>JAEEGL016768484.1_pt1 | contig 10658 bp, 10 predicted proteins | sample 9134231 | NCBI WGS metagenome assembly JAEEGL01 (sample SAMN16246548, study PRJNA631951) | gut metagenome | biome: gut microbiome; feature: rumen; material: fiber-attached | host: Bos | place: Iran: Karaj | collected 2018-10 | reverse complement strand
ATCAATTTCCGCAACACCAAATCTTTGAGGGTCTTTTACCTGATACCCAAAAATTGCTGCTCCGCCTTTGCACTCTATATCTCGTACGGAACTTTTCATCATATTTGAAAATAATTGTCCGTAAAAAATATTATCACCCAAGACCAATGCTACATTATCGTTACCAATAAATTCATCGCCCAGAATAAAAGCTTGAGCAATTCCGTCAGGAGATGGCTGCTCCTTATAACTGAATTGCACACCAAATTGTTCACCTGTTCCCAATAATTTTCTGAAATTCGAAATATCATGCGGAGTTGAAATTATTAATATATCTTTTATTCCTGCAAGCATCAAAACAGAGATAGGATAATATATCATAGGTTTATCATAAACAGGCAAAAGCTGTTTTGAAACAACCATTGTATTAGGATATAATCTTGTGCCTGAACCGCCTGCTAATACTATACCTTTCATTAATCAACTCCTGTTCTTTTCTTGTTTTCAATAGATTTAATCCAATCTTGATTATTCAAATACCAATCAATTGTAAGTTTTATGCCCTCTTCAAAAGTTATTGAAGGTTTCCAGCCAAGTTCTGCTGTTATTTTATCATTTGATATTGCATAACGTCTGTCATGACCTAATCTGTCTTGTACATATTCGATTGAACTTTCATCTTTACCCATTGTCTCTAAAATAAGATGAGTTATTTCCAGATTAGTTTTTTCGTTATGACCGCCTATATTATAGACTTCGCCGATTTTTCCTTTATGTAATACCGTATCTATAGCTTCACAATGGTCATAGACATACAGCCAATCTCTAATATTCAAGCCATCACCATATACAGGAACTTTTTCGCCTTTTAATAATTTTGAAATAAAAAATGGTATAAGTTTTTCGGGATATTGATAAGGTCCGTAATTATTAGAGCAACGAGTGATTAGAACAGGAAGTTTATATGTTTCATAATATGCTCTGACAAGTAAATCAGCACCGGCTTTTGATGCGGAATAAGGACTATTCGGTGCAAGCGGTGTTGTTTCATAAAAATAACCTGTTTTACCTAATGTTCCGTATACTTCGTCTGTTGACACCTGCAAATATCTTTCTATACCAAGCTCTTTACAAGTTTGCAAGAGTGCTAAAGTTCCTTGTACATTTGTTTCCACAAATATTTCAGGATGCTTTATTGAATTATCGACGTGACTTTCAGCAGCAAAATTTACAACCCAATTTACATTTTTAATTATGTCTGAAACCAAATTTCTATCGCAAATATTGCCTTTTACAAATTTATAGTTAGGATTATTTTCAACATCTTTTAAATTTTCTAAATTTCCGCAATATGTTAAAGCATCAAGATTAATTATTTTATAATCGGGATATTTTTTTAACATATGTCTTACGAAACAACTGCCTATGAAGCCTGCACCACCTGTTACCAAAATTTTTTTCATCACAATTCCTTTTTATCAATTTCTGATAAAGTTTTTTGAAATTTATCTTTTTCGCTCAATATCGGTTCAAAATCAATACCCCAATCGATATTTATATCTTTATCACACCAAAGAATTCCTCTATCTGCCTCAGGACAGTACTCACCTTGCGTTTTGTATAGAATTTCCGCTTCTTCACTAAGAACTACAAATCCGTGAGCAAAACCTTTGGGAATATACATTATACTTTTATTTTCTTCAGAAAGTTCGAATTTAAGATATTTTCCGAAAGTTTTTGAATTTAGCCTTAAGTCAACGGCTATATCAAAAATTTTTCCTTTTACACAGCGAACTAATTTTGCTTGAGAATACGGCTTTGCCTGATAATGCAAACCTCTTAGTACTCCTTTGCTTGATTTTGAATAATTATCCTGTGTAAATTCACCTGTAATGCCATTTCTTTCATAATCTGATTTTTTATAAGTTTCCATAAAAAAACCTCTGTTATCACCAAAAACTTTTGGTTTTATAAGGATAACTCCATCTATTTCTTGCTTTTTAAATTCAAATGGCATTAGCAGTCTTTCGCAAATTTTTACATAACAAACGTTTTATAAATAATATTATACCAAAATATTTTATTACAAAATATCTTTCATTATATATTTTTCCCGAATACAATTTCTGTATTTTTTTATCACTTGAATTTATTATTTTTTTTACCACTTCACGGTGTATAGGAACCCCATGCACATTTGATTTTATCAACAAAGCCTTTATACATTTATTATTTTGCAATTTGTTCAGAATTCTTATATCGTTTTCTAAATTACTCGGACATAATACATATGACGGGATTGAGGAATTCTTAATATTTTCCAGCAATAAAATCTCGTCATTTGCATTTTCGGGCAGAGGAGAAAATGCAAAAATTTTCTTCGCATTTAATAAGTTTCCGTATAATAAGGCTGCATAGCCGCCCGCAGAAGACCCTACAGTTATTATATCCAAACCTTTTGTTTGTTCTTTTAGAAATTCTAATAATTTTTCTCTTGAATTTAAATTTGTATTTATGCCGTCACGATACCAGTTATTTCTGATATCTCTTAAGAAAATATGTTTTGAATTTTTTATTCTTGTACCATAAAATTCAAATTTATTTTTTTCTACTATGTTTCTCCTGAATAATTCAATATCATTTTCACCGCACAAACCCCTGCTTGAAAAATAAATAACAGCCTGATTACAATTTTTATCTTTTTCAATTATGTAATTGTTGCATAACATGTTTTCTTCAATCAAAGCCTGTAAAGTTTTATCTGTATCTTGCATTATACTTTCACCATTACTTTTGTAATTTCTGCGATATATAATGTATGATAATCTTTTTCAGGATACCATTTATAATCGACTTCGGAATTATTCAAGCATTCAGGTTTAATTTCCTGAGCAAACAGATTTTTGCAGAATAAAACAGTATTTGCTTCCTTAAAATATGGTATATTGTTATCTTCAACAACGGTTAATTCAGATTTTGAAATTTTATCTTCATCTCTGCCTGAAACTGTTCCGAGGTAAGTTAAAACTTTTCTATATTCCTCACCCAAAAACGAAAGAGAAAATTCTTGCGAATTATCTACGAATTCTTTTGTATATCGCTGAGGTCTTATAACTGCATAAGCAACGTTTTTACCCCACATAACACCAAGTCCTCCCCAGCTTGCTGTCATGGTATTTACTTTATCTTCTTTTTTTGCCGTAATAAGCATCCAATCCTGACCAATCATTTTGAAAGCATTATCTTTTAATTCAACAGCACCAATTTCTTTAAATGACATAGAAACTCCTATTTATCCTATTTAAATTACTTTACAATATTTTTCAAAATTACGTATCCATGATACTATAAAAAAAGAATGATTTATAAAATTTAAAAAACAAGGAGAAAAAATGGGTAAAGTAGCATTAATAACAGGCATAACAGGTCAAGACGGTGCATATTTGGCAGAACTTTTACTTGAAAAGGGTTACGAAGTTCATGGTATGAAAAGACGTTCATCATCTTTTAATACATCAAGAATAGACCACTTATATCAAGATATTCATAACAAGGCATCAAAATTCAAATTACACTACGGTGATTTGACCGACAGTACAAACTTAATCAGACTAATCCAAGAAATTCAGCCTGATGAAGTTTACAATTTGGCGGCACAATCTCATGTAAAAGTTTCTTTTGATTGCCCTGAATATACCGCAAATGCTGACGGTTTAGGAACATTAAGATTATTAGAGGCTATAAGAATATTAGGCTTAGAAAAGAAAACAAAACTTTATCAAGCATCAACCTCCGAACTTTTCGGTTTGGTTCAAGAAACACCTCAAAAAGAAACTACACCGTTTTATCCGCGTTCTCCTTATGCTTGCGCAAAGTTATATGCTTACTGGATTTGCGTAAATTATCGTGAAGGTTACAATATATTTGCATGCAACGGTATATTGTTCAACCACGAATCTCCAAGACGCGGTGAAACTTTCGTTACAAGAAAAATTACCCGTGCAGCGGTTAGAATTAAACTTGGCATAGAAGACAAATTATATTTAGGTAACTTATCATCAAAACGTGACTGGGGTCATGCAAAAGATTATGTGGAAGGCATGTGGAGAATTTTGCAGCAGGATAAACCTCAAGACTTTGTTCTCGCAACAGGTGTAACAACAACCATCAGAGATTTTTGCAACATGGCATTTAAAGAAGTCGGCATAGAGCTTGAATGGCAAGGTGAGGGTGTTGATGAAAAAGGTATAGATAAAGAAACTGGTAAGGTTATAATCGAAGTTGACCCAAGATATTTCAGACCGACGGAAGTTGACTTATTGCTTGGCGATTCTTCAAAAGCTCGTAAACAACTTGGCTGGGCACCTAAATATGACCTGCCAATGCTTGTAAAAGAAATGATTGAAGAGGACATGAAAGAGGCTAAAAAAGAAGTATTCTTGAAAAAAGGCGGATACGAAATTTTAGTTCCTCGAGAAGTGTAAAAGGTTAAGAAAACAAAAAAGGCGCAAGGTTAAAACCTTGCGCCTTTTTTATACAGTTATTCAACCCAATGTCTTAGAAAAAACAAATTAAATCATAAAAACGTATGATTTAATTTTTAAATACGGTTGATAATATACAACTATACTCCTTAGAGACGATACACATATCCCTAATCAACAGCTATGCACCCCTAAGTACATAGCTTTTTTTTATTGTTTTTTATTGCCTTGCCTTATAAATATCTTTGAATTATAATCTTTACAGATATTAGAAAGAAAGGTTATATCATGAAAGTAGATTTAAAAAGAGAAGAAAATAACATAGTTAAGCTGGATATAGAAATTCCGGCACAAGATGCAGTTACAGAATACAATAAAGCTGTAAAAAAGATTTCTCAATATGCGAATATCCCGGGATTTAGAAAAGGTAAAGCTCCGAGAAATATCGTAGAAAAACATGTAGGAGTTGATACAATAAAACAAGAAGCTTTAGATGCAATATTACCTAATGCATTCAGAACTGCAATTATTGAAAATCATCTTGATGTTATTGCTCAACCTCTTGTTGAAAGCTTTTCTTTTGAAGTAGGAGAAGACGTAAAAATTACTGCATCCGTTGAACTTCGTCCCGAAGTTACTTTAGGTGATTACAAAGGTATGACGGTTGATGTTGAAGAATACGTTACAGAAAAAGATGCCTTTGATAAATCTCTGCAAAATTTCTTGGAAAGAAATGCAACTTATAGCATCGTAACAAACAGACCTGCAAAAGATACCGATATTTGTGTAATAGATTTTGACGGTTCTGTTGACGGAGAAAAAATCCAAGGCGGTAAGGCTGAAAAATATCCTCTTGACTTAGGAAATTCAAACTTTATACCGGGGTTTGCAGAACAGGTTGTGGGGCATAATTTGGATGAAGAATTTGATATCAACGTAACTTTCCCTGAAAGCTATCATGAAAAGAAATTAGCAGGAAAACCCGCTGTTTTCAAAATTAAAATCCACGAAATAAAAGAAAAGGTTTTACCTGAATTGACTGATGAATTTGCTCAAAAAGTTGGACACTTTGAAAGTGCAGAGGCACTGAAGGCTGATATTCAAAAATTCTTGGATGACACCAAAAAGGCAAACGATGACAGAAACATAAGCAATGCAATATTTGAAAAAGTTATTGAAAATGCAAAAGTAGATATTCAAGATTCTATGATAAAAAGAGAAGCCGATATGCTTTTGAATGAATATAAACAAAGATTACAAATGCAAGGATTTTCTTATGAAGATGCAGTTAAAGCTCAAGGTGAAGAAAATATGCAAAATGAATTAAGAGCCGATGCATTAAAAAGAATTAAAAATTCTTTGGTAATAGACAAAATTGCTCAAGTTGAAAATATAAAAATTGAAAAAGAAGATTTGGAAGGAAAATTTAAAGAAGTTGAAAATGCATACCACATGGATAGAACAACACTATTGAAACAATTCCAGCAAAATCCTGAAATTTTCACCTCCATGTCACAACAGGCATTAAATGAGAAAGTTGCTAAATTTTTAGTAGACAACAATACAGCAAATTTGGTATCAAAAAAATAAAATAGTTGTATTTTATCAAAGAATGATGTTATTATATTAAACGTAGAGGAAAAGAAAGGGTTTTAAATATGAGTTTTGTACCTGTAGTAATTGAACAATCAAGCAAAGGCGAACGCTCTTTTGATATATTTTCAAGATTATTGAGAGAAAGAATTATATTTTTGGGAACTCAAATTGATGATATGGTAGCAAACCTTGTTGTTGCTCAAATGTTGTTATTAGACAGCGAAAATCCGGAAAAAGACATTATGCTATACATAAATAGTCCAGGAGGTTCAGTGACCGCAGGTTTTGCGATTTATGATACAATGCAGCACATTAGAGCAGATGTATCTACAATTTGCTTAGGTCAAGCAGCATCAATGGGTGCGTTCTTGCTTTCTTCAGGAACAAAAGGTAAACGTATGGCTTTGCCTCACTCAAGAGTTCTTATTCACCAACCTTTAGGCGGAGCTCAAGGTCAAGCTACCGATATAGAAATTCAAGCTGCTGAAATTTTGAGAATTAAAAAATCATTAAATGAAATTTTATCGGCAAATACAGGTCAATCATTGAAAAAAATCGAAAAAGATACAGATAGAGATTATATCATGACTCCTGCAGAAGCTTTGGAATATGGTATGATTGATAAAGTTATTACAAGAGAAGATTCGTAAGAAAAATCGGGAGCTATAAATGTCAAAAATTGACGACAGCAGATTAAAATGTTCGTTTTGCGGTAAAACTCAAGATCAGGTAAAAAAACTTATTGCCGGTCCTGAGGTGTATATTTGCGACGAATGCGTAGAGTTATGCAATGAAATTCTTGATGAAGAATTTTTTGAAGGTAAAGAGAAAGATGGCGAAAAAGCTGAAGAAATTGAAAAATCAGAAAAGCCTATTCCAAAACCAGCAGAAATTAAAGCTCATTTGGATGAACACATTGTAGGTCAGGACGATGCAAAAAAAGTATTATCTGTTGCCGTTTATAATCACTATAAAAGATTAAAACACAATAAAACAAACAAAGATACAGGTGTTGAAATCCAAAAATCCAACATTTTGCTTGTAGGACCTACAGGTTCAGGTAAAACATTACTTGCTCAAACACTGGCAAAAATGCTTGATGTACCGTTTGCGGTTGCAGATGCAACAACATTGACGGAAGCAGGTTATGTCGGTGATGATGTTGAAAATATATTGCTTAGACTGCTTCAAAATGCTGATTATGATGCACAAAAAGCTGAACGTGGTATTATATACATTGATGAAATAGATAAAATTGCAAGAAAAAGTGAAAACACATCTATTACAAGAGATGTATCAGGTGAAGGTGTACAACAAGCTTTACTGAAAATGATAGAAGGAACAGTTGCAAATGTTCCTCCACAAGGCGGAAGAAAGCATCCTCATCAAGAATTTATTCAAATAGATACAAGCAACATCTTATTTATCGTGGGCGGCGCTTTTGTCGGTTTGGATAAAATTGTTGAACGAAGAGCAGGAGATTCCGCTGCTGTAGGTTTTGGTGCAAAAGCTCCTGCAACTCAAGCCGAAAAAGAAGAAATGGCAGCTAAAATGCTTAAAAAACTTCAACCTGAAGATTTATTGAAATTTGGTTTGATTCCTGAATTTATAGGTCGTGTTCCTATCTATGCAGTATTGGATGCACTTGATGAAGAAACATTGAAAATGATTTTGACAAAACCTAAAAACGCAATTTTGAAACAATACAAAGCCTTATTGAATATGGATGGTGTAGAGCTTGAATTTGAACAGGCAGCTATTGATAAAATTGCTCAGGAAGCAATTAAACGCAAAACAGGTGCAAGAGCCTTGCGTTCTATTGTTGAAGAATTAATGCTTGATGTTATGTATGATATACCGTCTAAAGAGGATATCAAAGAGTACACAATAACAGCCGAAATGGTTGAAAAAAGAAATAACAAAGAAGCTGAACTTATAAAATTGCCTACAAAAAAAGAAAAAGAAAAAATTATAGAGGAAGTAAAAGAAGAAATAGCATAAAGAGTGATTTTGTATCACTCTTTTTTATTTAATAAAAAAAAACATTTATAGCGATATTATTGAAGTTTGTTTTTTTAATTGATAAAATGTTGTTGCGAAGAGAATGCTGAAAGGATAAAAAAATGGTTTTAGATATGGCTTACCCCAAAACTGACAGAAAAATAGACCCGACTCATGATATAAAGCTTTTTGCGGGTCGTTCAAATTCAAAATTAGCACAGGAAATTGCAGATTATCTTGGAACAACTGTTGGGCCTATGGTAATTAAAAATTTTGCCGACGGTGAAATATATGTTCAAGTTCAAGAAAGTGTCAGAGGGGACGATGTTTTTATTGTGCAGCCATTGTGCAATCCGGTTAACGACAACTTAATGGAGCTTTTGATAATCATTGATGCATTCAAACGTGCCAGTGCAAAAACAATTACTGCCGTAATTCCTTATTACGGTTATGCAAGACAAGACAGAAAAACTTCAGGGAGAGAAGCTATTACAGCAAAACTTGTTGCAGATTTACTTACAACCGCAGGAACAGACAGAGTTTTAGCTATGGATTTACACACTGGTCAAATTCAAGGTTTCTTTAATATTTTGGTTGACCATATTTTCTCTACTAACATTTTGGTTGAATATATTAAAAACTTAAAATTAAACCCTGATGAAATAGTTGCAGTAAGTCCTGATACAGGCGGTGTTGCAAGAACAAGATACTTTTCTAAACAGCTTGATTGTCCTTTAGCTATTATTGATAAACGCAGAGATAAACATAATGAAGCTATTGCATCACATGTTATCGGTGATATTGAAAATAAAATTTGTATTATGCTGGATGACATAATTGATACGGCAGGAACCATTTGTGAAGCATCTAAATTGCTTATGGCAAAGGGTGCAAAAGAAGTTTATGTATGCGCTACACACCCTGTATTCTCAGGTCCTGCAATAGAAAGACTTGCATCTTCTCCTATCAAAGAGGTTATAGTTACAAATTCAATTCCGCTTGATATGGATAAAATGCCTGCAAAAATAAAACAACTTTCAGTTGCACCGCTTTTGGGCGAAGCAATTTCAAGAATACACGATGATGAATCAATAAGTTCACTATTCGGTTTTGAAAAAGAAATGAAAGTATAAATGCAAATAGAGTCGAATGGGGCGAAAAAGAAAATATCTTTTTCGCCCCATCTGATATTTGGACAAAAGCAGATTTCGTCAAAAGCGTCTTGCTGACCCGCAAGTCGCATTTGACTTCATAGTCTAAAAAGACACTCAAAATTTTCGCTCAGCTAACGCATGCAGGGTCACACATCCTCGCTTTGCTGCGGCACCTCTCACAAAACAATACTTAATTGTTTTGTTCGGCAGAGTCCTTTGCAACGTTCCTTATTGCGAAAATTTCTCGGACAAATAAAAAAATAACTGAGTTAAAAATTATAACTCAGTTATTTTAGCATATTTAGCAATATTTAGCATTATAAAATTGATTAATTTTTTCTTGCTTTATCCAATTTTATTTGACTAGGCAAACTTGTTAAAGCGTAAAATATATTTCTAGCTTCTTTTTTTATATCCTTTACAGAATGTATTTCTCCATCCGTTGCACATTCTATAGATAAATCACATTTTGCTTTAGCTACCTTTAAATCTGCTTTTTTATATTTTTCTTTAGCACTTTCTATTTCGCTATAATTGTTACTTTTTTTAGCAAGTTTTAATTCTTCTTTTGCTTCTTTTCTTTCTTGCTTTGCCTCACCTAATTTTTCTTTTGCATAATAAACATTTCTTTCTTGATAATCATCAAATTTCATAGTGTCCCTAGTGTTTTCATCTTCTTTTTGCATCTCTATAAATCTATTTATACCTTCATCATATTTTGAAATTTCTTCTGCTAATTTCTCTGACTGAATATTCATTTCAATAACTTCTTTATCTACAGGAGTTTTTTTATTTTGTAATGATGAAAGTTGTTGTTCTATTTCTTTCATTTGTTGCTCATAATTCTCGCTATTTGCATCCAAGCCATCTTTTTGTAACATATAATCATTTATTTGAGAATCCAAAGATGCCAAATAACTTTCTCTTTGTTGTATTTGTCCTAACAAATTATTTCTATTGTTATCGGTTGCCGTACGTTTTGATGTTAAATCATTAATACGTTCTTTAAAAAAATCTACCATTAGTTGTCTCCTTTTCTTTTATAAACTATTACAATACATCCACCTAGGTTAATAATTCATGTATCGGCAGGGGCGGAAAAAACTTTATAGTACGCCTTCTATTCTATTCTATTAGACATTATATAAGGGTTTCGTGGATTTTAAATTCAACTTAACATTTTGTAACAGTGTTAAAATTGTTAAGTCTTATTATTTTGTCTTTCTTCATTTCCTTTGTTATGCTTGGATTTCAGCTTTTACGTCATTGCGAAAAAATCTTTGATTTTCGTGGCAATCCAGTCTTTTTTATTTCTATCTTCCCGACTATTTGAAAATAGGAACTATACGGATTAAACATTCATTTTTATTTCATACTGCCATTTCTTTGACCGCAAAAAAATGACAAATTTTATTCATTTTATTGCAAAAAAAAGAGGCTTTTT
>JAEEGL016587957.1_pt1 | contig 10658 bp, 4 predicted proteins | sample 9134231 | NCBI WGS metagenome assembly JAEEGL01 (sample SAMN16246548, study PRJNA631951) | gut metagenome | biome: gut microbiome; feature: rumen; material: fiber-attached | host: Bos | place: Iran: Karaj | collected 2018-10 | reverse complement strand
TCGGTACGGTCGGCCATCTGGGCCTCGGTGTACGCTCTGCGAAGGGCCAGGGTGTAGGCCTTGTAGTTCGCATTCGCGAAGGTCGCGGCGGTCAGATCCTCATCGGCGATGCCGGTGTAGGGGAAGTAGACCGATTCGGGCTGCGTGAAGTGCGCGTTGTAGGCCTTGTTGACGATGCTCTCAGCATCGTCACGGGCGTCGGTCAGACGGCTCCAACGATACATCGCATAGTCGGTGCCGCGTTTGCCGCCGAAACCGTCGACGACGGAAGCGAGCTGGGTCTTCAGGGCCGCAACGTCAGCATCCAGGTTTTCGCCGCCCTCATCAGCGTAATCCGCAGCCGTCTTCTTCAGGTACTCAACGTCCTTAGAAGCGGTGTAGAGCGCTTTGTAGAGAGCTTCGAAGTTGAAGATGGAGTTGCTGTTCCAACGGGACTGACGAGCGCCGCGGAAGGCGTTCTGAAGAGCCGTGGTGTAGTTGCTCCACGCAGTGGCGCGATCGATAGCGGTGACAGGATCGGTGGAAGTGCTGTCGGGATTGACGCCCGTGGTGGAGAAGTTGGTGGCAACAAGACCGTCAGCGTCCGGCGTGGTGTCGATGACTTCGCTCGCATAAGCGGTGCCGGTGGTCTTGTAGTCGTCGGTGGTACGCATCAAGTCGGCTTCGTCATTCAGAAGAGAGACCAACTTGTTCAGGTACTTGTTGTTGTAAACAACGAACATGACGTTCTCGGTGTCAGCCGCACCGTCGCCGCCGTAGGAGAAGACGTGGACGGAGAAGGTGGTAAGGATGCCGCCGCCGGCAGTGGAGTTCAGAAGGTTCTGAGCAGCCGTAGCCGTAGCGGAGGTGACCTTCATGGTGACGTCCTGATCGTAACCGTTCTTATCGTTGACCTGGATGTCGCCGTCGAACGAGATACCATTGGAGGACCAGCTGGTGTTGCTGCCGTTGACGTACCACTGGGTCTCAACGTTGTTGTTGCCGAACAGGCCGCCGCCGCCGGATTCTTTCTTGACGTGGCCGACGACCGTACCGTTCAGATCAGCGACAACGTCGCTTTCCTCGGTGATGGTGTAAACCTTGTCGAAGGAAGCGGTAACTTGGCCCTTATGGCTGTTGCCGGCGATGCCGCCCCACTCACCGTTGGACTCTGCATAAGTCGTGCCGGAGACGCCGGGGTCACGGCTGAGGAAGGTGTACGTGCTCGCCTTGAAGACCTGGCCGTCAGCCATGAAGTTGCCGAACTCGTCGGTAACCTTGTAGGAAACCTCGATGCGGGCGATGGCGCCGGCAGCCGGGACGTTGGCGATGGAGAACGGAATGTCAACAGACGCGCCGTAGTCGATATAGTTGGTCGTCGAGTAGGAGCCGATGGTGATATACGAGGAGTTAGAGCCATTGAAGTTATAGGCCTTAACGCTCGTGATCTGATACTTATACTGTTCGTCCTGATGGTCGGTACCGCCCTGATCCTTATAATGTCTCCACACACCGGCAGAACCGTTGGTGAAGGCGAAGGTCTGGTCGGCAAGAGCGCCGCCGGAGCACTCGTAGGAGGTGCTCAGACCGATGGACGGAGTACCGAAGGACTGTTCGCCGCCCCAGGACTTAACAAACTGAGCAACAACGGGAAGCGCGTTGCAGAGAAGCGCGACCTTGCGCGATTCCAGTCTGGTGAACAGGTTGTCAACGACCGTCTTCAGGTTATCGTTGGTAAGAAGGGTCGCGACGTTAGCAAGCTTATCGTTGGGCAGCAGGTTGGAGCCGGCAACCAAGTAGAGGATACGCTGCACCAGTTTCAGAACGTTGTTGACAACGTTGCTGCTGGACAGGATGTTGTACATGGGCTGGCTGTTGGGGTTGGCACTGTCGGTCGCAGAGGTGTTGCGGCCGAAGATGGCCAGCACGCCGCTGAGATCGAAGTCGGTGGCAAGGTTCTCAACCTTTTCGACGAGTCTGTTCAGGTCGAAGTCATAGCCGTTGCCGGACATATCGCAGATGAAGCCGAGCGGCAGCAGACGGTTGAGGACGTAGTTGAGTTTGCCGAGCGCGTCGCCCTTGCTGGCGATGGTGGCAGGCTCAAAGCCGACAAGCACGCTGTTGGAATTGGTGCTGCCGAGCGCACGGTGGCCCGCAGCGTTGGCGCCGCCGATATAGTCGGCACCCCAGGTGATGACAGTATCAAGCATGCCCATCCAGCGAGAGCGATCAATGCCCTGAGCCGGGATGGCGGTATTGAAGTTGGAGATACCGTTCAGGTAATAGTAACCAAGGTCAATACCCATGTTGAGGATCAGGTCAACCCACTCATCCGCGGTGTGGTTCGCATAGGTGCGGCCGGAGGCGGAGGTGAAGGAACCGCTGGTGTAGATATAATCGGTGTAGTTGACGTAGGGAGCGATGTCGGTGATCAGCTCCTGGATAACGGTAGCGCCGAACTCCAGAACCTGAAGGCCATCATCAAAGTTGTAGGTGCCGTCGGCATTCTTCGGGAAGATAACCTGCGGCATCGCATACTTGGTGAACAGCGGCAGGCCGATGTAAGCAACCAGGTCGATCAGGTCGGTGTTGGGATCCTGAACGGTGGCGACAAAGTCAGCGGCGGGAGCGTCGTTGGCAGCATCCCAATACACGCTGTCACGGCCGAAGATCGGGGCAGTGTAGTTGACGAGGACCCACTTCACGGTGCGAAGAAGGTTGCCGTTGATCTCTTCATTGCCGCCGTCATACCACAGGTCGTCAACGCAGGTGACGTTGGGAGTGATGGTGTCATGCGCATCAAACACGTCGGGGTTGATACCATAGGTAAGAGCGGTGTAGATCAGGCTGTTAAGAGAACCGAGGATGGAACCGTTGTTGGAAACCAGATCGGAAATATCAATGGCCGCATTGTTAATGTCATACTCCCAGTCGACGAGCTCGAAGAACTCGTTCACGTCGGAGAGATCGAACACATAATAGGTGCGGGTCTTTTCGAACTGCTCTTTGCCGTCCTGGTCCAGAATGGGATCGCCATTGGTGTCGACGACTTTGCGCTCTTCAAGGTCGGAATAATAGTAGTTAGTACCGTCGGAGAAGAAGCAGTCGTGAATGAGATAGTTCGCATCAACGTCGGCGGAGTAATTGTCATATTCCGCTTTCGCCGCAGCGTACTTCGACATATTCTCGAAGTCATCCGCAGAAATCTCAATAGCATCGGCGCCCATGATGTCCATGAGGACGTGCTTGAGAGAGAAGTTGATGCCGGGAACACCGAACTCATCATAAGCGATCTGCGCGACGTTGTCGAGGATCTGGAAGATGGAGTTGTTGTTGACGTTGGTCAGCGCACGGGCCGCACTCTCGGACATAGCAGCGTACTGCTTGGAAACCTCGGTGCCGGGGGTGAAGACCTTGTTGCCGTCAGCGTCGCGAGTGAACTCGACGGGCTTCGCCAATTTCTCATAGATCCAGGTGTTGAGGATCTGATCGATGTTTTTGGCATTGTTGGGAAGCGTGAAGCCGTCTTTATCGGGATCGTACTGATCGCCGAGATAGGTAGGCGTCTCGTTATACAGCAGAGCGCCGAAGACCATGTTGGTCAGGAAGCCGGGGAGATTCTGAAGGGTATCATTGATATCACCAAGCATATCGACAACGATGCCGTTGACGATGCCGCCCAGGGTAATACCGTTGCTGGTGGCGATACCGTAGACGATCTTCTTCAGGATGTCCTTGTTATCATACAGGAACTGAATCAGCGCATACAGCATGTTCAGGTCACCGCCGGAACGCTGGACCGGCGTGTTTTCATTGTTGCCGCCGATGGCTTTCCAGTTCAGTTTGCCGGCGTCGCCCAGCATACCTTTCAACGTGCTGAACAAGCCGTTCTGACGAAGGTTCTTGATCAGGTCGTAGACTGCGTGGTCGATCGAGTCGAGACGAAGCTTGATCTTGGTGATCTTTAAGTCGAGCTCGATTTTGCCGTCGCCGTCAATCTTAGCGTCGTAAAGAAGTTTGTCGAGCGCATCAAGCGCAAGGTTGGCAACCTGCTCAACGGTGAGCTCGGCGCCGTCGATCGCGTTATACTGAACCTGGTTCTTGACCAGTTTCGCATGACCGACTACGCTGACGATGCTCATCAACATAACCAGGGAAAGCAGGATGCTCAACAGTTTGGTTGACTGTTTCATAAATTTACCTCCATATTTTAGTACGCCAATACAAAAATACGCGTGCGTTAACGATACCGTTGCCGTGAACACGCACCGATCACGGAGTGAAAACAGCCTTGTCGGGAAATCCCCCTTTCATTTTACAGCCGTCCCCGTTGAGCGGGGAACGAGCAATGAAGGTATTGTGACCGTGGGCCGGAAGAGCACAAAGTGCACGGCGCTATAAGCTCAGAGCGCGTTACGATGAGCGCACCGGCCGGAATGGCCTGCCTGCGCAAACCGCCGCTGCTCTGACGCCGAACGGGAAAACCCCGCGTCGGCACGCTTTGCAGCACCGCTTTGTGCACGAGCGCCCACACACTTTGGGAACAAGGACAGCTGACCGGCCTCGGGTGCCCGGCGGAAACCGCCAAGGCAACCTCGGGGCGCACTGCCCCCATTGCCCCAACCTTATGGTCAGTATCATCTTACCCTAACGGCGGCAAAATGTCAAGCGTTTTGGCACAATTTATATTATATGTACGCGCGCGAGAATGACGAATTTTTGCGCCGTTTTTTGTGCGATTTTTACACTTGTGACAGTGCGGTTACATTTCCTTCACATTTTCGGGATATTCTCGTGAAAATCACGGGTTTTTCGCGGTTTTTGAGAGGTTCGCCCGAAACGGAAAAATGAAGCAAAAAAAGCGGGGTTTTTTCGCGTTTTCTCCCCTTTGGGTGATTTTGGGTGTTTTCGGGGGTGCCGAAAGCGGTTCGGGAAAGACGATCGGCCCGATGCCCCGAGGACGGATTTTTGCAGAAAAAGACGAAAAACGGGTGCAAAATGACCATTGTGCAAAATGACGAAACGGCGTGTAAAGGGATTCCCCTTTTCAAAAAGCGGTGTCGAGAGATTTTATGCACCTTGCACAAAGAACGCTCAATGGCGCGGTTTTTCCGCACGTTTTTATGCGGAAAAAGCGGGGCTGTTTTTCGTGTGAAGGTGGATGCCTTTACAGTTAAGAGGGGGTTGCGAGGGCGTTTCACCCGACCGGGGGCCGATAGGCTCTTGGTGCGGCACTTTCGCGCGGTAGAGCGGTTTGCGCCCGCTTTCGCGTGTTTTCGGCGTTTTTTCGTACCTTTTGCAGAGTTTGACGGGCGACAGACGGCGGGTTTTGGTGCAAAATCACGAATATCCCCGCAGGGGCCCGTTTCGTCACTTTTGCCCCTTGTCAGAGCGTTTTCTTTCGACTATACTATATCTTGTAATCGGGCGCGAAACCACAATATCTTGTGGTTGACTCGCAAGAGAGGCACCCGATACTGTGGAGGAGGACCGGAACATGAAGCTGCTGGAAGAACGCATTCGCCACGAGGGAACCGTCATCGGCGACGACGTTCTCAAGGTGGACATGTTCCTGAACCACCAACTGGATATCGCCCTGATCGACGAAATGGGGAAAGCCTTCTACGAAGCCTTTCAAAACGACGGGGTGACCAAAATCCTGACCGTGGAGGCCAGCGGCATCGCGCTGGCGGCCCTCACCGCCCGCTATTTCGGCGTGCCGGTCGTTTTTGCCAAGAAAACCGGCCACCGCAACGTGGGCACCGACCTCTACACCGCCCCCTGCCATTCGTTCACGCACGGCACCGATTCGACCATTTGCGTCAGCCGCCGCTATCTGCACGAGAATGACGTTATCCTTATTATTGACGACTTTCTCGCCGACGGCAACGCGTGCAACGCGCTGCGCAAACTGGTGAGCGACGCCGGCGCCACCCTTGCCGGCATCGGCATCGGCATTGAAAAGGGCTTTCAGCCCGGCGGTGCGGCCTTGCGCGCAGAGGGCATCAAGGTACGGTCTTTGGCGATTGTCGAGAGCATGAAAAACGGCGACATCGTTTTTCGCCCCGACGACGCAGAAAGATAAATACATTTTATTCATTGGAGGAAAAACAGAATGAAAAAGTTCACCAAGGTACTGGCTATCGTCCTGGCGCTCGTTTTCGTCGTTGCTGCGTTTGCGGCTTGCGGCGGTAAAAACGGCGGCACCGAGACCGAGCCCGAAACCACTCCCACTGCCGAAGGCATGAAGGTTGGTTTCATCTTCCTGCACGATGAGAACTCCACCTATGACAACAACTTCCTGGTTGCTGCCAAGGCCGCCTGCGACAAGCTCGGCGTTGAGAGCATCATCAAGACCAACATCGACGAGAGCAACGACTGCTATGAAGCCGCCGCTGACCTTGCCGACGCCGGCTGCAGCATCGTGTTCGCCGACTCCTTCGGCCATGAGGACTTCATGATCCAGGCCGCGAAGGAATATCCGGAAGTTCAGTTCTGCCACGCCACCGGCACCAAGGCCCATACCGAAGGTCTTGACAACTATCACAACGCTTTCGCTTCCATCTATGAAGGCCGCTATCTTGCCGGTGTTGCTGCCGGTCTGAAGCTCAACGAAATGATCGAAGCCGGCAAAATCACTGCCGACCAGGCCAAGATCGGTTATGTTGGCGCTTTCACCTATGCCGAGGTTATTTCCGGTTACACCAGCTTCTTCCTTGGCGCCCGCAGCATCTGCCCCAGCGCTACGATGGACGTTCAGTTCACCGGTTCCTGGTACGATGAGACCGCTGAAAAAGAGGCCGCTGTTGCTCTTATCGAGGGCGGCTGCGTGCTGATCAGCCAGCATGCCGACTCCATGGGCGCCCCCACTGCCTGCGAGAACGCCGGTGTTCCGGACGTCAGCTACAACGGCAGCACCGTTGAGGCCTGCCCCAACACCTTCATCGTTGCTTCCCGCATCAACTGGGAACCCTACATGGAATACATCATCAACTGCGTCAAAGACGGCAAAGACATTGACACCGACTGGACCGGCACCCTTGCCACCTCCTCTGTCGAACTGACTGACGTCAATGACAAAGCTGCTGCTGCCGACACCCAGGCCAAGCTTGACGAAATCAAGGCCGGCCTTGAGGATGGCTCCATCCACGTCTTTGACACCGCCGCCTTCACCGTTACCGTTCCCGAAGGCAACACCACCATCAAAGTCGACGACGAAGGCCACGTCACCAGCTACATGGCCGACGTTGACAGCGACGAAGCGTACGCCGGCGACACCGAAGTCATTAAGGACGGCTACTTCAGCGAGTCTGAATTCCGCTCTGCTCCTTACTTCGATCTTCGCATCGACGGTATCACCCTGCTGAACGAGAAGTTCTGATTTCAGTGAATAATAAGGCGGGACGGCCCGAAGTCGTCCCGCCGCGCTTTTTTTCACGGAACCGCGAAGAAGGCCCCGAAGCCCGCTTCGAGGCGTTCTTTACGGAAGAACCCCAGTACCCCGCAAAGGAGGAAACAACTTGGCAGACAGAATTCCGGCCATTGAGTTGAAACACATCACCAAGACGTTCGGCAGCGTTGTCGCCAACAAAAACGTCAGCCTGAATGCGTACAAGGGCGAGATCCTGTCCATTCTCGGCGAGAACGGCAGCGGCAAGACCACGCTGATGAATATGATCTCGGGCATCTATTTCCCCGACGCCGGTCAGATTTTCATCGACGGGCAGGAGGTCGTGATTCGCTCCCCGCGCGACGCGTTTGACCGCAAAATCGGCATGATTCACCAGCATTTCAAACTGGTGGACGTGTTTAACGGCGTGCAAAACATCGTGCTGGGGCTTGAGGACGGCCGCTATAACCTCAAGGCCGCCACGAAGACCATTCAGGAAACCTGTGCGAAGTACGGGTTCGACATCGACGTGACGAAAAAAATCTATGAGATGAGCGTCAGCGAGAAACAGACCGTCGAGATTATCAAGGTTCTGTACCGCGGCGCGGATATTCTGATTCTGGACGAGCCCACCGCCGTTCTGACGCCGCAGGAGACCTCCAAGCTGTTTGAGGTGCTGCGCAAAATGCGCGACGACGGCAAGGCGATTATCATCATCACCCACAAGCTGCACGAGGTGCTGGAGATTTCGGACCGCGTGTCGATCCTGCGCAAGGGCGAATACGTGGGCACGGTCAACACCGCCGAAGCGACGGAGCAGAGCTTGACCGAGATGATGGTCGGGCAGAAGGTCAGTTTGAACATTGACCGCCCTGCAGTCAAAGACCCGCAGGACCGCCTGGTGGTCACGGGCCTGAACTGCATCGACCGCGAGGGTATGCGCGTGCTGGACGATATCAGCTTCACCGCCCGCAGCGGCGAAATTCTGGGCATTGCCGGTATTTCGGGCAGCGGTCAGCGCGAACTGCTGGAATCGATTGCCGGCCTTCAAAAAGTCAACGAGGGCACTATCTTGTATAACAACCCCAAAACCGGCGGTCAGGACAACCTGCGCGACAAGACGCCGATGCAAATCCGCGCGCTGGGCGTTCGCCTGTCGTTCGTGCCCGAAGACCGCCTGGGCATGGGCCTTGTGGGCAATATGGGCATTACCGACAATATGATGCTGCGCTCGTACCGCCGCGGGAAAACGATGTTCCTGCGCCGCAAAGAGCCCAAGGCGCTGGCCGATAAAATCATTGAGGAGCTGCAGGTCGTGACGCCCGACACCCAGACGCCCGTGCGCCGCCTTTCGGGCGGTAACGTGCAGAAGGTGCTGGTGGGGCGCGAGATTGCCTCCTCCCCCACGGTGCTGATGGCCGCCTACCCCGTGCGCGGCCTGGATATCAACTCGTCGTACATGATTTACCGCCTGCTGAACGAGCAGAAAGAAAAGGGCGTGGCCGTCATTTACGTCGGCGAGGACCTGGATGTGCTGGTGGAACTGTGCGACCGTATTTTAGTGCTGTCGGCCGGTAAAATTACCGGCGTTCTCGACGGGCACACCGCCACCAAAGAAGAAATCGGACTGCTGATGACGAAAGGCAGCCGGGGAGGGAGTGAAGACGAATGACCAAGCCCGAAAAAAGCGTGCGTGAGCCGCTGTTCCATATCGCCAAACGCAACGCTCTCCCCTTCTGGAAATCGTGGATTATCCGCATTCTTTCGGTGGTAGCCGCTCTGCTGGTCTGCGCGGTGGTCATCGTGCTGTTTACGGGTGACAACCCCGTGAGCATCTACAAAACCATGATCTCGGGCGCGATCGGCACGTCGCGCCGCGTGTGGGGCCTTTTGCAGAGCATTGCAATGCTGCTGTGCGTTTCGCTCGCCGTGACGCCCGCCTTTAAGATGCGCTTCTGGAACATCGGCGCCGAGGGCCAGGTGCTGATCGGCGGTCTTGCCACGACCGCGTGCATGATTCTGTTGGGCAACAAGGTGCCGAACGCGCTGCTGCTGGTCATCATTCTGATTGCGAGCATCGTCGCGGGCGCCATCTGGGCGGTCATCCCCGCCGTCTTCAAGGCGATTTGGGACACGAACGAAACGCTGTTCACCCTGATGATGAACTATATCGCCATACAGATTGTTTCCTACTTCGTGTATATCTGGTCCGTTCCCGCGGGCTCGGGCAAAATCGGCGTTATCAACGGCGTTACCGAGGCCGGCTGGCTGCCCACGCTGGGGAATCAGAAATATATGCTGAACATCATCGTGGTCGCGCTGCTGACGGCAGGCGTGTACGTCTACCTCAAATACAGCAAGCACGGGTATGAGATTTCGGTTGTCGGTGAGAGCGTGAACACCGCGAAATACATCGGCATCAACGTCCGCAAGGTCATTATCCGCACGATGCTGCTCTCGGGCGCTTTGTGCGGCATTGCGGGACTGTTGCTGGTGGCCGGCACCGACCACACCCTGACCCGCGACACCGCCGCAGGACGCGGCTTCACGGCAATTATGGTGTCGTGGCTGGCGAAATTCAACCCGCTGTATATGATTTTGACCTCGTTCCTGATTGTGTTCCTGCAGAAAGGCGCGATTGAGATTTCGACCGTGTTCGGGTTGAACGATTCCTTCTCGGACATTATCACGGGTATCATCATCTTCTTCATCATCGGCAGTGAGTTCTTCATCAACTACACGGTGAAGTTCCGTCAGAGCAAAAAGGAGGCCGCGAAATGATTGTTTCCTTTATTCATCGCGCCATCATGCAGGGCATTCCCCTGCTGTACGGCTCCACCGGTGAAATCATCACCGAAAAAAGCGGCAACCTGAACCTCGGCATTCCCGGCATTATGTACGTCGGCGGCATCTCGGGCGTTATCGGCGCGTTTCTGTACGAAAACTCGCTGACCTCCAAAAGCGACGCGAACGGCTTTTTGGCGGTGCTGATCCCGCTGGTGTGCTGCCTGTTCGGCTCGTTTATGATGGGCCTGATTTACGCGTTTCTGACGACGACGCTGCGCGCCAACCAGAACGTGACCGGTCTTGCGCTGACGACGTTCGGAATCGGCATCGGCAACTTCTTCGGCGGCTCGCTGATTAAACTGGTGCAGACAGACGTGCCCTCGATTACCCTGTCGACGACGAGCGCGTTTTTCAAGGGAACGCTGCCCTTTGCCAACAAGCTCGGCTGGTTCGGCGATATCTTTCTCTCGTACAGTTTTCTCGCCTATGCGGCGGTGCTGAT
>JAEEGL016241716.1_pt1 | contig 10658 bp, 8 predicted proteins | sample 9134231 | NCBI WGS metagenome assembly JAEEGL01 (sample SAMN16246548, study PRJNA631951) | gut metagenome | biome: gut microbiome; feature: rumen; material: fiber-attached | host: Bos | place: Iran: Karaj | collected 2018-10 | reverse complement strand
TATTTTCTGTGATTATTGCACATATTGCGAGTGTTTATCGTGTTTTTCAGCCATAATGAACACATTTTTGCATTCAGATGATATTATATAATTATTATCAGAGTCAGTGGGGAGGCTTAAAAGAATGTTTTCGACAGGACATTTATTCTTCATAGTGATCTCTTTTATCCTTATTGCTGCCGGTTCGTTTATCTGCGCAAAAGTAAGGCCGCCGGTACGCGATCTGTTTAAGGTATGCCTTTGTCTGGGGCTTTTGTCGGAATTTACCAAGACTCTTGACAACATAAAGATCCTGCCGGTGGTTGAACCTGTTGTGGAAAACGGTATGCTGATATACCGCGGGACCGGTGCCTACATGCCTTATCTTGAAGCAGAGCATCTTCCCTTTGAATTATGCTCCTATCAGATCATTTTTTTAATACTCGCTCTTTTTATCCGGGATAAAAAAATACTCAGATACCTGTATTCCTTTATGTATACGACCTGTATCATAGGCGGCCTCCTTGCGATCATACTTTCATCGGAAACAGCATACCATACGACTTTCATGGATTATGTGACTTCCGTATCTGCGTGGAGATTCTTTATCTATCATTCCATGATCATTGTGCTGGGACTTTATCTGGGAGCGAGCAATGAGTGCGGGATACGTTTTAAGGATATAAAGGTAACGATAGTTCTTATGGCTATCCTGGATTTTATCACTCTTTATATCAACTCTGTCATGACAACACCGTATTATGCAGGAGATAAGCTTGTGGGTATCGGAAATGGCATAAACTATTTTTCATCATACGATAATCCGTTAAAGATACCCATGCCGGATAAGAAGAGCTGGTATTTCTATCTCATTATACGTTTTATCTCTGCTTTGATCCTCATTTTACTCGTGCACATACCTTTACTTATAAAGGAAAAGAAAGAGAGAGCGAATTGAATAACAACGGAAAAACCCATAATAAACAGTATTTGATCGATCTGCATAAATGGCGGAGCGTGGCTGCACTCTTCGCATGTATCGTAACACTGGTCTTTGCGGGCATCGGTCTTGGCGGAAGCATCATTCTCTACACCAGGAATAAGTGGGAATTAGCTGAGTTCTTCAGGTTTTTTACCACAATAGCAAACCTGATCACAGCTGTATCAGCAGCTTTTATTGTGCCCTATGCTGTTGAAGGAGTGAAAAAGAAGCGTTTTATCACGCCCTCCTGGCTTTCTGTCATGCATTTTTGCGGAACTATCTGTACAACTCTCGTCTTTATTTTTGCCATCACCTTCATCCTTTCCACAAACCCGGAAATGGCTGTCGGAGGAAACAATCTGTTCTTTCATATCGTGTGCCCGATAGCGATATTTATTTCCTTCGAGCTTGTGGAATCGGGGCATGATTACAAACCAAAAGACATTATTTTTAGTCTCATTCCCGTATTTATTTACTCTGTCGTTTATCTTATTATGGTGGTTTTCGTTGGTAAAGATAACGGCGGATGGGAAGATCTTTACATGCTAAACACCTATACTCCGGCATATATAAGCCTTCCTCTGGTCTGGATCCTTGCAGCGGCAGTGGCATTTATCATTTACAGACTTTCATACGTTCTGAATAAAAAACGCCAGACGCAGCTATTTGAAAAATGGGAATCCGGAATGGGAACCATAGAATTAAATATCGAGGTATACGGACTCGGACGTTTTTACGGCATTAACAGTGAATTAAACAGTCTTACCATTCCGATCGATATCCTTGATTTTCTTGCAAAGAAATATAACAGAAATACGGAAGATCTCACAAAGATCTTTGTTAAAGGAATGCTGAACGGATATAAGGAAAGCTCAGAAAGTCCTGAAATTTCAAAGCGTGTCAGATCTTAAGCGAAGCCTTGAAATCTCTTTCCGCTTCTCTCTTTGCGTCCTTCTTTGCAATGGTCTCTCTCTTGTCGTAGAGCTTTTTACCCTTTGCAAGGCCTATATTCACCTTGACACGGCCTTCCTTAAAATAGACTTCAAGCGGAACAAGGGTATAGCCCTTTTCCTTAAGCTTCTGGTCGAATCTTAAGATCTCTTTCTTATGGGCAAGGAGGCGCCTTGTCCTTAAAGGATCCTTATTAAAGATATTTCCCTTTTCGTAGGGCGGCACATTCATGCCCTCCACAAAAAGCTCCCCGTGGCGCACAAAGACATAGGCCTCCTTTATGCTGCAGTGCCCGGCTCTTATGGATTTCACCTCGGTGCCGAAGAGCTCGATCCCGGTCTCCAGCTGTTCCTCCACGAAATAGTCGTGGAATGCCTTCTTATTATTTGCTATGAGCTTTTTTCCTTCGTTTTTTTTCGACGGCATTTCTTTTTTCCTTCTTAATGACTTTATCTTTAGTCTTATCTTTTGTTTTAACTTTATCTTTAGACTTATCTATATCCCTATCTTTTACCTTTTTCTTTTGAACTGTTTCCTCCGGGATGATCCCGAAATCTATGGTCCTTAAGTCTTTATCGGCAGCAAGCACCCTTACCTTAACCTGATCCCCCATTCTGAAGACATGTCCCGAGTTTTTCCCGCGGGCTTCCATCATGATCTCATTAAATACATAGAAATCATCCGGAATATCACTTAAGCGCGCCATACCCTCCACCGTGTCGGGAAGCTCCACATAGATCCCGTGAGCCGTAACTCCGGAGATCACTCCTTCATATTCATCCCCGATATGGTCAAGCATGTACTCCACCTTTTTAAGCTTTGTGACATCTCTCTCAGCTTCGTCAGCACGCCTTTCCCTTTCGCTGGACTGCTTTGCCACGCTTTTAAGGATAGCTTCATAATGTGATATCTTTACCCCGTTCATCCTTCCCCGGAGCATATCCTTTATGATGCGGTGTATCTGGAGGTCCGGATAACGCCTTATGGGAGAGGTAAAGTGGCAGTAGTATTTATCCGCAAGTCCAAAGTGCCCGTCCGGCTCGGTGGTATATTTTGCCTGTCTCATGGATCTGAGGGTCATCCTTGCAATAAGGGCTTCCTCCGGAGTCCCCGCAATACTTTTCAGAAGCTTCTGGATCTCCTTCGGGTGTATTCCGTCCCTGTTTATCTTAAGGGAAAAACCGAGATTCACCACATAATCCCGGAGAGCCCTTATCTTCTCCGGATCCGGCTCTTCATGTGTCCTGTAAACAAAGGGCAGTTCCTGAAAACAGCAGTACTCCGCCACGGTCTCATTTGCTTCCAGCATAAAGCTTTCAATGATCTTCGTAGCCACATTGGAAAGCCTGGGCGCTAACTTAAGAACATGTCCCTTATCGTCAAGTATTATCTTGGTTTCGGGAAAATCAAAATCTATGGCACCTCTTTTTTCCCTGGTCTTTATAAGGATGGCGGAAAGCTTTTCCATATCCTTAAACATAGGCATAAGAAAAGCGCACTCTTCCTTTAATCCATCCGGGGCATCGTTTCCCAGGAGTTCCTTTACTTCATTATAAGACATTCTCCTGTCGGAATGAATAACACTTTCACAGATCTCTGATCCTATGAGTTTACCTTTCGGATCTATCTTCATAAGGCAGGAAAGGGTAAGGCGGTCCTCATGCGGGTTTAAGGAGCAGCAGCCGTTTGAAAGGGCTGTGGGAAGCATGGGGATCACACGGTCGGCAAGATATACGCTGGTTCCCCGTTCCAAAGCCTCCCGGTCAAGGGCAGAATTCTCCTGCACATAATTGGACACATCGGCGATATGTACGCCGAGGTCATAATTGCCGTCAGCATCCCTTGAAAGGCTCACTGCGTCATCCAGATCCTTAGCGTCCTCCCCGTCGATGGTGACAGTAAGGATGTCCCGGAGATCCTTTCTGCCTTTTATGTCGGCTTCTGAAACCGGCTTTGCCACATTATCCGCCTGCCTTAAAACCTTATCTTCAAATTCCTCGGGAAGACCGTGGCTCTTTATCACAGACTCTATATCCACCCCCGGATCATCCTTCATACCGATGATCTCGGTGATCTTTCCTTCAGCTTTCCGGGAACTGTCACCGTATTTCTCGATATGGACAACCACCTTCATTCCGTCCACAGCATCCAGGGTTTTTTCTTTTAATACAAAGATATCATCACGTATCTTTGCATCATCCGGGATGACAAAGCCATAGGTACCTGCTTTCCCGGCGGATTCATATGTGCCTACGATATCCGTCACAGCCCGGGATATTATGTTAACTATAATCCCCTCGGGTCTGTGCCTGTCTTTGGTGATCCGTACCTCCACAGTATCTCCGTTCATGGCGCCTGAGGTGTCATCCCGACGGATAAAGATATCCTTTTCCCTGTTTTCCACTATCACAAAGCCGAAGCCACCGGAATGGGCTTCAAAGATTCCGGTTATCTTGTCCGCCGGCAGTTTTAATAATCCCCGGCGGCTTACGATGATATCGCCTGAATCTATAAGGGAATTTACAACAGCCCTGAATTCTTTTTTTTCTTCCTTCGGGACCATCATAAGCCCGGCCATATCCTTTATCCTCATGGGGACAAATAGATCGCTCTCCATGAATTCAAGGATCGTGCGTTTTCTGTTTTCATAAATACTATCTTTTTCCATGTCCATAATATTGTAAACGAAATTATATTTTTCGCTTATAAGAAAAACCCCGCCATATTCCTACAGGCGGGGTCAGAGATCAAAAAACTAATTAAATGTATGTCATTCAGAAGAATTTCATGTTGAGAACTATCGATAACACGAAAAAGAGGACTGCCAGCACTCTCGTTATCTTTATCATGATTCCTTCCATGGAATGACCTTTATTTTTCCCCCAGTAGGTATCTGCCGCACCCTGTATGGCACCGAGACCAGCGCTCTTTCCTTCCTGCATAAGAACTATGGCCGTAAGACCCACACAAACCAGCATAAATATAACGGAAACAAAAACTCTCATTTTTCAAACTCCTGAATAAAGAAATCAACAAAATCAAGCCTGATTTTCACAAGCCAAAATACAATACCATAAATCAAATTAAAACGCAAGGGGCAGAATTTTTCCGCCTTGTTTCTAATATGGATATATTATAAAATATGATTGTCACGCAGTTAATCCGGAAATAAAGAATAACCGAACCATACACTGGATAAAATATAAAACGGAGACATAAATGGCACCGAAAGTAAATGGTTTTGCAAATGCATATGTCAAAAATATTTCGGATATCAAGGACGGAGCTCTTGATGATTCTCTTCGTTCGTTCATGGACAAGGGCGAAGCAGCATTTGAAGACGAAACCGTCGGGGGAAACAGCCGGAGCAGCATCATTGAAGGTGTCAGGAAAAATATTCTGGAAAAGATGAGGCAGGAGAATCGCGCTTCCGAAGCCAGTGCGGATAAGATTTCTGCTGAACATACAAAGGTTGCCTCTTCACTTTTAGCCAAGGTGATCCGGGCGAAGAATCTTAAGCGCGAGATGAAAAGAAGTGATGTTCAATATATGGGCATTCACGGAAAAAGAACCGGAAAAGACAGGGAGTGGGCTTTAAGCTATCTGGATAGTCTGATCGCTGATGCCGAAGCGGATCAGGAAGCTGACCGCAAGACAAAGAGTGATGCGGAGGAGGAAGCCAGGCGCAGGGAAGAAGAAAATGAATTTGTGCCGGAAGGACTTCCGGGTTCAGGTGAAGAAGGAGCCACTGACACAGGTTCAGGTAAGAATACTGATATGGATTCCACCGGGACTGTTCCGGAGGAAAACTCTGTGACGGAGCAGGAGGATCAGGAGGAGCAGAGTACGATGTCGGAATTAAGACATCAGGGCCGTGTCGGTGCACGAAAGAAGCAAAGAGGAAAAAATGCCTCTGAAGTATCCGATACCTCAATGAAAGAGAGACAGTCGGATATTGATTATTATAAAGCGATAAGAGACGAGATACTTGCAACTGATCCGTCGAAAACACTTAAGATCACGCAGATATTCCGGTTTGCGGGCTTACGTTCATGGAGTAACCGCAAAAAAAACAATTCCAGGCAGAACGAATACGCAAAGCTTGTTACTTCTATAAACCAGGAAGCTGAAAACTGGACAAAGATAAGGGAAAAGTACGCCAATAATGTCTATAAACAGCACTATAATAACTATGACAGTATGGCAAAGTCCTATTACGAGGTTACACAGGAATTTGCTCTTAACGGGAATTCAGAGGAAGCGGACGATGAAAAAAAGCTGAAAAGAGCAATTCCGGTGGATGCGGAAAAGAATATCGCAGAGTACACCGGAATCTTTGATACGACAGGACTAAAGGGCCTGATGGGGAGGATCGAAGGAAATCCCTATGTAAATGTGGAGAGTATTCCGATCATAGAGAGTAAAAAGACCAGGGCTGATGCCGGGGAACAGGGCGGAAACAGCGCGAATACCACCACGCACCGTAAATACCACAGGCGCATAGTCATGTATTCGCAGGCTGATGATAACGGGCTGAAGACCAGGATGAAGTTCAGGCACGATTTCAGCGGAAAGAGATCGAAACGGCAGTTCAGTGAAGAGGATCCGACGGCACTTACCGCTGTAAAAGATGCCGATGCGGACTATTTTAAGGAGATGTATGCGTCGGACGCGAATCTCGAATCCGACGAAACAGATATAAACGGGCGAAAACTCCATTCCGAGAAGAGTATGGAGATCCTTTCCGCCAGATCCTGGGGATTGAAAAAAGTCCAGGGATTCTATCTGAATAACGAATTCTATACCAATCAGAAGACAAAAAAGCCGGGGCAGCGCATCTGGGGCAAAAAAGATATGACACTTGCCGGCCGCGTCAACTGGAATAAGCAGGAAAAAGCGGAGCAATTGAGGAAAGCGATCCGTAATTCCGTATTTTTCCAGCATGTCAATGCAGCGACCATACAGTATTATTCTTCTTATGACTCAGGCGATGATTATACGGCCGGAATACAGTGGCAGGCTAAAAAGCTTTGGGATAAGCGTGCCGAGGGCGAAAATGGTGTCGATAAAACGGCCACAATAAAAGCAGTAATTAAAGAGCCCACCTCCATAAAGGACGATATTCCAAAGAAGATGTGGGGGCCTGTGGCTTGCGAATATATTAAAACCAAACTTAAAGCAAAAAAGAAGAAAGAGGCCTTTCCGGCAGGCGATCCCTTAAGTGATAAGCTGTTAGAAAAATTAAAGGATGAAAAGGAGGCCATGCAGAGCCTGCTTACATTGCTGCTGTCTGATGAAGATCCGAAGCTCTGGTCAATAGCGCGGAAGATCATTGTGGATGGCGGGGAAAGCATAGTCGCCGGCAGAACCATTAAAAAAATGGAGTTTTTCCCGGAAAGCGGGGAAATGATGAGGATGGGGCTCTTGGAAGAGCTCATCAATCATCAGGATGATAACAATGAAGACATAGACAGTGAAGAGCTTCAGAATAAAAGGGGCGTAGGAGCCTGGTTCAAGAGGAACTTCAAAAACGGCAAGTTCATGAAGGAGGCTATGGGTGTCCTGCTTATGGGCTTTAGTCCGGAAGAACTTGCTGCAATGGGGGGTGCTGGCGGAGAAGGTGAAGAGTCGGAAGAAGGCGGTCAGGAAACCGGCACAGATCAGAAATGCCAGGAAAGTTTTGATAAAACCCAGAAAGAGGGTTCTGCTCTGGAATCTGCTTTAGGCACCGACAGTGAGTCAAAAGAGGGAAGTGAAGAATCCGGGGAAGAGGAATCAGAGGAAAAGAATGGGGGAGGACTTGATCTTTCCGGGATCAAGTTCATGTTCATAAAAGTAAAGGGGACTGTCAAGAAAATCTGGGGAGGATTAAAGGCCTTTTACAGAAAATACCTGAAAAAGAAGACCGAAGCGGAAAGACAGATAGAAGAACAGAAAGAGAGAGAGAAGCTTAAAGATCAGGATCTGACGACCCTGCGGCAGGCGCTTAAATATATTACCAGTCTTTTAAGTTTTGGAGACAGTATCAGGGCTTGGATCGCCGGCAGCGGTAACTGGGCAGGACTTGCAGTATTAGGTACGATTCAGGAATTTTCGGGTCCGATCCAGTGGATTTTTGATACTGCCAGAAATCTAATTGGGATAGTTGACGATATCATTGAGATCGTCGTTACCAGCAGGCGGATAAAAAGGATAGACAAGGCTGATAATGAGATCGAGACTGCCCTCACCGCCTTTGAACAGAGTAAAGCACCGTCTGTAGGGAATACCGGGGAACAGAAAGGCTCCGGAAGCGCTGATAAGAGCCTTGTTGATCTGGGGAAGGCGGCCAACGAGAATTCACAGGCCCAGTATTTTATGGCTTTAAGCAAGGCACATGCCAGAAAGACCCGTTCACATGCGGGCTGGGATATTGCAGCCAGAGGATTTACGATTGCCAAGGATACCACAAAGCAGATGGCGATGAAGGGTGAGGTCATATCGCTCATTGCTACTGCCGGTCTCAATCTTGCGGCAAAGACCACCCAGTTTATCGGCTGGGTAGTTGGGAAACTGAAGTATGATAGAAGTAATTTCAATGATAATATCGCGGCTATGCTGGGAGATAAGGAATATGCGAAGTATCCTTATTTTGACAGGGTCTTAAAGCGGGAGACCGGTATCGTTTCCTCCAGTTACTTAGTTGATCTCGCGAGAATATTTACTTCGATAGATACGCATGTTCTTTTAAATAAAGATACGCCGGATAAGTCCAGCGGGGAAATGGAACTGGCGAAGAAGGTAGCGGGAACGCTTTACGGAAATGTCACGGATGATAATATAAGACATATCGATTTCAGAAAGCTGCTTGCCTACAGTGGTTTTGACGGAGATTCGGATTGGAGATCCGTCTTAAGAAACTCGATAGGTGCCAAGAAAGGATGACTTCCCGGGTTTAAGGTATTTAAATGGATGGGATCAGTATTATTACAGACAATATAAGAGAGATGATGCAGGAGCTATTCGACAACTGCAGCGATGTTAAAGGAGTTATCCGTTCACAGGTAACAGACCTTGGTGTTACGGGAGTTGATGCGATATTCGACGTAGTCATGGAATACGGGTTTGATCCCGGTATGCCCTATCCTGTGCTGCATTTTCTGGTAACCCTTGCAAAGAATATTGAAGACTCTGATGCGGGGCGCATAAGCATCGCCTTAAATGAGCTTAATCAGGTTATAGCTGTCGGAGACTATCCGGGCTTCGGTTCATTTTGTTATTATCCCGATCTCCATCAGATCTTCTTAAATTACCGTCTCCCCATAAACCCCAATGTGCCTGAGGAGGAAACCGTAAATATCCGCTACTATATTGCCACTCTTTATCAGCAGCTGGATATTTTTGCGGACTTTATAATGTTTATCTGCGATACGCATGGCACGACGATGGAGCTTGAAGACTATCTCGATTATCTTCAGTCAGTATCGGATATTGATGATCTTGAGGCACGATCCAAGGCGCTTTCAGAATATCTTGAGCGTCTGGACCAGCAACAATAAGACAGGGTACGATTTTTAGTCTGAAAGAAAATCTATTACTCTCTTCTGGAAATCTCTGTAAAGCTGTTTTTCAATATACACAACATGTGATCCGCCCTCTATCTTTATAAGAGCTGATCCTTCAGGGAGAAGCTTCAGACTGGATCCGATACGGTCATAATTCAGGTATGGATCTTTATCCCCGTATATTATGAGTGTAGGCTTTGAAAGTGCCTTCAGATCGATAAGCTCCACATTCTCCGGAACACAGATATCACGTCGTCCCCCGTTGGGGCTTGTGTTTCCGTCGTAATGCCAGCAGCTTGAGCAGAACATTTCCACAATTACCGGATCCGTTATTTCCGGATCGATCTCCCCATCATCCTTACGCTGAAAATCATCTGCGGCATGTTCCCAGGTATTGAAGTGGAATGGCTCCTTAACCTCATATTCACCGACACCGGTAAGAATGGGGGCATACAGTATGATCTTTCTGATATGATCGTCATGGGCAGCGGCAAAACGGCTTACTGTAACAGTTCCCCAGCTCCAACCCAGTACATCGATGCTGTCCTGTCCTGTTTCACTTACGATCTTCTCTACAGCAGCATTGATATCTTCAGCGGCATAGTCCGAATCCGGAAGAAATCCGTCTTCCACTTCTTCTGACCTTCCGAATCCTGCTATATCCAGCCGCCATACTGCGTATCCCTCTCTGGCCAGTCTCCTTACCAGGCTGTAATCTTCATAATCAATATCAAATTCATGGGATGAATAGGTCACACCATGTATAAGCAGGATATTCTTTTCAGGGTCAGGATCCTCTCCCGCCACACGATCCAGATGAAGTGAAATCCCATTTCTTTCCAACGGGATCTCACTGTATGAATACGAAATATCCGAATTGTTATCATTGCCGGACCAGAATTGTTTTATCCCGCAGCCGGACAGTTGGAATATAGATAACGCCAGTAAAATAAAAACCGTAAATACTGTGATAAAATGTCTCTTCATAATTATTTCCCCCGGTTCGGATACTTCAGAAAAACTGTTGTCCCAAATATCTCCTTAGCTTAATTATCAGGATAGTAGCACCTTTCGGGATTAATGTAAAATTCCGGGAAAATGCATTTTTTGTCCGATTTTCATTTATTCTCCATGATAATCTGTCCTTACAACAATGCTATAGAAAAGGAGGAAGAAGATGAAAAAAAGAGATCATTCAATAT
>JAEEGL016224334.1_pt1 | contig 10658 bp, 8 predicted proteins | sample 9134231 | NCBI WGS metagenome assembly JAEEGL01 (sample SAMN16246548, study PRJNA631951) | gut metagenome | biome: gut microbiome; feature: rumen; material: fiber-attached | host: Bos | place: Iran: Karaj | collected 2018-10 | reverse complement strand
TCGATGCCGCAAGACTTCTCGGACGATGAATGCACATACGCCGGGGATTTCCCCGCGCGAAGGCTGTTCGCGAAGCGGATGCCCTGTCTGGAGTGCGTCCCGCCGCGTCGTTTTCACCCCACTGTCACACTCCTTCTGATTTTTGCGTATAAGCATTTTGCGGCTTGTATGCTCCAAGGGAATGTGGTAAACTACCGTTGCTTTCTGTCGGAAGACTGGTAATCGTTCGAAGGGAAGGCACAGCAAAGGACGGCTGTACACAAGCGTCCCGACCGTGCGTCGGTTCTCCGGCGCATTGGTTGGCGTATGTTTGGCGGCGTCTCGCGCGCGATTCCCTTGGGCATACCAGTCGCCTCGACAGAACGCGCACGGGCGCCGCCTTTTCGTGCACTTGGGGGGGGCACTCGAAACAAGGAAGTGCACACAGGAGTTAAAACCATGACGCATGAATCATCAAAGTCTTTTAAGTCTTTTAGGCAAAAAGATGGCTTTACGCTTATCGAGCTCATTTTGGGTGTTGCTGGGCTGACAATTTTGCTTTTGATTATATACAATCTGGTCGGATAAGGATGGACAATGGATACACGTTTTAACGACACAAAGAAAAAAATTATAACTTGCTGCGACGAGTTGTTGAAGGTCGCAAACGAGAATGCAGTTGAATATGGCGATTCGGTGCGCTCACGGATTGAAGAACTGAAGGCCGAGATTTCTTCGCATGTATTCAAGGTGTATCTTGTAGGGCCATTCTCCTGCGGGAAGAGCTCGTTGCTTAACCGTTGGCTCGGAGCCGATGTCCTGACTACGGGCTTGGCACCAGAGACTGCGGTGTCATCGGAACTTCGTTTTGGTGAAACAGAGCGAATGATACTTCAACCGCTTACGGCTTGTGCGAGTGGTGCCAATGAGTCCGATGAAGAGCTGCTTGGAATCAAAGAGGAGAATATGATTCGTGTAAGGGAACTTGCCAATCAGCAAAAGGTTGCAAATGTAATTCTCTACATGAACAACCCAAAACTGAAACAGTACTCAGATATCTGCCTCGTAGACCTTCCAGGATTAAGCAGTGCAAATTCTGCGCACGAAGCCGCTCTTTTGCGTTTCATTCAGAGTACGGAGCGTATCGCCGTATTTTGTGTTCCGATGACCGACGGCACTATACAAGGCGATGCTTTTGAGTTCATGAAGAAGGTATTTTCTTATGGGGGTGAACCCACGTTACTTTTGACAAAGGCAGATGAAAGACCTGCATCCGACCACGAGGCTATTATGAATCTTGTGCGGACGCATCTCAATGAATATGGATGGGATGATGTGTTTGTCGGTAAGGTGTCAAAAGATTCTATCGAGGATTTTGAAGGGCTGATCAGAAAGTATAATGAACAAAAGGACGATTACATATTAGGCTGGTTCGGTGAGAAGGTGCGAGGCGTTGCTGAAGATATGTTGATGCCGCTACGCCGTTCATTGGCAACGAAGTTCGATAATTCAAAGATCGAAGAGGCACTTGAGAAAATTGAAACGACAGAAGCCGAGTTGCCATCGCTTGTAAGGGAGATTAACCGTGAGATGACCATGTCTGCCCGCAATGCTGTTTCGGATGTCATGTCAAAGGTTAGAGATTCAGTGATGAGCCAGCAAGGTAGCCTCATGGCAAAAGCAGAAAATGGGTTAGATTGCACGGCGGAAGTGGCGTCGTTCATCCGCTCGAAGTTGGCTGACGAGGCACCGATGGCGATAGAAGATGCCGTCAGCGCTGCACAAGACAAAGCTGGCGAGTTGCTTGACGAGCGCCTCAACTTTGAGTTTTCTGACGAGCAGGAGTCGATTGTGCCTGAAGTGCTTCCTGCGGAGCATGCTGTTTCTTCCTATGCGACGCCTACAACGAACACAGGGAGTTCTTTTGCGGAATCTTTCAAGAAGGGATGGGGCATCACAGAAACGGCGTTCATTCTTGGGGAATGTCTCCTTCCAGGTCCAGGTGGGTTGATTGGCGGTGCGATAGCCACGGCCGCGTTGATGTTCTTCGGGTCGAAAGACCAATCTGAAGATCAATCGCGCAAGCAGGCGGAGTTCACGATGAAACTTGAAAATGTCTGTAAGCAGACTCGTCCAGAAGTAGAGCGCACTATGATGTCTGCTGTCGAAAAGTGTGGGCAGAAGCTTCAGCTTGCCGTAGAGGAGAAGATCAAGAACCTTCATGCCCAAATGAATCAGCTTAAACAAGAATCTGATATCGGCAAATCGGAATGGGAGGCTCGACAAGCTGTTCGCCGCGCTGCGCAAGCGCGAATCGAGGCGGCGTTGTCGAAAGCCGGGATAGAGGAGAAGTGACGATGTCTATTTTCTCAGATGTAAATAACGAACCGGTTGCGGCGCATCCGTCAGAATCTGGAAACGTGGATTCGCGATTTCGGTTGATTTCTCGATTGATCTCCACGCCAGATGTGTTGTCCGACGGCGAACGCGAATTCCGTGCGCTCGAAAAACTTATAAAGTCAGACTTTCTGGCGATGACATCCAACGTCGGGATGCCGGGCGAAAGCAAGATGTATGCAAAACTTCTGGAATTGCTGGAGGATTTGCACGAGCTCGTGAACTTCCCTTATCTGGCGAACAAGAATATCCTTGCCGTAGGTGGTGAATTCAGCGCAGGCAAGTCTCGCTTCCTTAATTCTATATTTGGAGAAGAGAATCTACTGCCAACAGATCCTAATCCAACAACGGCAATTCCGACATACCTGATATATGGCGATGACGAAAAGATCTCCGCCTTGAACTCGTTTAGCCGTTTGCAGACCTTGTCCAAAGAGGAATTGAACGCGATATCGCATGGATTCAATGCCAATCAAGCAGATGCTTCGAACAGGATATCCTTTTACCATGTGTTGCGTTTGCTTCAAGTCCAATCGCCGTCAATGAAGAGATGGCCGAACATCGCTTTCCTTGACACGCCTGGCTATTCAAAGCCGAAGGAAAACATAGACGATGAAGTCGCGTCCGAGGGAACTGATGCCGGCAATACAGACGAGGAGAAGGCACGCGAGAACTTGAGTACTGCAGATTACCTTATATGGGTGGTGAGTGCAAAAGACGGTACATTCCAGCAGCCGGGAATAGCTTTTCTTCGAGATAAGGTCCAATGGACGAAACCATTGTATTTGTTGATAAACAAAGTCGACCAAATCGAACCAAGTGAACGCAAAAGGGTTTGCGAGCAGATACGCGATGATGCACGCAAGGCGGGGTTCAATGTGGTTGGCGTCTCCGCTTATTCGTCAAGAGAGTCGAAGGTGTTTCTAAAACAGAAAGGGCACGACAATTGGGATGACCCTGTCGATTGGTTCAAGGCGGTTGACGGCAAACGAAAACTGACAAAGTGGCGCGGACGTTTCAAATCCATAATCGACGAGGTCATACGATTTTGCAACAATGTGGAAGCGCAGTGTGCCGACTATGAAAAGGTGTTGAAACGGCTTGAGGCAGACCCAGAGATTGAAGGCGAGTTATCGTCCAAAGTTAAAGGACTTAGGAAGGAGATAACTGAACGGCGCAGGAGGCGTCAGTCGGCTGCGAGTCAGATCGCCGAATTTAGTGAGAAAGTGGAGGTGCGACTGAATTCGCTTCTCAAAATCATTGGGGTAAGCGATGAAACTGCGGCTGACAATGGTCTTGTGGCTGTCAGCGTGGGCGATGACAAGTTTGCACTGAGCAAGAAGGGCGATAGTTTCACGGCCACAGTGGAGCGTTATTCTAAATTCAATGGGTGTTATCTGAAGGTGCAGGGCTATGCTGGCCAGGTGCAGATTCGCCGCTCGATGACGGATACGGTAACGGATGCGGCCAAGGTCTTTGCCGTGGGACGGGAATTCGAACTTAAGGTATATGAAGTCAATCATGCACAACGGCAGGTGACTTTCAATGTTTGCTTGTAGGGAGGATGTAGTTTATGGCGTTTCTAAACAAAAAGGTGCTGCGCAACGTTTCAGACAAGACCGCTCCGACGCAAGACGAGGGGCAGTCGGGTTACATGATAGACATACATACGCGTCAGGCGTATCTTGAGGGCTGCATTCTTGCCGTCAAGAAGAACGGAGGGCTTGATTCAGATGATGCCAAGCATGCGCTTGATGCAGTGGGGCGTTTGTTCCAAATTGGCAAGGAAGACATAATTGCGTGCTATGATGTTGTGTCGGGGGTTAGTGATTCTGAAGAAAACGAGTTTATAGATGAAGAGATAGTTTCGACTGTCAAGTCGGCAGGGTTAGAACTTCGATTCCTTTTAGATGTGGAGACATGTGCGTCTGAGAAATCCCGGATTGGGGCTGCGGCATATACGCTAATTTATCGTTATGCCGAGGGATTGTCTGTAGACAAGAACACATGGCGCGTGCAAGTTCTAGATCTGGTTGATGCAGACAAAAAACGGAAATGCTGGATCAACTGTTGTCGTCAAGCGGCTAAGGTATGGTCTGCCCACGATGCACAGTACGCGCTGGCACATTGGCATTTCAGCGGCATTGATGTCGGCTTGGATGATGCCGAAGCCGAAAGCCTGTACGAGCAGGCAGCGAAGCAAGGCAATGCTGAGGCGCAAAAGGCCGTTGATGCAATTAAAGCCAAGAGGGCAGAAGAAGAACGAATCCGCGCTGAAAAAGAAGCCAAAAGACGAGCGGAGGAAGAACGAAAGAGGGCGAAGGAAGAGGCAGAGGCAAAGCGTCGGGCAGAAGAGGCCGAGGCCAAGCGGCGAAAGAAAATCAAAGACGGAATAGCAGCCGCCGCCCCGGTTGGGGTGGTCTTATTGGTAATTATTTTCGGCGTGTGGTTTGTATGCCATTTGCACAACAAAAAGGTAGAGCTCATCAATACAGCAGCAAACAGTATCATGCAAAGCATGGTGTCAATTCCTGGCGCGAAGTTCAAGATCGGTAAGACGGAGGTGACACAGGCGCAATGGTATGGGATAATGGGAAAGAACCCATCAAAAAATGAAGGTTGGAAACTCCCTGTTGAGAATGTCTCCTGGAAGGAATGCCAAGAATTTATAGAAAAGCTCAACAAAAGTGACGCTGTTAAGAAATCGCAAATTAAGCGTTTCAGATTACCCACTGAAAAGGAGTGGGAGTATGCTTGCAGAGCTGGTGGCACAGGAGACATAGGACTCATGGTGGACGGGCAACAGGGCAGATTAGATGAGATGGCTTGGTATAACTGTGGATCAACGCATCCAGTTGCGACAAAGAAGCCGAACGCATACGGACTGTATGACATGCATGGTAACGTGTTCGAGTGGTGTTCAGATGTCAAAAAAGGTTTTTTGTATGACAGTTATGTGAACAAGGGGGGGGCTTATGACAAGTCTGCAGAAAGATGCTATGCCTCGCGTCAAGACGATAATGCGAGAGCATATGGGAATACAGGATTGAGAGTTGTCTGCGAGTGATAAGATTGGAGGAAAATCATGCGCAAAGATAGTGTAGTAATTGCCGTTATGTATGCAGTTGTAGTTTCATTACTTGGTTCTGCATGCGCGGGATTAAGCATGGCCAAGTATCCAATGCAGTGGATGTACTCGGCATTGTGCTTTGTGTTTTACTCTGGATACTTTTATGATGAATGGCACAAAGCTGAGCATAAGTGTCGAACTCGGGAATTTCTGTCTTGGTGTTTGTTTGCGGCTCAAGCAGTGACTTTACGGTGGTTGTTTTTGTCAATGATACTATGTTTTATAGGTGTGATTATTATTTTTACTACGTTGAAATGGAAGAATTCTGATTTATGGGGCGAACGTGGATGGATTGTTCAGAATGCCATTTTTATTGTCCTCCATTTCATTCTTGGATATATGTCATGGGATTCAAAAGTATTTGCTGTAATCAAGGATCATATGACATGGGCTTTGTTGTGGACGGGTGTTTGTATTTGCATTTTAAGTGTGTGGAAGATACTGGCGTGGAATCGGCGGAAGAATGATTGGTTTGACCTCGAGATACCATATTTTTTGATCTCAGACGTCGACAGAGGCATTAAGGTTTCTTCCACAGAGTTGGCTTTTGTGCAGTTTGTGCGAACAAGACTTAATGGTGAAAGAGCATCAGGGAATAGGGCTTCCGTTGAAATGACATCAGAGATGGTCAGTCTGGGAGAGTATCTGAATATTGAACAACAACGGTGTAATATGCTGTTCGGAATCGTATATTCGCAAGTCAACACGACAAAGGAGTAAAACGTCATGGGATTCATTGACAAGAAAAATTTGAAGCATGAGAGAACGAAAGTTGAGAAGCATCCGCTTCTTGCCAATGGCGATGTGCCATTGAATGTTCGCCAGATGTATTTTCAGGGGTGTATTCTGGCAGTATTGGAACGCAAGAATGGAAATCTGTCTGCTTCCGACAAGGCAAAGCTCAAGAAACTTGGTGCCGCCCTAGAGATTGTAAAACAGGACATTGAGGAGGCAATCTCTACTATGTCAGGCATGAAGTCGGCTGAAGACCAGGAAGAGTTCCTGCACGAATTCTTCGCTGCGCTTTCAAGGGAAGAGTACCCGACTTATTTCATGAAGGATTTCGAGGCTCTATTGAAGGGCAATGGTGAATTGTCTGAAGATGCGAGTCAGACTCTAGACTATTTCGGACAGGGGCTTACAGGATCGCAAGACTGGCGGAAGTGTTGTGTAAGTCGCGAGGAAAAGATTGAAACGTTGTTGGCAGAGGGGTATATCACATTACTTTCCGACAATCCAAAAGACAAGAAGAATGCATTTGAGTGCTTCATGAAAGCTGCAGAACAAGACAGTGCTGAAGCGCAAAACATGGTCGGTATGTGTTATCTAAGAGGCGATGGTGTCGTTGCTGACATTGAGAAAGCGCTTCTGTGGATCAAGAAGGCCGCAGAAAACGGTGATGCGAATGCCCAGAATAATCTGGCGGATGCCTATCAAGACGGCCAAGGTGTCACGAAAAACATCGCAACGTCCATAAAGTGGCGACGTAAGTCCGCTGAGCAGGGACACATAGGTGCCTTAATTGGGTTGGCGCTTAATTACTACAATGGCAACGGGGTTGCAGAAGATCATGGCAAGGCGTTTGAATTGGAGCTGAAAGCGGCGGAATCGGGAGAAGCCTCGGCACAGAATTTTGTTGGTATTAGTTATCTGTTGGGAGATGGTGTGGATGAGGACGAATGCAAGTCCACGGAATGGTTCGAGAAAGCGGCGAAGCAGGGATTTGCAGAGGCGCAGAATATGCTTGGCATGGCATATTCAAATGGACGTGGGGTTGAAGCGGATGCAAAAACAGCATTTAAATGGTTTAAGAAATCGGCCGATCAGGGATGTGCATCAGGGCAACTCAATCTAGGATTGGCGCTGAAAGACGGAACGGGATGCCAGGTGGACGAACGGATGGCGGCCAAGTGGCTTCGGAAAGCGGCAAAACAGGGAGATGCGGACGCCCAACTGCAGCTTGGTCTGTGTTATGCAAATGGTTGCGGAGTGAAGGAGGATGAGTCGAAGGCTGAGGAGTGGTATCGGAAATCTGCGGCGAACGGGAATGCCTATGCCATGATGGGGCTTGGTGTGGTTTTAAACAACAGGGCTGTGGTAAATGGTGATGAACAACTAGCCCGTGAAGGTTTGCAATTGCTTCGTCAGGCCCTGGAAAACGGGGTAGAGGAGGCGCAGGAGTCAATTGACAATGTCTGGGATCCGGATGCGGTGAATATTGCATCGCAACAACAAGTAACTACTCAAATGACGCAATCTTCTAGCAATAGTGGCACGAGCGACGAATTGAAGAGAATGGCGATATACGCTGGCAGAGAATTGCTTAAAGGATTGTTCGGCGGCTGATTCTTGTCGGCCATTCAATAAGCACCGAAGGAGAAATGCGCGATGCAGAATATACTTAAAAAACTAGATGCCATATCTCACGATGACGAGTTTTCAAATGCGGTCAGCGAAATACGTCGCGAGATAAGATCGTTCGAGGCGGCAAAGAAGGCTGCGGAGGACGAGGGACGAGACTTGGTCATCGCAATCGTAGGTCGCGTCAAGAGCGGTAAATCTAGCTTCCTTAATGCATTGCTGTTTGATGGTGAAAGCGTTCTGCCTCAGGCGGCTACGCCTATGACGGCAGCCTTGACTTTCATCCGCTACGACGAGAAGTGCCACGCGGAAGTCGAGTTCTTCTCAGAAGGCGATTGGAAGGGATTTGAGGCCAAGGCTGCAGATTATGAGAATGCCCGTCAGGAAATCCGCCAGGAACTTGAAAAGGAGGAGTCAGAAAAGGAGCGTAAGGCGAAACGCAACCCATTTGGACGTAAGTATGTTCGGTGTGAAATAACAGAGGCGCGTATTAATGAGAAGCTCCGTGCGAAGATGGGAGAGGAAACGCTGGCGGCGGTTGAGCTCGTGCAAATGGCAAATGGAGGAGACTCTCAGTTGAAAATAGCTGATTGTCTTGGAAAGACGCAGCGGATTGACGGCAACTCTCCGCAGGAACTGGCCCAAAAGCTTCAGGACTATGTCGGTGCGCGGGGACGTTTTACGCCTATTGTTTGTTCCACTACCATTTATCTCAACGACCCAGGACTTAAGGGGTATTGCGTTATTGATACGCCGGGAACCAATGACCCTGTCATCTCACGTGGCAAGAAGACTAAAGACAACCTCAAGAAGTCCGATGTTGTATTGGTAATGAGTCCGGCGGGGCGATTCTTCGATGATTCAGACCTGCGCCTGTGTAGTCAGAATCTTCCGGCGAATGGTATAAATGACTTTGTTATCTTGATTTCGCAGTTTGATGTTTCTATCGGTGAAATAGAGGGCAAGATAGATAAGGGGCTTCCTCCGGACAAAAGACTGGTGGCTGCAATACGCAAGGCCCGGACCGATCTGGTAAACCGTTTTCGACAGTGCATTTCAAGCATTGCGCAACGTGCGTTGGCAAACAAGAATGCGGATGCTGACAAATGGGAACGACTTCTCGGAGAAGATCCGATTCTTGTTTCCGCTAAAGCGTACATAATTTCCAAGCATTGGGATTCACTGGACGAAAAAGAAAAATCGTATCTGGGATTGTTCAATGAGCTGGTTCCGGGATTTATATTTGGTCGTGATGACTTGAGGGACTTCTCCATGATGGAGGATGTGAGAAAACGTCTCGACAAGGTCAAGCAGAAAAAAGACGAAACCATTGTGCGGCGAAAAGGCGAGCTGGCGGCCGTGGCGCGGAAGAGCATTCGTGAAATGCTCGTGGCGTTGAAGGAGACGATAAAATCAAGAATTGATAGGCTTGAGTCGGCTGATATTTCTGCGCTGGAGACGGAATTGGCTGAGCAAACAAGGCGATTGGAGAACGGCCGAGCCAGGCTCGAGGACGTATTTGCTGAAGCAATATGTAATGCTCACGACAAGTTCAACGATATATTGTCCGAGGTTCGTGATGCGAAATCACAGTACGCGCGGGTAAATGTTGAGACCGAGACACATCAAGAGGTGAAAACTAGTTATGTTATGCGCGGCGGGCTTGGTTTTTTGGATTGGTGGTTGGGTCCCAAAGAAGTTCACCAGTACTATACGGTCACTACAAGGTACGCAGATGCGTATCAGGCGGTTGAGCAGATTGAGTCTTTTGCCGACAAAGCTCGGAGACTGTTGGAGCGAGGCATCAGGGATGCTGTTGACTTGAAAACTTTACAGAAAAAGATTGTGTCTACGGCGTTTGATGTTATCGGTGATGACGAAACATTTGACCCAGAGGACTTGAAACGGCAGATTCGTGGAGCTGTTCGTGAGATAACGATTCCCAATGCCGATTTTGGCGATGTCAACTATGCCGAACTTATAACATCCAGTTTCTCTGGTGGCCGCGTGGCGGACGGGCAGGTTGAAATGCTGAAAGCGGCTCAACATGAAGCATTGCAGAAAGTCGTAGGAGACCTTGAAGAAAGAACTCGGAGCAAGGCTTCTGCCATTCAGGAAAGTCTGAAACAAGCGATGAAGGCATTTGTAGATGGACTAATAGGGAACATTCGGAAGAATAACGAACAGCTGGCCGCCTCGGTGAAGGACAAGGTTGCCACTTCTGAGCGCTGGAGAAGCTATCTACCAGTCATTGATGACCTGTGTAATAAAGCATAACTAAAAGCGGAGGAACAACCATGAGCGTAGCAGTATACAGAGTAACGGAAAAGAAGTGCGCGACTTGCCGGTGGTGGCAGGGGACGCGTGGCGTGGAACTGCGGGGCTACCAGCCGTACTACGTGAAGGTCGCGGCGGGGCCAGCTCCGTGCATGGCGTTGAACGGCCAGGCGCGCACGCCTGCGACGGTCTGCCCGCGCTGGGCGAAGTGGGAGAAGCTGTAGGCGAAAGGTCTATGCAAATCCAAACAGATGAAATGCGGCGGGCGATGGGCGAGACGCGACGCGAACCACCCCAAGGAGATGCGGCGTCTCGCCGCGTCGGTGTGGGTTGATGGATGCGTGGCTACGGGTTCTTGACGTGGTGTGGCACTTGACTTATAGGGCCAGGACATGATATAATTACAGCAAACAACTGAAAAAAGACGACTCCTTCATTTGGTTGCACCAATGGCGCTTTACAACTATATGACTTGTCAGAAGCAGTTCGGCTCGGCTTATCAAATAGCAAAAGC
>JAEEGL015290310.1_pt1 | contig 10658 bp, 10 predicted proteins | sample 9134231 | NCBI WGS metagenome assembly JAEEGL01 (sample SAMN16246548, study PRJNA631951) | gut metagenome | biome: gut microbiome; feature: rumen; material: fiber-attached | host: Bos | place: Iran: Karaj | collected 2018-10 | reverse complement strand
TTCTTACAGGTTTTCTTTTTAAATGGTGGGCATTCGGATGGACCTTCCTTTTATTCGCTTTCTGCATCATTTCTTTAATTGAAGCGATTGAAAGGAAAAAGCCTTCGCATTTTGCATATCCCATATTTGCGGCTGCGGTTTACTGCCTTATCGGAATATCTATGCATATCTGGCATCCCACATGGATATTGTTTGTTTTTATTCCTGTTTATTATGCAATCTGCGATGTTTTCAAAAAGAAAAAGGATTGAGGCTTCTCAATCCTTTTTTTAATGCATTGCTTTTCTGAACATATCGTTGATTTCCTTAACAAGCAGGGGATATTTATCAAGTCGCGGGTCCTCGCCGAGCATCTTCTTTGCGCAGTCCTGACAGCGCATAAGCGTATCTATATCCTCAAGCATATCCGCAATCTGCAGGTTGGGCAGACCGTGCTGCCTTTTGCCGAAAAAGTCGCCGGGGCCTCTTGTTTTAAGGTCGTAATCCGCAAGTTTAAAGCCGTCAGCGGTGTTCCTTACAACCTGAAGGCGCTCTGACGTGCTTTCGCTTTTGTTATCGGAAACAAGTACGCAGTAGCTTTTTTCGGCGCCTCTGCCTACTCTGCCCCTTAACTGGTGGAGCTGCGAAAGACCGAAGCGGTCAGCGTTTTCAATAAGCATAATGGTTGCGTTGGGCACGTCAACGCCAACCTCAACAACCGTTGTTGCAACGAGTATCTGAACGTCTCCGCTCGCAAAGGCGCTCATAACATTGTCTTTTTCTTTTGCCTTCATTTTGCCGTGCAGCAAACCGAGGCTGTAGCCTTTGAACGCCGTTTCCGAAAGCTTTTCGGCATATTCCTTTGCTGAAAGCAGCTCCGTTTCACCCTCCTCAACAAGCGGGCAAACAATATACGCCTGGTGCCCTTCATCAACCGTCTTTTTTATGAAATTATATATTCTTTCGTGATATGAGGAATCAACCAAATCCGTTCTTATCGGCTTTCTTCCTGTGGGCATTTCGTCCAGAACGGAAATGTCAAGGTCGCCGTAAATTATCAGCCCGAGCGTTCGGGGAATAGGCGTTGCGCTCATAACAAGCAGGTGCGGGTTTTCCGCCTTCATTGCAAGGCTCGCCCTCTGCTCAACGCCGAAACGGTGCTGTTCGTCGGTTACAACAAGCGCAAGGTTTTTAAATTCAACATCGTTCTGTATCAGCGCGTGGGTGCCTATTGCAATGTCGATTTCGCCGTCCATAAGCGCTGTTTTTATTTCCTTTTTCTCTTTTGCTTTTGTTGAGCCTGTAAGAAGGGCGGTTCTTATTCCCGTTCCCTCAAGCATTTTTGAAAAGGTGTCAAAATGCTGCGTTGCAAGTATTTCGGTCGGCGCCATTATGGCTGCCTGATAGCCGTTTTTAACCGCATTAAACATAACTGCAGCCGCAACGGCGGTTTTACCGGAGCCAACGTCACCCTGAATAAGCCTGTTCATAACGCTTTGGCTCATCATATCTTCGGTGCATTCCTTAACCGCCCTTAACTGCGCGCCCGTTAATGTGTAGGGAAGAAGCTTAAGAAACTCGTCTGTAAAGTCGGTTTTCAGCTTCAGCTTGTTGTCAATTGTTTTTTTATCCTTCAGCTTTAAAAGACCGAGCTGAAGGGTTAAAAGCTCTTCAAAAATAAGGCGCTTTCTTGCAATTTCAATGTTCTTTTCCGTGCTCGGAAAATGGATTTGCCTTATTGCAAAATCAAGCGAACACAGGTCATATTTTGCCCTGAGCTCGCCGTCAAGAGTTTCCTCAAAATAATCGAATTTTTCAAAAGCCGCCTTAACAACCTTTGCAATCGCCTTTGAATTAAGGCTTTCGGTTGCGCGGTAAATCGGGTGAATACCGACCGAAGCTTCGCTTTTTTCAATCTGCGGCGAGCTCATTGAAGCGTTGGTAAAGCTTTTTTCAATTTTACCGTAAAGGATATAATCGTCAAAGGTGCGCAGAGCCTTTGCAAGGTATTTGTTGTTGAAAATAGTTACGTGGATTACGTTTTCACCGTCCGTAAAGTTGCACTTATAAAGCGTTAAGCCCTTGCGGATTAACGCCTCTTTAACGGGGGTAATCATTGTTGCTTTAACTGTTACCGTTTCCCCGTCAACGCATTCGTTTACGGTTTTGGTTTTGCTCCAGTCCTGATATCTTCGGGGGTAAAAGCGCAAAAGGTCGCTTACCGTGTATATTCCGAGCCTGTTAAAAAGCAGGGCTCTTTTTTCACCCACGCCCTTAATGAACTGAATGCTGTAATCGTCAGTTTTCATCAGTTAAAATACCAGTCCTCAATGTTTGAAAAGTAATTGTCCGTATAGCCCTGCATATCGCCGTGAAGGGAATATGAATAGCAAATCATTCCCTGGCGGTAAAGAAGGGGAATAAAGGGCAGCTCCTGTGAAAAATCAAGAACGAACCTGCCTATTTCATTATCGCCCTTAAGATAGCCCCTGTAAGCCTTTGCGCTTTTGCCGTCAAGGTCAATTCCCGCGCTTGTTGAGCCTCCGCCCGTGAAAAAGCTGTTAAGGCTCATATCCGCGGTAAGCCTTGTTTCGCCGACGTAAAGCGAAAAATTTTTGTATTTTACAGCCGAAGCATACGCGGAGGGCTTTTCCCTGTTTATTGTAACCTTAAAGCCGACTGCTTCAAGCTGCTGCTTTAAAAGCAGCGCGGCGTCCGCCTTGCCTTCGGTGGTACTTGTAAGTATGTCAAGCTTCAGGTCCTTTTTATCAATTCCGCTTTGCTCAATAGCCTGCCTTGCGGCGTCTGCGTCTGCATTTGATGTAAAAATCGCAGTGTTTTTACCAAGTGCGCAGGCGGGGTTGAAAACGGAAAGCGCCGCTTTTGCATAGCCCCTGTAAGCGCTTTTTACAAGCGTTTCCCTGTCAAGCGCAAGGGAAATTGCGCGGCGGATGCTTTCGTTTGCGGTAATGCCGCTGCCTGAATTAATGCCGAGGTAAACAAGGTTGTTAAGGTTTACGGGCTTCTTCTGGCACTGCATTTTGTTTTTACTTCCGCTTGATAAATCCCTGAAGGTATAGCTTATATTGCCTATATTTACAGCGTTTTCAATGCTTTCCTCCGCAGTTATGTTAACAAGAATTATCTTAACAAAATGGGGGATGAATTCATCGTGATATTTTGTATTTTTTTCAAGGTAAACAAGGCCGTCGCCCTCGTTGAACTTATAGCGTCCGCTGCCGATTGGATAGCCTTTTTTGTCGGGCGCCATTTTTGCAACGGCAAAGGTTAAAAGCTTGTGAGCCTCGGGGTTCGGAGAGTTAAGCTTAAACTTAACGGAATACTTTCCCTCCTCGCTTGCCGAGGAAAAGGCGGAAAGCGTGTTTTTCCAGTGCGGCGAATCCTTTGCCTGATTAAATGAGTAAACAATGTTGTCGCTCCTCATTTTATTGCCGTTTGAAAATCTTATGTCCTGCCTTAAATTTACAAGGAGTGTTTCGCTGTCGGTGTATTCATAGCTTTCTGCAAGCTGAAGCTGAGCCTCGTAGCTTTCGTCAACCGTAAAAAGGCTTTCAAAAACAAGGTTCTGAACAACCTGATTGTTGAGCGTTTCCGACTTAAAAGGGTTAAGACTGTCGGATTTTGAATAACTCAGTTTAAAGCTTGAAATATCAATTCCCGGCTTAACCGTTGTGGTTTCACTTACGGGAGCCGCCGTAGTTACAACCGCCCCGGGCTCGGTTTTCGCCTTGCAGGAGGTAAGCACAAGCGTTATCAGTACAGCCGCAAGAATTACGGCAATTGGTTTTTTCATCATTTTCTGAACCTCTCAATATGAACGGTTTTTCCTGTTTTGGTATCAATTTCAAAGAAGCAGCCCTCAAGCACGCAGGGACCGTCAGGATTGCTGAAGCGAACGGGAAGGTTGGTTCTCATTTTTTCAATCGCCTTTTCGGGCGTAACGCCTAAAACCGAATAATATGGACCGGTCATTCCGAGGTCGGTCATATAGCCCGTACCGTTGGGAAGTATCTGCTCGTCAGAGGTCTGAACGTGCGTGTGGGTTCCGAAAAGAGCGGAAATTTTACCGTCAAGGAAAAAGCCCATTGCGCGTTTTTCGCTGCTTGCTTCAGCGTGGAAATCAATAATAATTACGTTTGCGACCTGCGCCTTTGCGCTTTCAACCTCGCGCTCTGCGGCGTCAAACGGGTTTTCGATGCCATCAAGGTAAACGGTGCCCTGAAGGTTGATAACGGCAACCCTGTAAGCGCCCTTGTCAAGAATAACACAGCCTTTTCCCGGAGCGCTTCTGTGGTAATTTGCAGGGCGGATAATAAATTCGTTTTCGTCAAGAAAGTCGTAAATCTCCCTGCGTTTTAAAGCGTGGTTGCCAAGCGTTATTACGTCAGCCCCCGAATCAAGAATAAAGCGTGCGCTTTGCGGAAGAATGCCGTTGCCGATTGCCGAATTTTCACCGTTTACAATAACAAGGTCGGCGCCGTATTTCTTTTTTAAAGCGAAAAGCTTTTCCCTTAAATAATCGCAGCCCTGCTGTGAAACAACATCGCCTATTGCCAAAATTTTCATATTCTTACTCTTTCTATGGGTACAACCCGTTAATGTGTATATTATAACTTAAAGTATTTACAAAAACAACCTGTTATGTTAATATTGAACTGAATAAAATCATTTATCGGAGCGTTATTTATGAATCTATCGCTTATTATTCCCTGTTATAACGAAGAGGGGAACGTTAAAAAATTTTATGAGGAAACCGAAAAGGCTTTTTCACAAAGCGGCGTAAAGCTTGAGTATATTTTTGTTAACGACGGAAGCACCGATAAAACGGGCGAAATGCTCGGCGAGCTTTTCAGAACAGAGTATTCAAGCAATATTACGGTGGTTACTTTTTCGCGTAACTTCGGCAAGGAGGCTGCAATTTACGCAGGGCTTCAGCATGCTGACGGCGACTTTATGTGCGTTATTGACGCAGACCTTCAGCAGCAGCCGTCGGTTGCGCTTGAAATGTATAAAACAATAACCGCAAATCCCGAAATTGACTGCGTTTGCGCTTATCAGAATACGAGAAGCGAAGGCAGAGGAATGAGCGCCGTTAAATCTGCATTCTACCGCATTATTAACAAAATGGCTGAAATTGAGTTTAAGGACGGCGCAAGCGACTTCCGCCTTTTCAATAATAAGGTGCGAGACGCCGTGCTTTCCCTCGGCGAATACCACCGCTTTTCAAAGGGTATATTCAGCTGGGTAGGCTTTAACGTTCACTATATGGAATACAAAGTCGAGGAACGCAACAGCGGCAAAACAAAATGGAGCTTCGGCAAGCTGTTAAAATATGCGTTTTCGGGCATAATCGCCTTTTCAACCGCACCCCTGAAGCTTTCAATTTATATCGGAAGCGCCGCAACCGCATTTTCGGTAATTTATCTTATTATTACGGTAATAAGAAAGCTTACCTCCCATATAAATGTTGACGGCTTTACGCAGCTTGTAATCCTGATAAGCTTTTTCAGCGGCGTGCTGCTGTTTACGGTGGGAATTATCGGCGAATATATTGCAAAAATATATCAGCAGGTCAAAAACCGCCCGATTTACATCGCAAAAGACATCCAGAAACGAAACGACAGATAATAAAAAGGCATCGGTTAATCCGATGCCTTTATTCTTGCTTCAAGCCTGTAAATCGGCATGCCCTGTGAAACGAAACGGCTTTCGTATTCGGTTACGATATTGCCCTCAAAATCGCTGTTGTGCAAATCGAGCGAAACGTTGCTGATTTCGTATCCGCACTTTGAGAACTGCTCTATAGAATATTCAAAAAAGTGCATATTGTCAGTTTTCTGATAAATCGGGGCGCCGTCCTTTAAAAGCGACTTGTAAATGTTCAAAAATCTTTCGTTTGTCAGCCTGTGGGAAGCGTAGCTCTTTTTTGGGAACGGGCAGGAAAAATTAAGAAAAATTGCCTCAAAGCTTTTTTCGGGAAGAAATGCCTCAAGATATTCCGCCGCACAGCAAATGAACTTAACGTTTTTAAGCTTTATTTCCTTTGCTTTTTCGCACGCAAGAACAATTACGTCGCTTATTTTTTCAATGCAAAGCATATTTACATCGGGGTTCTGCTCTGCAAAGGTACAGGCAAACTGTCCCTTTCCTCCGCCTATTTCAAGGTAAACGGGGTTTGAGTTGCCGAATATCTCCTCAAGGTCGATTATGTTCTTTTCATTTTTAGCGTCGTTAAAATTACGGCTTTCGGTGCGCAGCGTAATAAGGTAATCATTGGCGGCTTCAAGCCTTGTTTCAAGGTTTTTCTTATGGCGCAGTCTCATATATGTGTATCTCCGTTTTCATCATAATTAGCGTTGTCGTAGGTTTCGTCAAAGTCCGAATACTTACTTTCAATTTCCTTTGCAAGCGGGGAGTAGTTGTTTACCCAGTAGCTTACGCCGAGCATAACGGCGGCAATAAGCGAGCAGGCTATTATTTTACTTGTCATTTCGCTTCTGTTTTCAACCGAAAAAGCCGAAAATCTTGTTCCTCCGCATTTTTTGCACTTATCCTTGGCTTTCGGCGCTCTTTTGCCGCATTTTGCGCAGACAAATTTAACCTCCTGGGGAAGGAAACGCCTTATGATAAAGTAAACGCCAAGCCCCGTTACGCCTGTTATTGCAACAAGAATTACGATTATTCTGTCAAATTTTATATGATTTATTTTCGTGTCCGTTGCGGCAGCCATAGCGCTGAAAAAGCGCGAGGCGAGCGAAAGCGAAACTGAAATAATTATAAGCTTTATGTTTGCGTCCATTATTATCACCAACAGTATTATACAATGTTATGAGTTTTGTTTCAAGATTTTATCGCGCAGGCGATAAACAAGAAAGGCAGCAGCCGCCGCTTTTATAATATCGGGAATGATAAACGGAGTAACGCAAAGCGCAAGCGTTTTTGAAAGTGGCATGGCTTCTTTTGTGTAAACAAGCATAAACCAAACCGTTCCGAAGATGTAGCAGGCGGCAATTCCGAGCAGCATTGCGCCGAAAACCAAAAACGGCTTTTTTGTTTTTTTTGAAATAATACCCGTAATTAAGGCGGTAAAAATAAAGCCTATGATGTAGCCGCCCGTTGCTCCCGCAAGAACGCCTATTCCGCCCTTAAATCCGGAAAAAACAGGAACGCCGATTGCACCGATTAGAATATAAACAGCAACGGACGCCATACCCGTTTTTGCTCCGAAAAGCCCCGCTACAAGGCATACCGCAAGCGTTTGCAGGGTAAACGGAACTGCGCCTAACGGAACCGTAATCCACGCGCATACCGCTATAATAGCTGAAGAAACGCCTATGTAAGCAAGGTCTTTGATTTTTATATTTCTTTTGCCCAAAATAATCACCGAATATATTTTAGCAGTGAATTCCCGTTTGTCAATAATATTTGATTTAATATTTAAGTAGTGATATAATACCACCGAGGTAAAATTTATGAAAATAGGTGAACTTGAATTTAAGCATACAGCGTTTCTTGCGCCGATGGCGGGAATTGCCGACAGGGCGTTCCGAGAGCTCTGCGTTAACCACGGCGCTGCCTATACGGTGACGGAAATGGTTTCGTCAAAAGGGCTTACCATGGGCGACAGAAAAAGCGGTCAGCTTTTAACCATAGGCTCGGAGCGTCCGTGCGCTGCGCAGATTTTCGGCGACGAGCCCGAAATTATGGCACAAGCGGCTGTGAAATGCCTTGAATATAAGCCCGCGGCTATTGATATAAATATGGGCTGCCCTGCGCCTAAGGTTGCCATGAACGGCGGCGGCGCAAGCCTTCTTAAAAATCCGCAGCTCGCCTTTGAGGTAACAAAGGCTGTGGTTCAGGCTGTTGACCTTCCCGTAACCGTAAAGCTGCGCAAGGGCTGGGATGAAAACAGTGTCAATGCCGTTGAAATGGCGGAGCTTATGGAAAAGGCAGGCGCTTCGGCGATTGCAATCCACGGAAGAACGCGCAAGGAAATGTATTCCGGAAAGGTGGATTATGAAATAATCCGTCAGGTAAAACAGGCACTCGGTATTCCCGTAATCGGCAACGGTGATATAACAGACGAGCAGAGCGCTGCGTTAATGTTTGAAAAAACCGGTTGCGATGCAACTATGATAGGCAGGGGAGCGCTCGGAAATCCGTGGGTGTTTGAAAGAATTAACGCCTATCTTGACGAGTGCAGGGTTCTTCCCGAGGTCAGCCTTGAGCAAAAAATGATAACCATGTTAAAGCATATTAAAGCCATTATTGAATACAAGGGCGAATATACAGCAATGCGCGAGGCTCGCCACCACGCCGCCTATTACACGAAGGGAATTCGCGGCGGTGCGGCTTTCAGGCGTGAAATGACCTCGCTTGAAAAGTATGAACAGCTTGAAGAACTTGCATATAAAATTGTAAAGGACAACGCGTAATGATTTTAAAAAACTGCACCTTTTTCAATGAAGAATTTGAAAAAGAATTCGGCGACATTAAAATTGAAAACGGAAAAATAAAGAAAATCGGCTTTCTTTTAGGCGACGGAAAGGATATGAGCGGAAAGATTATTCTTCCCGGCTTTGTTGATATTCATATTCACGGCGCAGCAGGCGGCGACGCGGGCGATAATTCAGAAGAATCGTTTAACAAAATGAGCGCCTATCTTGCAAAATGCGGCGTTACTTCGTTTTGCCCCACAACTATGTCCCGTCCCGTTGATGAGCTGATAAAAACCGCTGATTTTATTGCGGATTATAAGTATAAAAGCGGAGCAAAAATTGCGGGAATCAATTTTGAAGGTCCGTTTATTTCCAAAAAAAAATGCGGCTCACAAAACACCGATTATATAACCGCGGGCACCTGCGCGGATTTTGACGATTTATATGACGCGGCGGGCGGTTTAATGAAGCTGATTACCGTTGCGCCCGAGGCGTTTGACAGCGCGGAATTCATTGAAAACGCAGCGCCGCAGATTACCGTTGCGATAGGTCATACAAACGCAACGGCGAAGGAGTGTAAAAAGGCGCTTTCCCTCGGTGCAAAGCACTTTACTCATCTCTATAACGCTATGTCCCCTATGACTGCGCGTGAAGCGGGAGCGGTAGGCGCCGCGCTTGACAGTAACGCCACCTGTGAGCTTATCTGCGACGGGTATCATATCTGCCCGGAGGTTTTAAGAAATACATTTAAAATTCTCGGTGAAAACAGGGCGGTGGCAGTAAGCGATTCAATGCGCGCCGCAGGTCTCGGTTCAGGAGAATACGAGCTCGGCGGACAGAGGGTATTCGTTGCCGCAAACGACGGCGTTGCAAGGCTGGGCAGCGGAACTATCGCCGCTTCAATAACAAATCTTTTTACCGAATTTAAAAACCTTCTCTCGTTTGGTATTGACTTTAAAACAGCGCTTAAAGCCTGCACAATCAACCCCGCAAAGGTTATTAAAGAGGATAAAAATATCGGCTCAATAGCAGTTGGAAAATTCGCTGATTTTACCGTGGTTGACGAAGAACTTAATCTCATTGAGGTATATATTAATGGAACACTCGCTTAATATAGTTTTAATTGAGCCCGAAATCCCCCAGAACACGGGCAATATTGCCCGCTCCTGCGCAGCAACCGGCGCAAGGCTTCACCTTGTTGAGCCTATGGGCTTTCGCATTGACGATAAAAAGCTTAAACGCGCCGGGCTTGATTACTGGGACAAGCTTGATATAACCTTTTACGAATCAACCGATGATTTTTTTGAAAAGAACAAGGGCGGAACCTTCTATTACTTTACAACAAAAGCAGAATAGACGCACAGCGATATTGAGTATCCCAATAACTGCTATCTCGTTTTCGGCAAGGAAACAAAGGGACTTCCCGAGGAGCTGCTTAAGGCTAACCACGATTATTGCGTAAGGCTTCCGATGAGGGGAATAATCCGCTCGCTCAACCTTTCAAACGCGGTGGCGGTAGGTATGTATGAGGTTTTAAGGCAGTGGAATTACCCAGAGCTTTCGCTCAAAGGACAGCTTCATAATTCAAAATGGTAAAAGCCCGGACACCGGGCTTTTATTTGACAAAAACCGCTATAATTAAATAATACTTGATTTTTATTATATAAGGTGTATAATGTAATCTGTAATAATATCGTAACTTTTGGTACTATTTTGTAACTTTTAGAAGGGCTGAATATGAAAAACAAATTGATTGCATTATTATGTGTGCTCGTTATTTTTGTTTCATCCCCGCTTACTGCTTACGCGGTCAGCGTTGGGGAAATGAAATCAACCGTCGTTTCCGTTGCTCAGGCGGAAATAGGTTATGAAGGAACGGGCAGTTATTCAAAATACGGCGAATGGTACGGATACCAGGGCGGCTGGTGCACAACCTTTGCGCTTTGGTGCTTTAACCGCGCGGGCGAAAAGCTCGGGGTTAAGCTTTACGCAAATATCGTGCCGAGCGGCGGAAACTGTAATTCAATGATTAGCTGGTTTAAAAACAAAGGAAGATACCATGAACGCACTTCAGACTACACTCCCTCAAAGGGAGACCTTGTTTTCTTTGACTGGAGCGGAAACGGCTCCTCCCAGCACGTAGGAATTGTTTCTTCGGTTTCGGGAAGTACAATTCACACGGTTGAGGGCAACTGCTCGGGTAAGGTTAAGGCAAAAACT
>JAEEGL015058681.1_pt1 | contig 10658 bp, 12 predicted proteins | sample 9134231 | NCBI WGS metagenome assembly JAEEGL01 (sample SAMN16246548, study PRJNA631951) | gut metagenome | biome: gut microbiome; feature: rumen; material: fiber-attached | host: Bos | place: Iran: Karaj | collected 2018-10 | reverse complement strand
TGTGTTACCGCAGTTGCAAGTAACAGTGGCCTGATGGAATTCTGGCTGAATGTCCTGTCTCATCTCTTCTCACCTCTCTATATACAAAAAATCTTCTAATTAACTATAGTTACCGCTGTCCACAACAGCTATATAAATATAACATACAAAATTTATCAATGCAAGTATTTTTTTAGTTTATTTTTTATACGCTGCATTGCATTGTCGGTGGACTTCTCGTCCCGTCCCAGGACAGCAGAGATTTTTTTCACACTCATTCCTGTAATATAAAGATCCAAAACCTGCATCTCCAACGGACTTAAATCACGTTCAATGGCATCCTCCAGCATCTTAAGATTTTCCTGATCTATTATATGCTGCTCCGGCAAAAGACTGGAATCCGTCTCAAGCACATCCTCAAGGGCTACTGCGTTTTCTTCCTGCAGGTCTTCTCTTTTGGCATAGATGGAAATATAACTGTTTAAGGGTGCATGTTTTTTTCTGGCTGAAGCCTGTATTGCCGAATACATCTGACGGGAGACACACAGGTCCGCAAAGGTGGAAAAGCTGGCGTCTCTTCCAAAGTCATAATCCCTTATGGCTTTAAAAAGACCTATCATTCCCTCCTGTATCAGGTCCTCCCTGTCTGCACCGAGAATAAACATGGAACCGGCTTTTTTTCGCACAAGATTCTTGTACTTATCCATAAGATAATCCACAGCATCCGGGTATTCACCGTCATGCAGGCCCAGTATCAGCTCTTCGTCTGTTTTTTCCAGGTATTTATTGTCACTCATATCAAACCTATGTCACGCTTTAAACTGATGCTTAATCAGTTCATTCTCTGTCTTACAATCTCAAAGGCCAGAACACCTGCTGCTACAGAAGCGTTAAGAGAATCAATATCCCCTTTCATGGGAATGGAGGCGATCATATCGCATTTTTCTCTCACCAGCCTGCTCACGCCGCTTCCTTCATTTCCAATCACAAGGCCGATGGGGCCCTTTAAATTGAGCTGGTACATGGTAGTTCCGCCCATATCCGCGCATACGAACCAAAGACCTTTATCCTTAAGTTCTTCTATAATCTGGGCTATATTGGTAACCTTTGCCACAGGGGTATAGTTAATGGCACCGGCAGAAGCTTTTGCAACGGTTGCCGTAAGCCCTACTGCCCTATGCTTGGGAATGATAACTCCGTGGGCCCCTGCAAGATTGGCAGTTCTGATTATTGCTCCCAGATTGTGGGGATCCTCAATATTATCCAGGATTATCACGAAGGGATCTTCGTTCTTATCCCGGGCATTTTGGAGGATATCATCAACCTCCGCATATTCATATGAAGCTGCGTAAGCAATAACACCCTGGTGCTTGCCTGTTTCCGAAATCTGATCAAGCCGCTCTTTCTTCACAAAGCTTATAACGGTATCCTTATGCTTTTTAGCTTCCCTGAGTATTGTCTGGACAGGTCCGTCCTTACAACCATCCAGAACAAAAAGCCTGTCCACAGTCTTTCCTGAGCGAAAAGCCTCAAGGACGGCATTTCTGCCTTCTATAATCCTGCTCTCAAAATTTTCTTCCATTTTATGTTTCCTCAAAAATCATTAATACTACTCCAGAATATCAAGTTCCAGCTTTTCAATACCCTTTGTTACCAGCTCGCAGATTCTTTCCATATTCCCCGTAAGATATAAAAAGCCCATCACAGCCTCAAAACCTGTGGCATCCAGATAATCAATAACTGTGGCGTTCTTTGCCTTGGTATGGGGTTTGGAATTGCGGCCTCTTCTGTAGTAATCAGCCTCTTCTTCAGTAAACTCGTCCATCAGCGCCTTGACGAAGGCAGCCTGCGTAGGGGCTTTAACAATGTCACTGGCTCTTTTGTGAAGCTTGTTTACAGCAGTATTTCCTTTATTAACCAGTATGGATCGAATAACCACATCAAATATGGCATCCCCTATATATGCCAGCGTCAGAGGCGAATAGGTTCTTATATCCTTAGCCTCTATGCCGAACCTGCCATTCAGATAATCATTTAAATCAACTGCCATTTTACTCCCTCACGAGTATCCTTTATCTCAACTCCCTTTTCAAGAAGCTCGGCGCGGATTGCATCAGCTGTGGCAAAGTCTTTGGCCTTCTTGGCATTTGCTCTTCGCTCTATGGCATCAAGCACATAAGCTTCAAGTTCGGGATCTACCTTGGCTTCCTCAGAAAGTGCCTTTGCATGAGCAATGAGATCAAGAGAAAGGACCTTATCAAAGCTTTCGATTATAGCAAGCTTGGTAGCGTCATTTGTATCTGCCTTAAGCGCATCATACAGAACTGTTATGGCCATTGAGGTGTTAAGGTCTCCCGAAACTGCTTCTCTGAAGCTGTTCTCAAACTGCATCTTTACCGCCTCATCAACTGCGCCGTCTTCCTTAAGCTCAGCCACTCTTTTTACCAGCTTATTAAATACCTGTGTTGCATTATCCAGTGCTTCAAAGGAAAACTCCAAAGGCTTACGGTAATGAGACTGAAGGCAGAAGAATCTGTAAACCAGAGGATCGTACCCCTTTTCCTGCAAAAGAGAAACTGTAAGGATTGCACCCTTTGACTTACTCATCTTGCCTGATTTGTCATTTAGATGATTGCTGTGGAACCAGAACTTGCACCACTCATGCCCCAAATAGCTCTCCGACTGGGCAATTTCATTGGTGTGATGAGGGAAAATATTGTCAACTCCGCCGCAGTGAATATCGATATACTCTCCGAGATGCTTCATGGAAATGCATGAGCATTCAATATGCCATCCGGGATATCCTACTCCCCACGGGCTGTCCCATTTAAGAGCCTGGTCCTCAAATTTTGACTTTGTAAACCAGAGAACAAAATCTGTCTTGTTCTTTTTGTTTACATCCTCTTCGACGTCGTCACGAACACCTACTTCCAGCTGCTCTTTTTCCACAGAGGAGGAGAAAACATAATAATCATCAAGCTTACTGGTGTCAAAATATACATTTCCACCGGCAACATAGGCGTAGCCCTTTTCCAAAAGCACTTCTACCATATGTATGAATTCCGGAATACAGTTTGTTGCAGGCTCCACCACATCAGGTCTTTTGTTACCAACGGCATCAAAATCCTTAAAGAAAGCATCGGTATAGAACTTTGCAATTTCCATTACCGTCTTGTGTTCTCTCTTTGCACCGGCAACCATCTTGTCTTCGCCGGTGTCGGCGTCACTGGAAAGATGTCCCACATCGGTGATATTCATGACTCTCTTCACATTGTATCCAGCATATTCCAGGGACTTAACAAGAACATCCTGCATAATATATGTTCGTATATTGCCTATATGTGCGTAATGATACACTGTCGGACCGCAGGTATACATTGAAACCTGCCCTTCCTGCCTTGGAACAAATTCCTCAACCTTTCTTGATAAAGTATTATAAAAAGTAAATTTTCCGGCCATTGCTTTCTCCCGTTTTTTATTTATTCTTAATCTTAATCATTCTTCAGGAACACTCTTTTACTGCGCATTATTCTTATCGGAGGCACTACATCCGGGACACCCGGCGCAGTTTCTTTCACTGTCGTAGACAGTTGCACCTCTTTCAAAGAAGCCTGTAAGCATACATATTGCCTGTGACGAAATACCCTCACCGCTTCCGGTAAATCCAAGACCTTCTTCTGTGGTAGCCTTGACATTAACCTGTGAGACATCAATTCCAAGAGCATCAGCAATATTCTGTCTCATGGTATCAATATAAGGTCTCATCTTTGGCGCCTGGGCTATTATGGTTGCATCTATATTTTCAACCATATAATTACTTTCATCAAGAAGTTTTGCCACTTCTTTTAATAATTCTATTGAGTCAGCGCCCTTATATTTGGGGTCGGTATCCGGAAAGTGCTTGCCGATGTCACCAAGTGCGGCCGCTCCCAGAAGAGCATCCATAATAGCGTGTACAAGAACATCAGCATCAGAATGACCTAATAGTCCCTTTTCATAAGGTATCTTCACGCCGCCGATAAATAGATCTCTGTTCTCCACAAGGCGGTGCACATCATATCCCATTCCTATTCTCATATCAAATTCCTCTCACAAATTTCCGATTACTTATAAAGACCTTGTTTACAGTGGGAATAGTTCCACTACAAACGCCGCAAGACAGGCAAAACCAGCAACTGTCAGAAGGCTCTTCTTGTTAAAAGCCAGTACCACTGCCACTGCAAATCCCACCACAGACGATAGCACATAATCCGTAGCTGTCAATATAGCAGGAAAAGTCATGGCCGCAAGCGTTGCATAGGGCACATAATAAAGAAAAGATCTGATAAATCTGCTCTTTATCTCTTTTCTTATAAGTGTAAGGGGCAATGCCCTTATAAGGTAAGTGACAAGCGCCATCAAAAGGATATACAAATAAACCTTACTCATTTGTTTCTCCTTTCCTTGGTGCAATTACGGCTGCAATGGCCGCAACAGCCACTGTTATAATTATTATCCTGAATCCTGAAGATATAAGCTTTAATACTGGTGCCACAGTAAATCCGGTACTCAGGAGCATTGCAGCTATCACCACTCCCAAAACGGCTTTGTCTGCTCTTGTATCAGGAATGATAATAGCAATAAACATACCGTAGATTGCCAGTCCCAGACAGCTTATAAGTCTCTGGGGCAAAACCTGACCTGCCACCGATCCCAGAATTGTACCGAATACCCAGCCAAAAACGGATGTAACAATAAGACCATAGGAAAACATGGGATACAACTTTCCTTTTCTGAGGACACTTACTGCAAATATTTCATCCGTAACTCCGTAGGAAATCCCCATTCTGTGCATTGTACTCACATCGCTGTCCAATTTTTGCGACAATGCACATGACATAAGCATATATCGAAGATTAATTATAAACTGCAAAACAGCCAGTTCCAAAAAACTCCCGTTACTGGCTATGATCTCAAGTGCCGAAAACTGTCCCGCACTTGTCACGTTAAGCAGTGATGTCATAGCTGCCTGAAAAGTGGTCATTCCTATCTTGGATGCCTCTATTCCAAATGCAAAGGATACGGCTATATACCCAAGACATATTGGTATCGCAGCACTACATCCCTCTTTAAAATCCTTAAAACTCCCAACATTCATGACTTGCTCCCAGCCAAACAAAATTAATTAAATACAAATATCTTTATCGGAATTAAAGTCCGGTATTGCAGCTATGCTCCCCTGAATCATTGCTGCATTTCCTCCACCCTTGGCGCCGTATTTATCCTTTAATACCGATAAAAGCTTTGACGCATCTTTTTTTGATGTACCGGAGGCAACTATAAATCTGTAACCGCTTAGTTTGTCACCTGAGAAGATTCCACAGAACCCCGAATGCTTTTCTGCCAGCAGATTAACTGTTTTGCGAATAACATTCATGTCCATTCCGCTTTCTTTTACCAAAAAAACATTTTCAAGCAAAGGATCTATCTCTTCAATTTCGTATTCTATAAGCTTTTGTCTACACCTTGAAAGTTCAGCTTTTAATGAGGTGTTCTCCTCCATGCATTTAGTAACAGACGTGCAGATATTCTCAGGGGAAGTGGTGAGCTTACCGGAAAGCCTGCTGACAATGTCATGCTCTTTTACTATAAATTCCAGAGCCCTCTTACCGCATAAAATGTTGACTCTCACTCCGCCCTTGTAGTTTTGAAGTCCAACAACCTTTAGAATACCGATCTCACCGGTTCTCTCCACATGGGGAGCACAGCAGGCACATACATCATAGCCTTCAACTGTAACAATGCGCACATCACCTGTCAGTTCCTTCTTGCTTCGGTACTCCATGTCACAGAGCCTGTCCGGATCTGGAAATTCACATAAAACCCGGACATTTTCCCAAATAACACGATTAACCAAAAGTTCAAGTTCTCTGATATCCTCTTCGCAAAGAGGTCCGCTATAATCCATGGTCACTTCAGAGTCGCTAAGATGAAAGCCCACATTATCATACCCGAACTTAGAGTGGACAATTCCCGAGAAAATATGCTCTCCGGTGTGCTGCTGCATATTACTGAACCGGTGTTCCCAGTCAATTACCCCCTTAATCCCGGTTCCCACGGGGATTTCCGTATCAGATATGTGCCTTATAACCCCTTCTTTATCTATACTCACATGAGATATTTCAGCTTCTTTGCCTTCTGAAAAAATTCTTCCGATATCCGAGCTCTGCCCACCCTGTTCAGGAAAAAAGGCGGTACGGTCAAGGATTACTTCATAAATCTGCGCGTCACCTTTTGCATTTTTCTTTTGGCAATCGGTCACAACTGCTTCGAATTCTTTTATATATGCACTTTTATAATATAATTCTTCTGTTTTACTCATGAAATTCATTCTACCACAAGATTATTATATGTACAAAAAAAGAGACTGCAATTACGCAGTCTCCAGTGGAAGCTCTGTTAATACTTCAACAACTCTTCTCTTTATAACATCTTTTTCAGTCTTAAGAGAAAAAGCCAGTTCAGTGTATAGAAGCTTTTCAGCAATGTTCAGATACTTTTCATTAAGAGTAGCGAACTTCTTACCCTGTATTTCTCTCAAAGCTTTTATCTTGTGCAAGGACTTCACAAGACTCATCATCTCGTCGGCAACATTACGCTTAATGACTTCGAGAATAGCCGGTTCAGCCTTTTTCCCTTCAGGAAGATCCAGCTCCTCAATATCCTCAATATCATCTATTAACCCTTCAGCATAGTCAGCGCTAATGACTTCGCGAACCTTATCCTCTGCACCATCCACCGGTACATAGAGAACACTTCCGGCATCTACCGCGGAGATCATCATGTAATACTGTTTCTCTTTTCCCCTCTCAAGAAACGATGGAACGAGAATATCCCGAACCATACATAAACCATGACTACCGTAAATAACGCTCTCACCTATATTTAACATTATGTTCCTCCTTCGCAAAAACAAAAGACAACTGCCAGTTTTTGAAAGCGCTTTCATATACGAGGGTTAAAAAAACATGGCTGTAAGTAGTCCTTTTCCCCACAGACCATGTCCTTTTTCACACTGTTATATTATAGCACGATATTACATTTTTTGTAATACTTATCAGCGAGAAAAATTGTTAATTTTTTTCTCTATCCAATCAGCCCTTGTAATTACGTTAATGTGCTCTGCTCTAGTCTCTCCAAGCATGATAACATGGCACCTTTCATTGATATGGTGCAGCTTAAAGCCACACTTTTTCTGGACTTTTTCGGAGCGTAGATTCCCCCGAAAGTACCCTGCAAAAATCTGATCCAACAGAAGGTCATCAAACCCGTGTCGTAACATTTCCTTAACAGATTCTGTGGCAATTCCCTGCCCCCAGAAAGGACGAGCGACCCAATACCCCAGCTCCGCTTCCCCGGGATTTAAAGGTCTTTCGGCACTCCCCTTTAAAGTAAGGCCAATACTGCCTATGGGCTCATTTATCCCGCCTTTTAAACAGATGGCATATACCTCCTTCGGGGCAAAGATTGTCCTTATCACTGCCCTGCTGTAGTTTACATCTCTGTGGGGGAGCCAGCCGGCAGAAGGTCCCACTTCCGGGTCGCTGGCATACTTAAAGAGACTGGCAGCATCGTCATCTCTCCAGCCTCGCAATATCAGTCTGTCTGTTTCCAAAACATTTGGATTATTACAACTTGACATATTTAAAACCGGTTCTTATGGAAAATGCATCCAAAGACTTTTTGAACAGTGTCATATAAGCTTCTTCCTTGTGCATAGCTTCATGGGACAGGAAAAAAATAACCTTTCCGCTCTTTATATCCCATTCAATATCATGCTGCGGGTCCAAAGCACTTATATCTTTAAATGACAGGCCGTACTTGCTCTTGCAAAACTCATCCTTATTATTAAGGTCCATTGCAAGCTCAATGATTTTTCCTTTAGTTTTTAAAAGGCTGTCCAGCTGCTCCAGCATAATCTGATGGACTATGTTAAGAGAGTTGATCTCATAGCCCACAAGTCTCATATCTGAAATTATTCTGTCAAAATCTACAGCAGTACTCTCAAATGGATCTATCTGATTCTCTCCGTAGCAAAATACTGCATTATATAGTCCTTCGTTCATTGCCGGTCTCCTTTCTCTATAGAAAAAAACCCTTTCTGACTCTTTAAAAATTCAAGATATTCATTTTCCGGAATCGGTCGTGAATAATAGAATCCCTGTAAATACTCCACTCCTTTGTCTATAAGAAGCTTTGCCTGATCTATATTTTCCACACCTTCCGCAAGAATATGCAGGCCATAATCCTTCAGGAAATTGATGGTATAGTCCAACATTCTCATATTCTCCGGTTTGTCCGGATCAAGGCAGTTCCATACAAATTCCTTATCCAGTTTAACCAATGCGTAATCCATCTTTAGTATTTCCAAAAGATTTGAGTATCCCGACCCGAAGTCGTCCATCGAGAAGCTGCTTCCCATCTCCTTGAGTTTTTTTACATTGTTTTTGAATACTTCATCATTGTTTATATATGAAGTTTCCGTAATCTCAAAGTTGATGAATTTCGGTGGAATATGGTACTTCTTCATCTTGGCGACCAGTCTCTCATGGGTCCTCTCATCTACAACCTCATTTCCGGAAAGATTAACCTCAATAAGCCTGATGCCATAGCTTGACAGATTCTCCTTGGCAATAAAGGAACAAACCTTTTCAAAAACCAGATCATCTATTTCAAGAATGAACCCGCATTTCTCTGCTACAGGAATAAAATCCTCGGGAGAAATATAAGTCTCCCCATCGGGTCTCCTGAGTCTGACCAGAGCTTCCGCAGAAGAAAACCTTCCGTCCGCCACGCAAAGAATAGGCTGGTAATATACGTCAAAGGCTTTGTCCTTAAGAGCCTGTCTTACAACATCCTCAATGGTATTTCTAAATACCATCTTATCAATAACTCCGTGATTAATAACAAGATTCGGAGAAGACTGTGTATACACATACTCTCCCGAAACATAACTGAGTATCTGAAGTGCCTCGTCCACATCAGTCGTGTACTTGGGAATTTCCAATACACTAAAGGTTATCCTGTAATTCTGACTTGCACTGACATTGTGACCACTGACCAAATTCATGAGTGCTTCCACATTGTCCGGAGTGTTAATGATAAAGCTTATTGCATTCCAACTGGACAGATACGAAGCGCATCCGATATTCTTATCGGCGATTTCCGACATTTCTATCTGCAGTTTTTCCAGCTCATGCCTGTCACTGCTGTTCATGACATTGGTCTTGCCGGTAAATATTATCGAAGCAATGAAAAACGGCTTATTCTGACCGAACTTTTCATTTAATGTCATAATAAAGGCATCTCTGTTCCTGACATTTCCCAGAGACCTCTCGTAAAACTCCTTGGGATTCTCAATGGAAACAAAAAGAATCAGTGCCATAAGCATCATGGCCGCTGCCGAAACCTGGGTATCTCTGTTAAAGAACTGATAGGATGCCAGAAGCGCCCACATGATTATTCCCGCCAGAATAGCAAGATAATCCTCATTTCTCATTCTGTTCTTTAAAACCAACACTCTCAGTAAAGAAAGAACAATATAGAGAAATCCGATGGCGTAACAGATTGTAACCACAGAGCCGTAATTGTAATACTTTCCTACGCTGGTATAGCCATATTTTATGTCTCCGAATACTATAGCCACCACTCCGACCATAAAAGGAATCGCATCAAGTAAAATGACTTTTAATTCCACAAGCCTCTTTTTGGTGGTCTTGGCATAAATATATACGGATATGACATAAGCAGCAGCTATGAGCGTCCCTATATACAAGCTCTGTGCGCTGCGCCTTAGTACACTGTACTCGCCATCAAGGTACATAAAAACAACATCCTGAACTATCTCGCAAAGATTGTTAAAAAAGACAACAATCAAGAAAGCGAAGAAAATTCGCGATGAATTAAGTTCCGGTCTATTCTTTCTAAGATAGATCAGAAGCAATATGCTTATTACTAAAATTGCAATGATAGGTGTACGTATTTCCATAAATAAATTATAATATAAAACTCCGCTTCTAACAAATAATTCTTCTTCTCAAATACGCCACGAAAAAATTATAGAAAAAAAATATAAATTCTTGTTGACAATCATCCCGTCACGCGGTATAGTATACAAGTCGGCTGCGGAAAGCAGTGACGAAACAAAATATGGCGAGGTAGCTCAGCTGGCTAGAGCACGCGGTTCATACCCGCGGTGTCGAGGGTTCAAGGCCCCCTCTCGCTACTTGGTTTAAAGATCCGGAAATGCCTTATTTAGGCACTTCCGGTCTTTTTTGTTTTTGTGATTCAGGGCAAAATTTGATTGATTTTGATGAAAGGTCTCTCAAAGCCCTGGTTTTCTCTGCTTTCTCTGACATGTCGTAGTTATAACAGATCTCATTTGTGGTCTCCAGATGTCCAAGCATGCTGGCAACTGCTTTTATTGGTAGTTCCTGCCTGAGAGATGTAGGCTGCAGGCTACTGACCGAGTTGTAACGTCTATTTCCGCAGCGCCCTGTAGGTCTCACTGTAGAGCTTTTTTCTTCCGCTGGTGAGCAGATATTCTATCTCACTGTAGACTTTTTTATCAGCAAACAGACCGGCGGCAAAGGGGGCGTACCTGCTCCCTGCGCCGTCTGTCAGTTCTTTTATGACTTCGG
>JAEEGL014671251.1_pt1 | contig 10658 bp, 11 predicted proteins | sample 9134231 | NCBI WGS metagenome assembly JAEEGL01 (sample SAMN16246548, study PRJNA631951) | gut metagenome | biome: gut microbiome; feature: rumen; material: fiber-attached | host: Bos | place: Iran: Karaj | collected 2018-10 | reverse complement strand
GGCACGGAAGTGCAGCCTGCCGGCCCCGACGCCGCGCCAGCCCGCGCGCCGCAGCCCCAGGGCGGCGGCTTCAGCATGATGTGGCCGATGCTGATCATCTTCGCCCTCTTCTACATAATGATGATCAAGCCCCAGCAGCGCAAGGAGAAGGAGCGCCGCAAGATGATCGAGGAGCTTCGCGCCGGCGCGAAGGTGATGTTCGCCGGCGGGTTCATAGGCGAGATCGTGGAGGCCAAGGAGAAGACGTTCGCCATCGAGCTCTCAAAGGGAGTGGTGGTGGAGGTTGACAGGGGCGCCGTCCAGAACGTCGTGACGGAGGCGCCCGCCTCCAAATAGGGCACGTCGATCGCCATGGCCTACGCTCGCGGAAAATTCGGGGTCGAGTACCAACCCGTCGAGACGGAGACGCACCACCTTCGCGGGCTGGTGCTGTCCGTCCTCGTGATCGCGGGCGCAGCCTTCGCATGGTACAAGATCACGTCCCGCCAGCCCGCCGCCGAGCCGCCGCCAGGCGGCGACTCGCCCGGCGCCGTCTCCGAAAGCCCCGTCGCGGACCCCGGCGGCGGAACGCCCGGCAGGGCCGAGGCGAATGGAGGCGCGCCCGAGCTTCCACGCCCGCAGCCGTCGCCCACGGCCGCGCCGGAGGTGCGCCCCCTTCTGCGGCAGCTGCTGGACAGCGAGGCCGCGCGCCCGAAGAAGGACCAGGTTCTCATACGCCGCTACTCCGACGCAGAGACCCAGGGCAACCTGCGCAACGCGAAGGACGCCATCCAGAAGCTGTACAACAGCCCTTCCATGGCCGACCTGCGCGATCCCCTCATGCGCCGCCTCGGCGACCTCAACATGCAGATGCTCGTCTCCGGCAAGCCGACGACCTGGACGAACCGCGCGACCGTGAAGCGCGGCGACAGCCGCGACCGCATAGCCCGCGAGTACCGCACCACTCCGGCCGCGATGGAGAAGCTCAACCCCGGCGTCAAGTGGGAGAAGATCCGCCCCGGCGACGTCGTCACCGTGCTGTACTTCCCAAACGCCGTGCTGGTGGTGCACAAGCAGCTCGGCTACGCCGACCTCTCGATGCGCAACGAATTCTTCCGCCGGTACTACCTCGCGACGTCGAAGTCCGCAAGATGCGACGTCTATCAGATCACCAACGAGGCCGGCGCCACCACGGCGGCCCGCTTCCGGGAGCTTGGCATAAGGCTCTCGCGCCCCGACAGGGAGGAGCTTGAAATGTTCATGACCTCCGGGGCGCGGATAACGGTCACGGAGCAGTGACCGTCACGATGCCCAGTCGGCGTTGTACTGCGCCGCCTTGGCCGTGTTGCCCTCGGGGTCTATCACGCCGACGAACGACACCGCGCTGCCGCTGTTGCCCAGCCCCGAGTTCTGCTTGAATATGAGCAGATAGTTGCGGTAGTGCGTCTTGTCCAGCGTGGGGCAGCGCGGATGGTTCTCGAAGAACTTCGTCGAGGCGTCGCAGTCGCGTCCCAGCCCGAACACGTACAGGCGGCAGCAGATGCCCTTGGAGTAGTAGGTGGAGGGATCGTTCGGGTCGAGGCCGCTCACGTTGTACGTTGTGGCGTAGTCGAGGCCAAGGTCGCGGTAGATGGATTCGCAGGCCGCCGGGTTCAGCACCGCGACGGCCGAGCCGTTCGTGAGGACCACGGGATAGCAGGCCGAGAGGTCGGAACGGTGGCCGGGGCCGCCGCCGGTCGCGTGGAGCCCCATCTGCGTGTAGTACCGGCTGGAGTTCCAGTTCAGCGTAGAGCTCTGCTGGTTTGAGTAGTTGTGGCGCGAGACGACGCTCACGCCGGCGTCCTTGAGAGCGACGACGTCGTTTCCGGTGAGGTAGTACATGCAGAGCTTCGCCGGCGTGGTGACGCCCCGGGACGACGTCGCCTTCGCGAGCGGCTCGAGGCCGACGTTGCCTTCGTGCGCGTCCGCGATCGCCGCCACCTCGCCCGTGCCCGCCCCGCCCGCGTTCGTCACGGCGCCGGTCTTCTTGACGCCGCAGTAGATGCCCGGCACCACGCCGCCGTTGCCGTCGTACCAGCTGGACTGCACATTGTACGACCCCTCGGACCCCGTCACGTCGCCGCCGCCCTCCGCGCTGTCGATCAGCGACTCCGCGTATGCGAACATGCCCGTCGTCTTGTCGCCGTCCTTCATGGCGATCTCCGTGTTAATCGTGCGCGCGATGTTCTTTATGTTCGCGACGTTGGCCTTCCGGGCCGCGCTCTTGCGGAAGTCGGAGAACTTCCCTATCGCGATCACCGATATTATCGCCACGATCGCGACCACCAGCACGAGCTCGATCAGCGTAAAGCCCTTCCGCGGACTGTTCGAGATTTCATTCTCATTGACGTTCATCTGCAGTTCACCTTTCATTGTTCTGCTTTTTCGGTTAAACGCGCGCGGCATCGACCTGGTTCACCGCGCCGTGGGGGACATGGATCCGAGACGCGCCGGGGATATTGTGTAAATCGGCGCGGAATGGTATAATGTGCGCCAGGAGAAAGGAGCGAAGATGGAGACGAAGGAAAGCACGGACTCGTTCGAGAGCAAGGCGCAGGAGGCATACGGCAGGTTCGGGCCGCTGGCCGCGCGCTACTACTACAGGTTCAGAAGGCCGGGCGTCACCAGCGGCGGAACGCCGTGCATGGTGCTGCTCGGGAACCACTCGTCCGGCAAGTCGTCGCTGATCAACTGGATCCTCGGCGGCGAGCCGGTGCAGGACGTCGGCCTCGCCCCCACCGACGACGGCTTCACCGTCATAGTTTACGGGGACGAGAAGAACGACGTGTGCGGCCCCGCCGCCCTCGCCCTGCTCCCGGAGGAGTTCTCCGGGCTCAAGCTGTTCGGCGGCAACTTCCTCCAGCACCTGCGCGTCAAGGTGCGCCAGCGCGAGCTGCTGAAGACCGTCACAATAATCGACAGCCCCGGCATGATAGACGCCGCTGAGGGCTCCGTCAGCCGTTCATACGACTTCGAGGGCGTCGTGCGCCTCTTCGCCGAGCTGTGCGACATGGTCTTCTTCCTTCTCGATCCTGACAAGCCGGGCACCACCGGCGAGACGGTGAACGTGTTCGCGAAGTGCCTCTCGGGCGTCGAGTTCAAGCTGCGCGTGCTGCTGAACAAGTGCGACGCGTTCACCAGCATGTACGACTTCGCGCGCACGTACGGAACCGTCTGCTGGAACCTCGCCCGCGTCCTGCGCACCAAGGACCTGCCGAAGATCTGGACCATCTACTCCGGCACGGCCTCGGAGACGTCCAAGGGGCTTGACCTGTCGGACTTCAACCGCCACCGCGACGAGTTCCTCGGCGTCGTGCGCGACGCCGCCGCCCGCCGCCGCGACAACGTGTTCTCGCAGGCCCTATCCGACTTCCTCGGCCTCTCCATCAGGATGTGCGTGGTCAACCACGCCGCAAGACGCCTCCTGGCGTTCCGGCTCGCGTCGTTCACCGCCGGAATACTCGCGTCCTCCGCCATCGGCCTGGCCGTATGGTTCGTCCTCCGGAAGTGGGCCGAGACCGGAGCGGCGCTTTCAGCCGTCGCGGGAGCGCTCGTCTGCGGCATGTCGCTCTTCGGCGCCCACGCGGCCTGCGCGCTCGCGATGCGCCGGCGCCGCGCCGCGCTCGCCGACGGCATAGACTCCGTGTTCAAGGCAGAATACCGCCAGAGCATCGCCATCGGCACGAGCGACAACCTTCAGCAGGCATGGAGCGAAGTCCGCGACGAGACGGCCGACGTGGTGCGCGACGCGCCGCTGCGGCTGCCGCTTCTCGGCGAATTCCGCCGCCGCCGCATGGAGAAGGCCGCCGCGGAGCTGTTCGCCGCCTTCAGCGCCCGCCACTAGCTACCTGCGGCCGCGCGCGGGGAAGGAGCTGCACTTCACGCCGGCCTCGCGGAACATCTGCTTCACGGTGTCGAGGAACGCCGTGTAGTCGCCTCCGTAAACGACGCGCTTGATGCCGGCGTTGATGATGAGCTTGGCGCACGTGAGACACGGCGAGATCGTGATGTATATCGTGGACCCCGAGACGTCCACTCCGTACCGCGCGGCCTGGCAGATCGCGTTCTGCTCGGCGTGCACGCACAGGCACTCCTCCAGGCCCTTCCCGCTTGGGGTGTGCCCCGCGCAGCGCGGGCATCCGCCGTCGAAGCAGTTCTTGACGCCGCGCGGCGTGCCGTTGTATCCGGTCGAGAGAAGATGGTTCTCCTTCACTATCACCGCGGCGACCTGGCGGCGCGAGCAGTTGGACCGCTTGGCGACGACCTGCGCAATCTCCATGAAGTATTCGTCCCAGCAGGGCCGGGGATCCGTCTTCGAGGCGCTCTTTCTCATCACTTCTCCTTTATCGAGACAGTCACGACGACGGGGGCGTGGTCGGACGTCATGAAGTCCTGCGTGACGTGCGACTCATGCACCGCCACACGGTCGGCGTGGGCGCGGTCCACCGCCACGTAGTCGATGCAGTTGCCGCGGTTCATCCGCTCGAAGCTACTGGCCTTCCCGCCCGGGAACGTCGCGTCCGTCGTGATCGACACCACCTTCATGAACTCGCCGAGCGCCTTCAGGACGGCGGAGTCGGGCTTCGCGTTCCAGTCGCCGCACAGGAACACCGGCTTCGCGCCGCCGCACGACTCGACGGCGGCGCGCACCAGCGGCACGGACCTCTCGCGCGCCTCGGCGGAGTCCACCGCCAGATGCATCGACCCAACGAAGCAGTCCTCGAACTCGCACAGCAGAAGCATCCTCGGCTCCTTGCCCGGCAGCGGGAACTTCCTCGCGGAGATGGGCTTCTCGCGCGACAGGAGCGCGTTGCCGTACTCGCCGCCCTGAAGCGGAATGGCCTTGCCGAACGTCGCGTGCAGCCCGGTGACGCCGGCGAGAACGGCCGGCTGGTCAACGCCGCCGGTGCGCGTCGCGTTCACGTCAACCTCCTGCAGCGCGGCGAAGCGCACCTTCTCGCCCGCGATCACGCCCCCGGTCGCCTTGGGCGACAGCACGCCCCTCATGTCGGCGCAGTGGTGGATGTTGTACGACATGATCTTGAACGGAGCGCCCGCCAGGCACTCCGCAGCCAGCGCCAGCAGGGCGCAAACAAGAATCTGCTTCTTCATGGCGGTAATTATACCATACGCCGCGCGCGCGGTCAAACAATCCGCGAACCGCGCGGGCATAAGCCGTCATTCGCGCTCGAAGGCGAGGCAGCACTTGAAGCGGCCGCATGCGCCGTTCATCGCGACGGGGCTGTCGCCGAGCCCCGCCGCGTCGGCGAGGCGCGACGGATACCTCTGCTGCCACGTCGCGCAGCAGCACGGCCTGCCGCACGGCCCGATGCCGCCCATCATGCCCACCTCGTCCCGCGGCCCCATCTGCCAGACGTTCACCGACACGTCGAAGCGACGCCTTGTCTCGGCGATGGGGCGCGACAGGTCGGGCTTGCGCACCGATGACGCGAAGCGCAGGAAAAGCCGCGTGCGCGCGAACGAAAGACGCGCGTATGGCACGCGCAGGTCCGGCACGTCCGCCTGCGCCGCCTTGACGAACGTGTTGCGCATCGCGATCGACAGCCGCTCGTTCTCCGCCAGCTGCGCGTCGTCCCCCGGCTCCCTGCCGCGCAAAAGCAGAAACCCGGGAGGACGCTGGCCGTGCCTCTCCGGATCGTACGTCCCCGACTCCACGACCGTTCCGATGTCGGCGCCGTAGTCGAGCGACACTATGGCCTCCGCGCCGCACGGCGGCGGTTCGCACTGGCACCGCACCAGGAACACGCCCTTCTCCGGCATCACGACCTTCGCCACCGCGACATCGTCGGACATCAGCGCTCCTCCTTCACCCCGTAGTGCAGGCGGTCCATGAGACACGCCAGCAGCGCGTCCTCCTTGATGTTCCTCTCAAGCGACGCCGCGAACTCCTCCAGCGCCTCCAGATTGCGCATCGCCATCGCGAGCGAAAGGCGCGACGCGCGGCTTTCGAGGACGCTGCGGCGCGACTCGTTCACAAGCGGCGTCCCGGCCCCGGAGTCGTCGTACGCGGAGCTGGACGGCGGAGCGGCGACGAGCGCCATCAGGTCGCGGAACCAGCCGACGAGCGTCGCCGTGAAGTCCGCCCGGAACTCCCTGTAGCGCGACTCCACAAGGGCCTCGCGGGCATCCCTGCCCGTCTCCTCTCCGGGGCCGTCGTCCGCGGCCTCCACCTCCTCGCCCACAAGCTCGCCGGCCCTCTTCTTCAGGGCCTCCAGCACGGCGTACAGCCTGCCCGCCGCGCCCGCCTTCGCCGCGGCCCCGGCAAGGCGCGCGCTCGCCAGCACGTCCAGCACCTGGGCGCGGTACGGCTCCTCCAGCGTCTGCGCCCGGGCGTCCGGCAGGTCTATGCGCTGGCACCGCGAGATGATCGTCGGCAGCAGGCTCTCCGGCTGCTCGGTGAGAAGCAGGAACATCGTCCTCTCCGGCGGCTCCTCCAGCGTCTTGAGGAACGCGTTGGCGCTCGCGGGGTTCAGGCGGTCGGCTCCGTACAGGACGCCCGCCTTCCATCCTCCCTGGAACGCCGTCTCGGACATCGGGTCGATGAGCCTCTGGCGCATCGCCTCTATCGATATGATGCGCGTCTTCTCCTCGGGCGCCAGGCGGTGTATGTCGGGATGGGCGCGCAGGTCGCCGTCTCCGAAGAGCAGATGCAGCACGCGGTCGGCGAGCTCGCCGGCCATGCCGCGAACGCCGCCGACGACCAGATAGCCGTGGGCCGGGCGCCCCGACTCCACGGCCTTCGCGATCTGCGCGTATGCATCGTCCGGGCTCATCGCTCCCGCTCCCGCATGAGCGCCCGCATGTCGCCCAGCCTGCTCTTCGCCGCCACAAGCACCTTGCCGCCGGACGCCACCACCACCACGTCGCGCACGCCGAGCGCGGCGATCTCCAGGCCGTCCGCCACGACCGCCGCGTTGTCGCAGTCGAGAAGCGTCACCCGACCCTTCGCGACGTTGCCGCGCCCGTCCGGCCGCATGTGCCTGTCAACTGCCGCCCAGGTGCCCACGTCGTCCCATCCGAAGTCGCCGCGCGATACGAGTATGTTGCCGATCTTCTCCATCACGGCGTAGTCTATCGACACCTTCGGCAGGCCGGGATAGACAGCGGCGAGGGCCTCGGCGGGGGCCGCCGCGCGCGCCACGGCCGCCTCAAGCTCGGCGAAGCGGGGCGCGACGGCGGCCAGCGCCCCCTTCATCGTGGCCACGCTCCACACGAACATTCCCGCGTTCCACACGTACGCGCCCGACGCGAGATAGCGGCGCGCCGTTGCGGCGTTCGGCTTCTCGACGAACCTCTCCGCGCGGAAGAACGGCGTCGCCGTGCCGACGTCGGCCTGCTTCCCGACGCGGATGTACCCGTACCCCGTCGCGGGATACTCCGGCGAGATGCCCATCGTGACGATGCATTCCGAGCCGGCCGCCGCGGTGAACGCGTCCTTCAGAACGCGCCTGAACGCCTTGACGTCGCCCATCAGGTGGTCGGCCGTGAGTATCGCGGCGACGGCGCCCTCCCCGGCGCGCGCCTCGACGATTCCGCATGCGCTCGCGACGGCGGCGGCGGTGTCGCGCCGGCAGGGCTCGCCGACGATGTTCGCCGCCTGAAGCTCCGGCAGCGCCTCCCGCGTCGCGGGAACAAGAGCCTCCGCCGTGACGACGACAATGCGCTCCGTCGGCACCACGCCGCGAAGGCGGTCCACGGCCTGCCTTATCAGAGTCTTGCCGCCGAAAACGTCGAGGAACTGCTTTGGCCTTTCGGGGGTGGAGAGAGGCCAGAAGCGCTCGCCGCTGCCGCCCGAGAGGATCACCGCGTATGCCGTATGCTTCTTCTTCATGGTCCAATGCGGCTCGCCGCGTCAGCGCGAGGCCCGCCCTCCTTCAAAGAACTTCATCGACGTCTTCTTGAACTCCCGCGTCGATGCAAGCATCACTCCGGGAGGCGGCGCACCGAGCGACGCCGCTAGATGGGCGTCGAGCGCCTGGAAGCTGGCGAGCGCGCCGTCCATCGACCTCTCGTGCACCATGGCGAAGAGATTGTACGGGAAGCCGGGCGCCTCGGGCCGCTCGTAGCAGTGCGAGACCTCGCCGCGCTCCGCGAGGGCGCGCCCCGCGACGGTGGTGTCGCCCTCCACGCGCCAGCAGCACATGCCGTTGGCGGTCCAGCCTGCCTCCCTGTGGCGCAGCAGGAGGCCTATGCGCCTGAGACGGCCGTTCCGGCGCCACATCTCGAGCGTGGAAAGGACGTCCCACTCCCTTGCGCCAAGCGCCTCCGCGATTCCCGCGAAATAGTCGGGCCGCACCTCGGTGTCGCCCTGGACCGCGCCGACGAGGGCGCGTCCGAAGGCGCCGAGGGGAGGCAGGTCGTCCTCAACCCGCTCATCGGCGGCGCGCGACGATGCTCCGAACACGACGTCGATCTTGTACCTCCTGAGCGCGGGCAGCACATGCACCTGGAATGGACGCAGACGGGCGCGCACCTCGTCGGCCATCGCCGGGAACACGTCCGCGGGGCTGCTCAGCGTGAACCACAGGTTCGGGCGGGGTCCGTCCCCTGGCGCGAGGCGCGCGAACTCGGCGTCGGCCGGCGCCGCGCGCTCGTAGCAGTGCGTGACGCCTTCGAGCGGCGTCACCTTCGCGGCGGCCTCGGCGAGCCCTTCCTCCGGAACGGCCGCCGCGCACAGGGCCGACCTGTACCCCAGGCGGCGCGTGTCGAACACGGCCCCGAAGCGGCGGCAGAGGCCCTGGTCGCGCAGCCTCGCGACGCAGCCGATGAGGTCGGCCTCCGAGCAGCCCAGCTCGTCCGCAAGGCTCTCGAACGGACGCGGGCAGAGCGGCAGGCCGCGCTGAAGCGCCACTGCTAGCCGGTCATCGAGCATTGCCGCCGGCGCCGGACGGCCTGTTCGCCCCGGCGTATGGATAGTTCAGCACGTCGTCCACTATCTGCCTGGCCAGCTCGGCCGCAAGGCGCATGACGGAATCGCGCTTCGCCGTCAGGAGGTCCCCGTGGGCCGACACCGTCGTCTCGGACGTGTACTCGCGCCCCTGCAGCAGCACCTTGCCGCCGTCCTTGTCTATCACGGTCACCTCGGCGGTGGCGAAGCACCTGTACTCGCCGGCGCGCATTCCATGCCCCCTGTCGTAGGCGATGGGGCCGAACGACGCCTTCTTGACGACGCCCTGCACCTCTATCGAGGACTCGCCCGACCTGCGGATGGCGAACGTGCCCTCGCGCTGGAACTCGCGCAGAGCGCACCTCGTCACCTCGGGGCCGAGCTCTGCGAGGACCGTGCGGTTCTCGAACACGGTCACGGCGACAGTGCGCTTCTCTTCTGGCACGCCGGACGTCCAGCGGTAGTCCGCGCATCCGGCGGCGAGCAGCAGAGGCACTGCAAGGAATAGGCTGGCGAATCTCATCTGCGGGGCTCCTTCATTTCCCTTCCTTCGCGTCTTTGCCCCCGGCGCCGGCCTCGCGGAGGGCGTTCACGCGGGCGCGCACCTCTTCCGCGCGCGGCGAGTCGGGATACTCCCTTAGGTAGTTCTCCCAGGCTGTGATTGCCGCGTGGCGCGTGCGCTGGCGCGAGTCGTAGAACTTCGCGCTGCGGTAGGCGTCCTCCGCGACGTACTTCTCCAGCTCGGCGCGCCATGTCCGGAGCTCGTCCAGCTGCTCAAGGTCGGGATAGCGGGCGATGGTCTGCGAGAGGTAGCCCATCGTGTCCCTGCACCTTGGGATGTTGTAGGCGAGGCGGCGGCACACCCACATCCTCGCGGCGGCCTCGCGGTAGGCGGCGACGCGCGCCTCAGGGCGCAGGGGGTACTTGGCGGCGAGCGCGGCGTACACCTTCGCCGCCTCCTCGTACTGCTGGTCCTGCTCGCGCAGGCCGGCTATCTTGAGCATCGCCTCCGGCGCGTAGGAGGCGCCGGGCGCGCGGCGGACGACCGACTCGTAGTGCTGGCGGACGAGGCGGTTGGAGAGGAACGTGAAGCCGAAGAGCGACTTCTTCTTCTCCACCATCGTGTTGACCAGCTTGTAGCCGTACTCCACGAGCTCTAGGTACGGGCAGTCGCGGGCGTAGAAGTCGAGCAGATACTCCACCTGCGCGAACGCCTCCTCGTAGTCCTCGAGGTGCGTCGCCAGAATCTTTGCGAAGCGCAGCTGCGCCTGGGGGGCCTCGACGGCCGACGGCCATTCGCGCACGAGGGCGTCGCACGCCTTCGCCGCCGACCTGTACTCGCCCGCCTCCTCAAGCTCCTTCGCGTAGGCGTACTGCTCGGCCGGCGTCGAGCGCTTCACGCCGAACCACCAGCTCTTCTCGCGCCGCTCAGGCTTGGGGATGTCGTCGAGCCCGTCGAATCCCGGATATGCGTCGGTCGCGTACGGCGAGTTGCCTCCGGTGGAGGCGCCCGCCACCGTCTTCGGCGGGGCGGCCTGGGCCGCCGCCGCGCACAGCGCCGCCGCGGCGGCGACTATTCTGATCTTTGACATCCTGCTCCTTCCTTTGCCGTCTGCGGACGGGGCATTGGCCCGCCCGCAGAGGCGGGCGCAGACTACTTGCGGAGTGCCGCCTGCGCCGCCGCGAGGCGCGCGATCGGCACGCGGTACGGCGAGCAGCTGACGTAGTTGAG
>JAEEGL014417508.1_pt1 | contig 10658 bp, 19 predicted proteins | sample 9134231 | NCBI WGS metagenome assembly JAEEGL01 (sample SAMN16246548, study PRJNA631951) | gut metagenome | biome: gut microbiome; feature: rumen; material: fiber-attached | host: Bos | place: Iran: Karaj | collected 2018-10 | reverse complement strand
CTTCGTGGCCGTCTTGGGCTTGGGCTCCGCCTTCCTCTTCGTGGCCGTCTTGGGCTTGGGCTCCGCCTTCCTCTTCGTGGCCGTCTTGGGCTTCGCGGGCGCCTCGGCGGTCCTATACGCCGGCCGCAGCCCCTCTGCCCTCTTCTCCGCGATGAACTTCATGGTCTTCATCTTGGACGAGAACTTCCCCAGGACCGTCCCCTTCTCGTCGACCACCGTGTACTCCTTCGCCATGATCTTCCTCCTTCTCTCATGATTTCGCCTCTGTCGATGTCTAAAGGGTTTTCAGCAATCCTTAATGATTTACTGGATGGACAGCGAATGTTTTTATCTGATATTTTCGATGTGCTCCGCAGTCGGCGTCCGGCGGTCATCTGCTCCTGCACCCAGGTCATGTTGGTTCGGAAATCTTTTTACGGGCGCCGGCGGAAAAACTCCCGTCGCCAGCTCTCGCAGACCATCACGCCGTCCCTTATCGAGACGTTCTCCCGTCCGAACACCTCCCAGGCGAACGGCAGGTAGGCCTCCAGGGGGACTCCCCGCTGGTAGCCGTCCCTGGTGTACCCCGTGCGCCCGCTGTCGTAGACCTTGATGAGCGTGGTGTCGGCGACCGTCCTGGCGAGCTCCAGGAGCTCTATGATGGCGCGGTCGTCGTCGATGACGTTCAGGACGTTGGAGATGATTGCGGTGTCGTAGACGCCCCTCAGCGCCCTCTCGTTGGCCTCCCTGGACAGCCAGTAGGGGTCCCTCGGCACGACGTTGGGGAAGACGGAGGTGACGTTCTCCGGCCACCCGCCGATGCCCAGGTCGACCACGTCCTTGCCGACGATGTGCTCCCTCTGGACCCATTTCTTGTTGTAGATCTTCGGGAGGAGGTTGCGGGAGGTCCTCTTGCTGGTGGTCCCCTGGAACCCCGGCGGCCCGGCGTAGGCGTCGACCATGCCGTCGGACAGCCTCATGCCGTTCCGCTTGTTCCTGGACAGCATCCTCATCGTCAAGGCTTCCACCCTCTGCCCAGGGCCTTGCGGGTGTAGCCCTTGACGGTGAGGCAGTAGGCGCCTATGTCGTATCCGTAGAGCGCCCCCGCGTCGATGTTGCGGTCGTAGTAGTCCTGGCCCTTGTCGGTCAGCTCCCTGATCAGGACGCCGTTGGCGTAGAGGTCGCCGTCCTGGACGTAGACCTCCGTCACCCCCTTCCTCATGGCGCAGGCGTATATCGCCTCCTCGAAGGAGCCGAAGGCCCTGTAGCCGTAGACGGTGGGCGCCAGCAGGCCGTTCCTCGGCTCCCCGAGGCGGCCCAGCATGCCGTCGAAGGCAGCTTCCGTCTCGTTTATGAACGTCTGGTCCCAGTCGAGCTTCTCGCCGTAGTAGTCGCGGGTGAACCTCCCGGTTTTTCTGTCGTACTCGTAGCCGTACCACTCGGGGTCCTCGCAGTAGAGGATCTCCGTCTTGCCCTTCTTGCCCTTGCTTCTCACGACCTTCATGAAATCGCCTCGGAAAAATGTAAAGGGCGGGCGGTCCCCTGGCCCGCGTTTCCCCCGGCCTCAGGCCAGGAGCACGGCCCCGGCGGTGATGCCGAGCAGGAGGCCGAGTATCACGACCGCGATCAGTATGTAGGCCAGGGTCACGAGGCCGAACATCTTCCCGGCCTCAGTCACCATGGGCTGGCCTGCGAGGTACCCCACGAGCAGCAGCAGCACGGTCAGCAGTATCCCGACCACGGGGCCGGCCAGCACGAGTATTATGACGGCCACTATCAGGGCCATCGCGTTCTCTCCACCGAAATTCATCTCATCTCACCTCTCTTCTCTTCGTTTCTCTTCGTTCTCATCGCCATCGGAACCTCTTCACCTCGGCGAGGAGCTTCTTGTATTCCTTGCACAGGTCTCTGTCCTCTATGGCTTCCGCATATTCTAGCAAATCCTCCAGCGAGTCGATGATCCAGTCCTTGTCGCCTGCAAGGAGGTCCGATGCGGTCTGCGTGACCATCGCGGTCATGCCGTCGGCCCAGCTGCCGCCGTCGGCCCAGTCCTCCATGGCAAACTAATCTTCATCGCAAATCATCTGGCCTAGCCTCAAGGCCAGATCCTGCGCCTTCTCTCTCCTCTTCTCGTTCTTGCTGCGTATTCTCATCCTGGTCCCTCTCTTCTCTCCGTTTCTCATCCTTTCTCCGCCGTCGGAACCTCTTCACCTCTCCGATGAGCCTCTTAGCCTGCTTGTGGCAGTCCTGGGACGGGTCGGCCATCTCCATGATGTCCTCCAGGGTGTCGAGGATCCAGTCCTTGTTCCCGGAGAGCAGGTCAGACGCGACCCTCTCGGCCATCGCCGCCACGCGCTGCTCTATGGAGCCGGAGCCGTCCTCCCAGGCCTCCATGGCCTCGCCGAACTCGTCGAAGTCCTCGGTGGTCCTGGCCGTCCTGTAGCCTATGTCCAGGGCCCTCTCCCTCATCTTCTCGCTTCTTGTCTTCATCGGAGCCTCCTGATTTCCTTGGCGAGCTTCTTGGCCCTCCTGTAGGTTTCGGCGTCGGGGTAGTCGTCGGGCGTGGCGCCGTCGCTCCAGAACGCGGTTATGACGTCCTCCCTCTGCCCGGACATCAGGAGCCTGTAGGTCTCCCCCACGGCCCAATCTCTGGACTCATGGGCGTCCATGCCGGGCGGTGCCTGGTCCCACACCTCGTAGGGGTCCGCCCAGTCGTCCACGACCTCGCGGGCGAGCCCCCACGCCTTCTCCTCTCTCCTCGCTTCCTTGCTTCTCATGGCCTATGTCTCCTCGCGGCGTTCCCGCCGTTTCTGTAAGAGTTTTTAGAAATTGCCTTGCGATTGGGGGCCGACTTCCTGGCCGGGGCGTCGCTGGTCCTGTATGCGGGCCGCAGCCCCTCTGTCCTCTTCTCGGCGATGAAGCGCTTCGTCTTCTCCTTCGACGAGAACTTCCCGAGGATCGTCCCCTTCTCGTCGACGACGGTGTACTCCTTCCTAGGGGCCTTCGCCCCTGACTCGCCCTTCGGCTTGGGGGCCGGCTTCTTCTTCGGCTTCGTCTCGGGCTTCATCTCCGCTGCCCACTTCCTGAGGTCGGAGACGGGCACCTTGTCCCAGGCGCACGTGAAGGCGGCCGTGTCCCTCTCTGAAAAGGTGCTCGACATCCTGAGTCTGTCGAACTGGTCGAACTCCTCCCTGTGGTCCCAGATCAGCTCCGCCCCCCTCCTGACCAGTGCGGAGTACCTCCAGCTGCCGTTGAGGTCGTCGGTGTCGCAGAGGGCCAGGAACGCCTCGTCGAACCTCTTCTTGAAGGCCTTCGGGTCGAACTTGGACGCCCCGCCCTTCGGCTGTGTCTTCGCCCCCAGCTTCCTGATTTCGGAGGCGGGGACCCTGTCCCAGGCGCAGGCGAACGCGACTATCTTGTTGCTGGTGTTGATGCGTTCTTGCGCGTAATTCGCAAACTCGTCGGCTTCCTTTATGTGGTGGTCAAGCAGTTCCGTCCCCCTGTTCACCAACTTGTAGTACCCGTCGTCGTTGTAGAGTGACAGCAGGCTTTCGGCTTCAGAGAGGATCTGCAAGGCCTCGTCGTATCTCTCCTTGAGGGCCCTCAGGCGGTCCTCGGCCGCCCTGCCCTTCGGCTTGGTTGCCGCGGGGGCGGCCCTCCTCACGGGCGCGGAGGGGAGCTCCATCTCGAACTCCGGCGTGCAGAACCCAGCTATCTCCCTGATGCCGGACTCGCAGACAGGCGGCTTGTCGGGGTGCTTGTCCTCCCAGCCGTAGACGTCCACGCAGTAGAGCCTGTAGCCCCCCGCCGGCCCGCTCACGATGTAGAGGTACTCGATGTCCCCGTGGAGGTCGATGCGGTTCGTGCCGTCGTGCTCGTAGATTTCGGGCAGCCTGGCGTTCATCAGCAGCCCTCCGCTGGAGTTCAGCAGGGCCACGATCCCGGCGAGGTCCTTCCCGGTCGTCTCCGGGTAGCCGTCGGTGTGGCGGTAGTACTGCTCGAAGCCGTACTCGTAGACCAGGACCACGTTGCAGCGGGTGCTCACAGGCCCCACCCCCCGTTCAGGAGGTCGTCCACGAAGTCGACAGGGTCGACGAACCCGAGCGCCCAGAGGACGCCGAGCATGGCGACGGCGGCCCCCAGGACCACGATGGCGGGGTGGTAGCGGAAGCCCAGGAGGGCGACGGCGGCGCCGATGGCGGCCACGGCTACCGCGGCCCAGTCGATGCCGGTCGCCCAGCTGCCCTCCTCCACCGCGACGGTGATGCCGGAGCCCGGCTCCCAGCTCATGGTGCTCTTGCCGTCGGCGGTCTCGATGCCCAGGTCGGGCACCTCGCCGTCGGAGGCTATCATCTTGGAGCCCTTGTAAACGACCGACCACCCTGCGGCGAACGCGGCCATGTAGTCGTGCTTGCCCCAGGTGGCGGGGCTCTCCTGGACGACGAGGGTCCCCTTGCCCTCCTCGGCCTTCCCGGCCATCACGCCGACGTCTGCGGTCCCCTCCGCGTGGGCGCCGCCCTGGGCGGTCCCCTTCCAGGAGAGGACGCCGTCCGAGAGGCGGACGGTCCCGTCGACGAGGTACGTGCCGCTGACGGTGCCGGGCACGAGCATGGCCGCTATGAGGTCGGCGATGGACCCCTCGATCACGGCCACGGTGGGGACGCCTCCGGCCTCGTAGGCGAAGACGTGGGCCCCGGACCCGATGTAGAATATCTGGTCCGCCTCGGCGACCTTGCCGTCGAGCTTGAAGCCCCCGGCGGAGACCCTGACCTTGAAGCCGTCCACGACCTTCGAGTCCTGGTCGAGGAGGTCTCCGGAACCCCCGTCGGCCACGGGGGCCAGCGCGGCGACGGCGAGGACGGCCACCACCGCCAGGATGATTGCATGCAGTGCCGTCCTCATGCCCTCGCTCCCTTTGCCCTCTTTCTGGCGGGTGCTTTCTTGGAGCCGGGGCGGACCGTGGCAGTCTTTCTCGCCTTGGACGTGCCGGAGGCCCCTTTGGCGGCCGTGCGCTTGGCAGGGGCCGTCCTGGCCTTGGCGGCGGGCCTCTTGGCCGAGGGGCTCTTCGCGGGGCGGGTTATCTCGTACAGGGCTTCCCCTGTGTCATCTTCTCCGTAGAGCTCGATTGCATCCACTGTGGATATAATCCGCCCGAAGAATCTGGCGCCACAGTTGAGGCAGCGGTAGTTGCAATAGTTCACAAGGGACTCGCCGTATGGGAACACGTCGGCGACCATTTCCCCCTTCAGCGTTCCTATGCACTCTGGACAGGCTGGGTACTCGGAATACAGGTAGTTCTGGTGCACTCTCTCCACTGTTTCACCTTCTGTAAGACGTTTTAGAAACGCTTTTGCGCCTGGAGGGCGCCTTTCTGATCGCGGTCTTTCTCTTGGTGGCGGGCTTCCTGTTGCCGGATTTCGCATCTCCCCAGGCGACGTCGGCGATGACGGTCCTCCTCGCCCCCGTCTTCCTCTTGGCGGGCGCCTTGTTCTCGGACCTCCCCCCGACGTAGTGCCCGCTTGCCTCCGAAAGGGCGACGGAGACCTGGTCGGCCTGGGCGTCGTCCAGGAGGATGCGAGCGTTCCCGACGACGAGGAGCATGTCGGAATCCCTCGGCAAGACGAGAACGTCTTTGCCGACTTTGACATTGATTTTGTCCCAGGGGTACTCGACGAGAACGTTGGCCAGCTCCTCGGCCTGGTTCCTGGTCAGGAGCACTCTGTTCTCCCATCCCACGGCGTCGACTTCGAGGAGGACTTTGTCATCCTGCCTCAGTACCCAGAGGGTGCAAAGGCAGCTCACGTTTAACAGTGTCATTTTCTCACATTTCCTGAAACGGTTTTAGCAACGTTACTCTTGGCCGTCGCCTTCTTGGCGCCAGGGCGGCCCGCGGCGGCCTTCTTGGTCTTGGACGTGCCGGAGGCTCCTTTGGCGGCCGTGCGCTTGGCAGGGGCCGTCCTGGCCTTGGCGGCAGGCTTACTCGACTTGGACGCAGTCTTTCCGGCGATCCCCAGAACCTTCCTCAGGCCGGACGGGAGGCCTCCGGCCATCTGGACGTCCCCTCTCGAAACGGCGTTGCGGAAGGGCTCGTCGTCTACTAGGACGCTCATGCACACCCTCTTCAGCCCGTCCTTGTCCAGCCCCCGGATGGTGTCCCAGGTGATGTAGAGGTAGTCGTGCTTCCTGCGGTCGATCCGGAGGTCGTGCGAGCCGTACGCGTCCAGGAAGCCCGCCAGCCCTCCGTCGTCGTCGAAGCCGTCCACAAACCCGTCCAGCACGGCGAACTCGAAATTGTCGACGCGGCGCTTCGGCCAGTTCCAGGTGTACTCCTCCATGAGCCACACGAGGTCCTCTGCGGGGCATCCTGCGAAGTAGCCCAGCACTTTCTCTTCTTCGGTCGTCCAGCTCATCTCCTCGCCCCCGCACCCCTGCGCTTCGTGCTTGCTGTCTTCCTCATGGTTCCTCCATGTCTCGAAGTGTTTTTGGAAGCGGTATTGCGCCTGGCGGAGCGGCTCCTCAGGCTACTGTCGCTTACCAGCCAGAAGTAGAGCGGCTCGTCCTCGTAGAAGTCCGTGCGGTCCTCCCACTCCCCGTTCTCGCGGGTCCAGATGTGGTAGCCCTTGCAGTCGGGCTCGTTGGTCCTGCGGTAGGTGAGCGGGTACTGGCTCCTGAAGCGGGCGAAGGCCTCCTCCGAGGACCCCGGCTCCGGACCCGCGAGGTGGATCCTTGCCCTGGCGCCGTCCCCCCTCATCATGTAGAGCCTGTAGCCGTCGGCCGCCCTCATGGGCTTCCCCGCCCTGGACACCGTCCTCCGGGAGGCCTTGCGCCTGGCGGTACTCCTCTTCCGGCTCTTGCTGAAGAACGCGGAGAGGCCGTTGTCGCCCTTGTAGGGGAAGGACTCGGGGTTGCTGGGGTAGAACCCGTAGTCGGTGGACCTCTCCAGGAACCTGGCTATCTTGTCGCACTCGTCCTCGTGCATCTTCACCGCCCTGGCGATGCGGGACCTGGTGGGCTTCTCGTCGCGCCCGAAGACCTCCTTGCAGAGCGACTCGGGGTCGGTGCTGTAGGGCTCCTCGGTGAAGTTGACGTAGAATCCGTCCCCGTAGTTCCCGTCGACGTCCAGCTGGTAGAACCTGAGTTCGTGGTTGAGCCATTTCAGCTCCTTCATCATCCTCGGTATGTCGTAGTCGTAGGACTCCTTGGCGTCCTCGATGAAGATCTCCCACCTCTGGTCGTCGTCGAGGTCGGGGTACTCCTCCTCGAAGAAGTCCTCGTCGTAGACGATGACGTTCCTCCAGTTTCCGAACCTCTCCTTCGCGCTGAGGTCCCTCATCGGCTCCCCCTCCTGTCGGAGAAGCCGGCGAATCTGCCGTGGAGCGCCATGAGCCGCCGGCAGAGCGCCTCCTCCCTCTCCCAGCCGGGGCCGGGGCCCTCGGGGAGCAGGTATTCCTAGGAGTACGCCGGGCGGAGTATGATGTCGGCCACCCCCTCGAACTCGACCTCGCTCAGGGCCGCCTCGTTCCCGTGCTCGTTCCATTGGAGGTAGCGCCAGTAGCTGGCGAGGAAGCGGAGGGCCTCGGGGTCGTTCGCGACGGCCCTCCCGGCGGCGGTGGTGTTCCAGGGGTATTTGAGGTAGATGTCCTTCAGGATCCCGATCCCGACCTCCGGGGAGGACCTGTCGGCGATCTCCAGGAGCTCCCACTCCTCCAGGGGCTCCTCCTCCTCCGGCTTCTCCGAGCGAGACCTCACTCCCCGGCGGCCCTTGCGCCTCAGCGTGAGGACGGAGATCATCTCCTTGCCCCCGTCTTCCTCTTGGCGCCAGGGCGGCCCGTGGCGGCCTTCTTGGCCTTGGACGTGCCGGAGGCCCCTTTGGCGGCCGTGCGCTTGGCAGGGGCCGTCCTGGCCTTGGCGGCGGGCTTCCTCGTCGCGGATTTCTTCTGAGCCGCTGGCTTGCGGTTCCCGCTGGCGCCCTTCCCGGGGCCGAGGTACTTCGTCAGTATCTCGTCCTTGTGCCTCGTGCCGTAGTCGGTGACGAAGTCGTCCCACAGGGCGTAGGCCCCGTCGCCAACGGGCTTCGGGTAGCCTATCCCCTTCCCGCCGGTGTTGTCCCTCACCCATTTGGAGTACGCCTCGGCGAAGTCCTCCTCGTGCACGTTCATGAGGTCCCACGCCCTCTCGATGCGGTCCAGGCCGATCTCCTCGGCGTAAATGCCCATCAGCTCGTCTCTGCGGTCGTACAGGATCTCCTCGACGAACCTCGGCCACATCGACGGCTCCACCTCGGTCAGCCATTCCGTCCACAGCTCCTCGATCGTATTCGGTTCCTCGTCTATGGCGCGCCTCAGCACCTGCATGAAGGCGTCCTCGTCGTCGGTGTAGGGCCCGTGCACATAGCGGACAGTCATCTCCTCGCCCCCGTCTTTCTCTTGGCTGGTGCCTTCTTGGCCGAGGCCTTCTTTTTCGCCGGGGACGTCTTCTTGGCGGCGTTCTTGGAGGCCGCCTTCTTCTTGGTTTTGGGGATCTTGCCGTACATCTCGTCGGCGAAGTTCATCCGCTTCGTGTAGCCCCTGGTGGTGGCGAGGTGGCTTATCTCGTCGGCGTCCAGGTACCCGCTGTAGGTGGCGTGTTTGTCGTACCACGCCCTGCCCTTCGCGGTGAGCTCCCTCATCACCATGTGGTGCCTCCCGTCGTGGTGGCTGATGACTATGTGCAGGTCGCCGTCCTCGTCGTAGATCTCGAGCTCGTGGGCGTAGTTCGGGCTGATGGCGTCCCCGAAATCGTCGAAGTCCCTGACGATCCTGCCTCCTACCCTTCCGCCGTCCCAGAGGCCGACGGTGCCGTACATGATGTACGGGCCGTCGTGCTTCCTCATGTACTCCTCGACGAAGGACATCTCGTCGTCGAACTCGTCGCCGTAGCTCCAGAGCCTCGGGTACTCCCTGCCCTCGTCGTCCTCGTCGTACTGGACGTAGTCGCCCCTCCCGTCGTACTCGTAGCCGTAGTACTCGGGGTCGTCGACGTAGACCGTCCTCTTGTCCCTGCTGACCAGGGGTCCCCTTCTTTTGGGGGCGCTTCCCTTTTTCATTGTCGTTCTGGCCGTCATTTCAAAGCCTCGTTCTGTAAGACGTTTTAGGAACGGTCTTGCGCTTGGCGTTCCTCTTCGCGCCAGAGCGGCCCGCGGCGGGCTTTTTGGCCTTGGACATGCTAGAACCCCTCTGAGGCGCCTTGCGCTTCGCAGGGGGCTTCCTAGCCCCGGCGGAGGGCTTCCTCGACGGGGACTTGGAGGTCTTGTCGACGGACTCTATCCGTATCCTGTCCCCGCTGGGGATGGTGTAAGATAGCGTGCCCCCTTTCGCATGCCCCGCCGCTTCCTCCACGGCTTCGTACAGGAGCCTGCAGTAGTTGTGCTGTATGGTGGTCAGGCTGTAGGGGTCCTCGGCCACGTACGCCCACAGCATCTCGTAGATCAGGTCGTCCGTCTTCTCTGCCTCGCGGGCGTTGCGCAGGAAATCCGCATACATGCGCTCGCTCAGGGCGTTCTCCATGAACAGGTAGTCCGCGACCCCCTGGAGGGTCTCGTGCTCCGCTTCCAGGGTTCCGTTAATGTAGGTTCTGTACCTTATGGCCCCGGTCATCTCCTCACCCCCGTCGTCCTGCGCTTCGTGGCGGGCTTCCTGGCAGCGGTCTTCCTCTTGGCGGCGGCCGTCCTAGGCCTGGGTGCGCCCTTCCTGCTCTTGGACCTCTCGTCCTCGACGATCTCGGCGCCGTTCCTGACGGCGAAGCCGGGCCCCTGGCGGACGCACTACCTGGTGAAGTCGTGCCACACGTCCAGGTACGCGACCTCGTTGCCCCATCTGTCAAGCTCCAGGAGGAGGTCGTAAGCGGTGTATTTGCCGTTGACCCAGCGCTCGAACTCGTACTCGAAGCCTCCATCCGAAAGGATGTCTCCGATGCAGTCCTCGATGTCGTCGTACCTCTGCCCGTTGTACTTGTATGCGGTCATTTCTCACCTCGTTCTGCAAGACGTTTTAGAAACGGTTTTGCGCCTTGCCGGCGCCTTCCTGGTCGTGGCCTTTTTCTTGGCGGCGGGCTTCCTGTTGCCGGATCCCGCATCTCCCCAGGCGACGTCGGCGATGACGGTCCTCCTCGCCCCGAGGACCTCAATCGGGTCCCTCGGCACGGCGGCGGGGTGGCCCGGGCCGTACTCCTTCAGGGTCGTCTTCACCACGAGGACGTTCCACTTGCCGAAGGCGTGGGCCTCCAGCCAGTCCTTCGCCTCCTCGTAGGCGTTGCCGTAGCCGAGGAAGATCGTTTGTTTGGCCTCGTTGACGTAGGTCCAGGGCCAGCTCGTCTTGGTGTTCACGATGCGCTGGGCGAGCTTCTTGGCGTCGTCGGGGTCGTACACTGTCACCGCGTAGAACTGCTCCATCGGCTCGCCTCCTCCCTCCCGTCCTTCTCTTCGCGTTAGGACGCCCCGTGGCGGGCTTTCCCGCCTTGGACGTGCCGTTGGCCCTCTGAGGCGTCTTGCGCTTCGCGGCGGGCTTCCTCGCCCCGGCGGAGGGCTTCCTTGCGTTCTTGGACGCGCCCGCCCCCTTGAGGCGCCGCTTGACGTCGGCGGGGAGGTCGAGGTCCCCGTCGCGTATCGCCTCGAAGAAGTTGGGGTCGCCGTAGAGCAGCTT
>JAEEGL014329534.1_pt1 | contig 10658 bp, 8 predicted proteins | sample 9134231 | NCBI WGS metagenome assembly JAEEGL01 (sample SAMN16246548, study PRJNA631951) | gut metagenome | biome: gut microbiome; feature: rumen; material: fiber-attached | host: Bos | place: Iran: Karaj | collected 2018-10 | reverse complement strand
GTGCGCTTGTTGACGGTCTCGTCGGTCTCGCCGAAATACTGTCTGCGCTCGGAGTGACCGATGACGACGTACTCGACGCCCAGCTCGGTGAGCATATCCGCAGAGATCTCGCCGGTGAATGCGCCGGACTTCTCAAAGTGGACGTTCTCCGCGCCGACCTTGACATTGGAGCCTGCGGTCGTGTTGACAGCGGTCTCAAGGTTCGTGAACGGCACGCATGCGATGACCTCGATCTTGCCTGCTGCATTTGCAACGAGCGGCTTGATCTCCTCCAGAAGTGCCTTTGCCTCCGGACGGGTCTTGTTCATCTTCCAGTTGCCGGCGATAATCGCCTTTCTCAGATTCTTGTTCATAACAGATACTCCTTCAAAATATATTCTCCGGTTTGAAACCGGATATTCGGCTGATTGGGGATGATGCAGCGTTCAGAGCGCTGCGAAGCCTGCCTCCTCGGGTGTCGGTCCGGCTGGCTGTGCGGTCGGGAGATTCCGGTCGGTGAGCCGGCTCTCCTCGATCATCACGGTATGTGCCGCGAAGATTTTTGCCTGCTCCAGCGTGCGCCGCATCTCATTCTTCTGCGATTGCAGCAGCGGCGGCTGAATCTCCTCGGTCAGCATGAAGAGCTGATTTGAGAGGTCATATGCCTCTTGGGTTTTGCCGCGTGCATAGAGCGCGTTCAGCTCCATGAGACCGGTATAGAACTGCGATTCGCCCGCGGTGCGGCTGCTGAGCCGGAATGCCGCATGCTTGCGGTAATTCTCCGCGTTTTCCGGATGATTCGTCAGAATCGAATACACTGCCGCGAGCTTGTAATACTCGAAGACATCATCGCTGTAGACGCGGTATTCGGGGCGGACATCCGGCTGCAAATCGAAGTTGTATTCCAGCGAGCTGCTGTGATTTTCAAACAGACGCACCGCCTTGTCCATGCGGTCGGTCATCATGTACAGCTTGATTTTTGCAGTCAGAATCATCGCCAGATTGCGCGAATCCTGCGTTGTTTCATTGAGATGCGCGATTTCTTTTTCGGCTTCGGCATAGTGCTCGCCCATCACCAGAATGAAAATCCGCAGTGCAATATCCTGGGCATTCGGCATCGGGACAATCGCATTCAGTGTCTGTGCCATATCCGCGCAGAAGCCGCTGTCTGCATAGAGCCGGTCGAGCTTTGCATATGCATGCTTATGAATCAGCTTGTAATACAGCTTCCATGCGTAAATCAGAACCAGCGCCGAGCCCGCGGCGAGCAGCAGATAATAAATGAGAACCATCAGCGCACGGCCGGCGGATTTACCGAGGAGCGAAAGGAAGAAAATCAGACCGACTGCCGTCAGGATACCGGACATGATATAGACCGTAATCCGCACAAATTTCGGACAGTCTCTGAAAATATGGCGAATCAGCTCCTTCATGCCTGCACCTCTTGACGGTTTTCCGGTGCGACATCCTTTGCGCGTTCCAGCAGCTGCATCATATGCGTCTTCTGGAAATCCTTGGCGAGTGCCGGACTGGTCTCGATCTCCTGACGGGTCTTTGCAGCCTGCTCCTCTGCCTGTGTATCAAAGCCGAGGGCATAGAGCTGCATGGTCTTTGCGATCATGACGATGACCGGAGACATGGTCTTCTGCTCGAGAATCGCATGCTCTGCGGCTTTGAGAAAATGCTCGGAATCCTCATAATCGCCTGCGATTGCGCGGATGACTGCCGCATTGCAGCCGTATGCCGCGCCGCGCAGCCGGTAGGTATTCGCATAGATATCCATGAATTTGCGGCAGTTGTCGAGCTCTGCAATCGCCTCACTGTAGTGTCCGGACGACAGCAGCATATCGAGCCGCGCATTCTGATATTCATATTTCTGGTCGTCATTGAAGCCTGCGGTCGGAATGGACTCCAGCAGCGCTTTTGCGTCGTCATATCTGCCGAGATAGCTCAGCACATCGACTCTGCGGAGCTTCTGCGATCTGTCCGGTGTCGGATAGATTTCGCTGTGCTTTTGGAGCCATGCTTCGCTGTAGCCCTCTTTAGCCATGATTTCATTCAGCGGCTCCTCTTTTTTGAGCGTCGCGGAGATCATCACGACCAGCAGGATAATCAGCAGCAGTCCCGCACCGACGGTGCAGCACATCGGCTTCCAGAGCGGCGCTGTATCGCGGTTCGGCAGCCAGATCAGAAAGCCGAGCAGCACCGTGAACGGGATCAGCCCGAGAATCGGCTTGCGCAGTGCCCAAAAGACTTGTTTCCAGTATTTCATGCCGTTGCTGTCCTCCTTGCATTGTCTGAATACAGTTCAGGCGGATAAAACTATCCGCCCGAAACTGCAAATCATAATCAGATTATTTCTCAGCGATTGCTGCAACGCCCGGCAGAACCTTGCCCTCGAGGTACTCAAGGGATGCGCCGCCGCCGGTGGAGATGTGGCTCATCTTATCTGCAAAGCCGAGCTGGATTGCTGCGGTTGCAGAGTCGCCGCCGCCGATGATTGTGGTTGCGTCAGCAGCAGCCAGTGCCTCGCAGACAGCAACGGTACCCTTCTTCAGGGTCGGGTTCTCGAATACGCCCATCGGACCGTTCCAGACAACGGTCTTTGCGGTCTTTGCAGCATCTGCGAAGATTTCCATTGTCTTCGGACCGATATCGAGACCCATTTTGTCAGCCGGAATCTTGCCTGCCTCAACGAACTCGACATCAACCGGTGCGTCGATCGGATCCGGGAATGCAGCTGCGATTGCGGTATCGACCGGCAGCAGAATCTTCTTGCCGAGCTTCTCAGCCTTTGCAAGCATCTCCTTGCAGTAATCGAGCTTCTCGTCATCGACGAGGGACTTGCCGATTTCGCCGCCCTGCGCCTTGATGAAGGTATAAGCCATACCGCCGCCGATGATCAGGGTATCGCACTTCTCAAGCAGGTTGGAGATAACATTCAGCTTGTCAGCAACCTTTGCGCCGCCGAGAATTGCAACGAACGGGCGCTGCGGATCCTCAACTGCATTGCCGAGATACTGAATTTCCTTCTGCATCAGATAGCCGACTGCGGTCTCCTTGACGAAACGTGCGACGCCGACAGTGGAAGCGTGTGCGCGGTGAGAAGAGCCGAATGCATCCATGACAAAGATCTGACCGTCAACGAGGTCTGCGAGTTCCTTGGAGAAGCCGTCATATTCAGCCTCCTTGGTCTCCTCATTGCCGCGGAAACGGGTGTTCTCGAGCAGAACGATCTCGCCGTCCTTCATTGCTGCGACAGCAGCCTTGGCGTTCTCGCCGACGACTGCATCATCCGCTGCAAAGACAACCTTGGTCTCCGGCAGCAGCTCTGCCAGACGCTTTGCGACCGGTGCGAGGGAGAACTTTGCCTCCGGACCGTTCTTCGGCTTGCCCAGATGCGAGCAGAGCACAACCTTGCCGCCCTCGGAGAGCAGCTTCTTGATCGTCGGGAGTGCCGCGGTGATACGGTTGTCATTGGTGATCTCGCCGTCCTTCAGCGGAACGTTGAAGTCGCAGCGGACAAGGATCTTCTTGCCCTTTGCCTGAATGTCGTCTACTGTAACCTTATTCAGTCCAGCCATGATAAAAACATCCTTTCAAAAAGAGTATTGAGTTTGAGATATGCGGCATTTTTCCGCATTCGTTCTTATTATACACTATTTTCCGGATTTTTGCAATATGCAGAGCAAAAAAAAGCGCGGCAGCCGCATCTGCTCCCGTACAGCGCCGACGCATATCATGCATCGGAGATACTGTACATCATGCAGAAACGGCTGCCGTGAAGACGCAGCGTGCTGTTTTTTGCGCAGAACCGGCTTCGTTCCTTTCGGCGAAACCGGTTCATTCTCCTTTCAGAGGGTTATTTCCGGTATTCCGGATCTGCCGCACGGTACTGCGCCAGCTTTTCTTTGCCCGCTTCGCTCATTTTGGGAGTCAAATACTCAACCGGCTGCACATACCACCTGCCGTCATACAGGATAACCGATATCACACAGCCGTCCTGATCAAACAGGTCCCAGTCTCCCGCCGGCGAACCGGAAAGCCATGCCTGAAATGCATAGCCCTTTTCCGCACGGTCGTAATAATCAAGCACAGGATTGTCGCCGAGGAGCTTCTCTGCTTCTTCATATTTTCCTTTTTCCTTCAGCCCGTAGGCATACAGTTCGCATAGATCCTGTTCGGTTTGCCGTCTTTCTTTCAGATCCGCCGTGATATCCTCACAGGAACCGATTTTATACTTGCGGACAGATGCAAGCGCGTCGCGGTATGCGGCAGCCCATTCTTTCGCACTGTCCGGGTCCTCATCAATTATACTGCAAACAGTTTCAATCAGAGACAGCTCCATGATCTGTTCACGGTCGCCGTTCTTGCAGGCATTCAGAAATGTCTCCAGTACATCCCTTGCTTCTGATTCATCATCCGAAGCGGCTGAAAACGGCGCTTGCATATTATTCTGATACAAGCTCCGGATCAGCAGGCCGCCGCCGATAAACACGCAGAATGCCGCACAGACGGCCAGTATTTCAAACGTTCTGCGGCGCATCCGGATCAAAGGCTTTCCCGCGGCATCGCCGGATTCCTTCGGCGCCGTCCGTTCGATCAGCTTTTCGTCCGCCTGACCGATTGCCTGCAAAAGCTGCATTTCCGTCAGCTTCATAAGTATCCCTCCTGTTCCAGATGTTCCCGCAGTTTCTGCCGCATCCGGTGCAGCGTCACCGTGACGCTGTTCACTGTCATGCCGAGCCCCGCCGCGATCTCCGAATCTGTCATCATATAAAAATACCGCTGCATAAAGATTTTCTGCTGTACTGCCTTCTGTCTGCGCAGAAACTGCCGGATGCATGCCCCGAGCATGGATGCTTCCGCCTGCGCCTCCACATCCTGTGCGTCCGCCAGTACCTCGGAAAGCTCGTCCAGCACGAGAGAAACCTCCGCTGCGCCGCGCTTTTCCGCATTGTTATATGTATGCCGGTTCAATGCCGTATTCCGCACAACCGCAGAATAATATGCCTTGAGATACTGCGGCTTTGCAGGCGGTATGCTGTTCCAGATGCGCAGCAGCGCATCATTCAGGCATTCGTCGGTATCTGATTCGCTGCCGAGAATCCGCATGGCAATCTGTCTGCCGAGATTGCCGTATGCATCCGAAATATCGCTGAGCGCAGATTCGTCGCGCTGTTCGAGCCGGTGAATGATCTCGCTGTCTTTCATGCTGCACGCCCCCTTTCACTCTATAAGACAGAACCGGAGTCCGGAACCTTACAGTTATCATAGAAAATTTTGTGAAAAATCAATGTACCCGAAACAGCAGAACGCAGACAGTTCATCACAACCGTCTGCGTTCTCTGCTTTCTGATTCAGTCCATATCCTCAAACGCTTCCAGTCCGCGTCTTGCTTCAAACTTTGTATCACCGTGCCTGACAAAGAGCATCGTCACAAATGACAGCAGCGCAAACACCGCACAATACGGAAACAGCGTCATGCAGCCGGCATGCTCCAGCAGTGCGCCCGCACAAACCGGCGTCACGATCTGCGCCGCCATGCTGAATGAATAATAGAAGCCGGTGAAGCGACCGACCTCGGAGCCTTTGCACATCTCAAGCACCATCGGCAGCGAATTGACGTTGATAAACGCCCATGCCGTACCGACCAGAAAGAACAGGATATACAGCAGGCTGTGGAATTCATGATACACACAGGTATAGGCGAATACGCCGAAGAAACAGGCGGAGAGCAGCAGAATGCCGCCCATGATCGTCTTTTTGCGTCCGATTCTGCTCGCCAGAATACCGGACGGAATGAAAAAGAGGATCGCACCGCCCGTTGCGACTGTCAGCCCGAGCGAAGCATCGCCGATTCCGATGTTCCACATGGCATCGGCATAGGTCGTAAACCATGTTTCCATTGCATTGTAGCCCATATACCACAGTGCGACCGAAAAGAGCAGAAAGAGCAGGCTTTTTTTCACATCCTTCGGGAGCACCTCTTTGTGATCGGCAGTCTCCTCTGCGAGATTTTCCTCCGGATGCGCCTTTTCATAGGCAAGCATCTCTGCATTCCACTGTACCTCGTTGACAAAGAACATTACCACGATCAGCGACAGAATCATAATGCCTGCCACAACCAGAAACAGCGGCAGATAATCGACATGCGCCGCATGCTGCGTTTTGGCGGAGGGATACATGATCTTTGCGATAATCAGATAGATGATGCCGCCGAGTGCGCCCATCAGATTGATGATCGCATTTGCCTTGCTGCGCAGCGGCTTCGGTGTGACATCCGGCATCAGCGCGACCGCCGGACTGCGGTATGTACCCATGGCAACCAGAATACAGCCGAGTACGCAGACAAATACGATTTCAATTCCCGTCTTCGGATTTTTGAAGTATGCATTGTCCAGAAACGGAACCAGCAGCATCAGAAAGACGGCTGCAATGCTGCCGCCGAGAATAAACGGCTTGCGCTTGCCGATTTTCGCCTTGCAGCGGTCCGATAAGCCGCCGAACAGCGGAAGCAGGAACAGGGCAAGGACATTGTCGGCAGCCATAATCACGCCGGAAAAACCCTTGTCCATGTGAAATGTCTTTGTCAGAATCAGCGGAATGACATTGTTGTACATCTGCCAGAACGCAAGGATTGCAAGAAATGCAAATCCCACGCGGATTGTCTGTCCTGTGTTCAGTTTTTGTTTTTGATCCATTGTCAGAAATACCTTTCACCGGTTGTTTATTCTGTTAACATCAAAACCGTGGCTTTATTATACCATATTATCAGGTGAATTTCAATGGAGGGACAGCAAAAAAAATTGCTGCTTCGCAGCAGGGGGGATAAAATGCAGGCGGGCACTGCCCGCTTATGGCGAAAAGTGCAACGGGAGATCGGGAAAAGGAGGATGGAGCAAGGGATGATTTGCAGGCAGCCTTCCGGAGTGCTTTGGATCAACGGAAAGGATTTAGAAAATGTGCTGGACAATTACCCTTTTCTATGCTATAATTAAAATATCAAGTGATCCGTTTCTGACCCTGAAAACAGCAAAGGAGGGCATCCATGCTGCAATTTTACGGACGCGGCTCTGCATTTTCTGATCTGCATAACAGTGCTTTTTTCCGAAGCGGACGTTCGCTGATCCTTCTGGACTGTCCCGCATCTGCCTTCCGGATACTGAAGCACGCACCGTTTCTGTCAGATTGCTCTGAGATCCGCGTGTTTGTCACACATACCCATGCAGACCATGTCGGCGGAATCCCGCTGCTGATTCATTATGCATTCTATATCCTGCATATGCCGGTGATTGTAGCAGCGCCCTCACAGGAGGTTGCAGAGGATCTGCGGCTGTATCTTGACCGTATCGAGGGATGCGATCCGGCAGGCTACCGCATTGAAACAGCAGCAGACGCAATCCTTCCGTTTTCTGCCCGTGCCGTCCCTGTGCCGCATACACCGCGTCTTGCCGGAAGATGCTTTGGCTGGCATCTCAATGCGGACGGACAGGAGATTCTCTATACAGGAGACACTGCCTCGCTGGATCCGTTTCTGCCGTATTTGCACGAGGGTGTCACGCTGTATACAGAGGCATGCTGCCATGGATCCGCCGTGCATATGCAAATCGACAGGATTCTGCCTGTCCTGCGGAAACTCACACAGAACGGCGTCAGAGTCTTTCTGATGCATATTGACGATGAAGCGAAAATCGCAGATGCAATCAGCGGCACGGATATTGCGCTTGCGCCGCTGTACGATACGAAAGGAGAAAGAAACATGACAGATATCAGTGCACAGGAAACACTCGCCAGCATCTTTTCCATTACGCATGATCTGTACAAGCGGATGTGCAGCGATCAGGAAAGCTCTCACGAAACACTGTTCACAGATCTCACCGCGCTGGGCAAGGTCTTAACCGGCGCTGATCGGGCGAGCTTCTGGAAATGGGATAAGCGCCGTCATGAATTGTGGACGCTCTCTGCAATCGGCACCGAACGCATCGTCATTCCCGAAACAACCGGTCTGGTGGGAAAAGCCCTGCGGGAACAGAAGGTCGTTGTGACAAACGATCCCTACAGCGATCCGGATTTCAATCCGGAGGTGGACAAGAAAACCGGCTATGTGACGCGCTCTGTGCTGGTCATGCCCGTTGCAGATGTCAACGGCGAGTTCATCGGTGCATATCAGATGATCAACAAGCCGGGCGGATTTGATGCCGATGCAGACTGCCGCAGTCTGTCGCCGGCTGCGCTGATCTGCGGTCTTGCACTCGAATCCGAGACATTTCTGGAGGATTCGCAGCATGACCGTCTTACCCAGCTCAAAAACCGCATGGGCTTCTACGCCGATTATCTGCACCGCTACGGGAAAATGCTCGCTGCCGGCAGGAATGTCTCCATGTTCCTCTGTGATATCGACCATTTCAAGCGTGTCAACGACACCTACGGACATAATGCCGGAGATGATGCGCTCGCATTTATTTCCGATATCCTGCAAAAAAGCTGCCGTCCCGGAGATAATGCGTACCGTTGGGGCGGTGAGGAGTTCATCATGCTCTTGCCGGACACAACGCTTGAGGAAGCCGCAGAGCTGGCGGAGGCGATCCGCGTGCGTGTCATGAATGCGACCTGTCTAGCGGACGGAAACGAGATCCGGATGACGCTCAGCTTCGGCTGCTGTGCAATGGACGGCAGGCTTTCTGTCGAGGGAAATGTCAGCCGTGCCGATCAGCTCCTTTACACTGCCAAGGAAGGCGGCAGAAACCAAGTCAAATGGGAACCGCTCCCTGCATGGCAGAATCACTGAGCGGCGCATCGCACAGGTTTTATCCCGTATACTGAATCATATCATTGCTTTCTGAAAGAAATGCGGAAGAACATGGCATTTTCGGTCATGCTCTTCCGCATTTTGTTTTTTTGTGATCCTGCGTCTGACTGCGGCAAACCTCACTCCGTCTGCGGCAATTCCGATTCATATTCCAAATCCGCTATGGCATCGGCAATCAGGACAGGTTCATCACCGCTGTTTTCAAACATGGGTATCAGCAGTGAGAGCTCCATAGGATCACTGCACGAATCTCCCGATTTCACCGTAAATTTGAAATAGCTCAAGGGAATAAAATAATAATCGTCATTGGGCGCCTCAATCGGAATCGTTACATCTTCAGGATCGGAATCTGCCAGATCCCAGAAATTCATGGCGGGTTCTTCCGGACTGAACGGAACACACAGCGTGTATCTGAAATGAATTTCCTTATCATCTCCGATGAATGTAGAGCAGAACAGTTTATAGTTTGTCGAATAGCTGGTTTCGTCATTTTCCTTCAGTGTAAACACAAGCTCTTTATACCAGATGTAAGTATATTCATATTCTCTCAGCTCCGGATTCGGCAAGACCGGCTGTTCACACGCGGTGTCCGGGAGCCATTCCCCTTCATATGACCGGAACCATGCTGCGCTGTAGCCTTCCTCTGATACAGCGGCAGGCGTCAGATTCGGATTGGACAGGCACGGAATCTGTATTTCCTCGGGGTCATCCGGCGTGCTGCCTGTCTTATCGTATGTAATGAGCGTGGCAAGCGGCGCATACACAGCAACGATATTCCGGTTTTCGGTTACATTGGTATAATCACCGTCCCAGTAGGCGAGGTAAAGGAGATCTTCTTCTTCTTCCTCAGACCCCAGATGCTTCGGGAGACCGTTTTCCGTTGTCGGCAGTTCAGCATCCGCTCCTTTTGCAACAGTCTGCGTTTCACCGATCGGATTGTCAAGATCTGTATAATCCCATGCCTGTGCATAGAATTGCACTTGGAATGTCTCAATCGGTTCAGTGGTGGTCGTTGTGGTAGTCGTCTCAGTGGTTGTCGTTGTTGTGGCAGTTGATGTCGTGGTCGTAGTGGAAGTGGTTGTCGTTGTTGTAGTAGTTGATGTAGTCGTCGTAGTAGAAGTGGTTGTCGTTGTTGTAGTAGTTGATGTCGTGGTCGTAGTGGAAGTGGTTGTCGTTGTTGTGGTAGTTGCTGTCGTGGTCGTAGTGGAAGTGGTTGTCGTTGTGGTGGCAGTTGATGTAGTCGTCGTGGTGGAAGTGGTTGTCGTTGTTGTGGCAGTTGATGTAGTCGTCGTAGTGGAAGTGGTTGTTGTTGTGGTGGTAGTTGCTGTCGTGGTCGTAGTGGAAGTGGTTGTCGTTGTAGTAGTTGTTGATGTCGTAGTAGTAGTGGACGTAGTTGTTGTGGTGGTGGATGTGGTTGTTGTGGTGGTGGTAGTTGATGTAGTCGTCGCGCGCGTGGTAGTAGTTGTTGTTGATGTTGTAGTAGTGGTCGTCCGCGTGGTCGTCGTCGTTGACGTTGTGGTAGTGGTCGCGCGCGTGGTAGTTGTTGTTGACGTTGTTGTAGTAGTGGTTGCCCGCGTGGTCGTCGTCGTTGACGTTGTGGTAGTGGTTGCCCGCGTGGTAGTTGTTGTTGACGTTGTAGTAGTGGTAGTTGCCCACGTGGTCGTCGTTGTTGACGTTGTAGTAGTGGTCGCCCGCGTGGTCGTCGTTGTTGACGTTGTAGTAGTGGTTGCCCGCGTGGTCGTCGTTGTTGATGTGGTGGTAGTGGTTGCCCGCGTGGTCGTCGTTGTTGACGTTGTGGTGGTGGTCGCCCGCGTGGTCGTCGTTGTTGTCGGTGTAGTAGTGGTTGCCCGTGTAGTCGTCGTTGTTG
>JAEEGL014090066.1_pt1 | contig 10658 bp, 7 predicted proteins | sample 9134231 | NCBI WGS metagenome assembly JAEEGL01 (sample SAMN16246548, study PRJNA631951) | gut metagenome | biome: gut microbiome; feature: rumen; material: fiber-attached | host: Bos | place: Iran: Karaj | collected 2018-10 | reverse complement strand
ACTGCTTCTGCCCGATGAACGCTTCTGCTGTCTCAGACGAAGAACGGGAACGCATCGGCAGCTATACTTTATATCTGACGGACCGTCTGAACTGCTCCGTTCTGGGAACAGCAGAAGAAGCGATTATGGAGCAAGGATGGTTTTTCGATACCAATTATCATCTGAACGAAGCCGGGCAGATTGTATATACCGCATGGCTTGCCGGGCTGCTGAAGACCGTTACGGGAAACAGTTTCCCGGTTTCCATTGAGCTGCCTCGTATGCCGATAAGCGATTCTGCACATGTCTGGGACGGCGATAACAGTGATGAGGAATTCTTCCTTTATGAACCATACTCGGATGGTTTTCGCATTACGGGACTGACGGAGCAGGGAAGGGGGAGAAATTCGCTGATCCTTCCTGCAACGCATAACGGTCTTCCCGTACGGAGTTTTAATTCATCCGTTTTCTCTGGCAACCAGGCAATTCGGACGATTTTTATAGGTCGGAACATTATGTGGATTCCGGATGATTCCTTCTTCGCGTGCAACGCACTGGAAAAGATCATTCTGGAAAATCCGGAACCGGAAACCTGCTCAGTCGGTCAGAATCTGCTGAACGGCACGGATGCGGTGATCACGGTCCCTGCTGAAGCGTATTCTTCCTACGCGACAAACTATTTCTGGGCGATTCATGTGCCACGCATGGAAGCGGTAAAATGAAGAACGGGAACAATAAGAAGAATTCAAACGAAAACGGAGCAGCCAAAGCTACTCCGGTTTTAGATTGTTTGAAAGAATGCGTGCGTGCGCTGCCTGAAAGCCCTAAAAAGCTGTTTAAGCAGGCTGGACAAGGAAACTATCTTCCGCCTTTAAAGACCTTTTTATAAAGCCACAGAAGCAGACAGGAGCAGGCAATCGCTAGGATCATACTGACGATCCAGCTGGTGGGTTCGATGTTCAGAAGACCGCCTAAGAATCCGCCGAGAGCGGAACCTAAGATGCCCAGAATAATATTGCCGAGCACGGAATTCTTGAATCTCATGATCATACTTGCAATCAATCCGATGATGGCACCAATCACAACAGAAACTAGCAGTTTAACCAACATGGCAGAAACCTCCTTTGCATTTCAGAAAAGGAACAGCAAAAAGCTGTTCCTTCAATCTTCGGTGATTACGAGATCAGGTCGCCCTGATGTGCAATCAGGGTTGCATCATAGATGCCGTCGACACGCAGGAACTTGTCGACAAAACCGGTTTCACTGGATTTGACGCGAAGCTCAACCGCAAGCTCGATACCTTCTCTCTGAACGGTCTTGGATTTGACACGTGCATAGGGAATCTGTGCAATCATGGACTTGACTGCCTTGGAAGCACGTTCTTCGTAGTGCAGGATCAGAAGGTAGGGCAGGGATGCTTTGCGCTTCGAGGAAGCCAGCAGGAGCATGAGAACGCCGATCAGAATTGTACCGACGACAGCCGCAAATACGAATCCGGCACCGAGCGCAATACCGACGCCGATTGCCCAGAACATGAAGACCGTATCGATTGGATCCTTGATCGCAGTACGGAAACGGACGATAGAAAGTGCGCCGACCATACCAAGAGACAGCTTCAGGTTGTTGGACATAAACAGAATGACCATTGTGGAGACCATCGTCAGCATGACAAGGCTCATGTTGAAGGTTTTGCTGTAAACAACACCTGAAAAGGAAAGACGGTAGATCAGGTAGATGAACATTCCGAGAACGAACGCCACGAGAACGCTGCCGATCAAAGGAACGACCTGATTCGTCTGAAAGTCGAACAGTTGCAGAAACGCTGCGCGAAGAGTGCTGAAGTAGCTAGTTGATTCCATAATTCCTCCAATATAGTTGAAATAATTTCATTAAATGTTGGTTCTGTATGTTAACAGTCATATTGTCTGCAGAACAGATATTTACTTGCAGCGCTCCGCTGTGCGGCATTCAGCTGCAGCAGTTCCATGACATATTCCTCAAGATAGTCATTGAACTTAACTTCCAGGATGCATTGACCGAGATATTCGGTAGCAGGGTAGGTGATGATGTTCGGATTGAACAGATCCGTGCTTCGCATGCCGGTTCGGATATTGCGGTCCAGAGTAATACGGACATCCTGCACAGGGAAGACGAATGGCTCACGGTCATAATCGACAATAACTTTCGGTCTGAGGTGATTTGTTACCATCTCTGCGTAAGCTTCCTTTGCAAAGGGTTCTTTGCGATGCAGAAGAAATCCGTATGCTCCGGCACACAGAGCATTGCATTCCCGCTTGGAGATCGTCAGACTATGCTTCAGAATAAACTGCCCGCTTTTATGTTTGCGTTCCAGTTTGATGATGCTGTCCGAAAGGTTATAGATTCGAATGCGCCATTTGTCACGGTATTCCACGCCGTCAACTTTCTCACTAACGGCAGTATCGAACGGATCATCGAAGTAGAGACTGCGGATGAAGTACTCGCCGCCTGACTGTACGGCGTACGGATCAGGCTGAAGCACCGCTCTGAGTCGGATCGCCAGCAAAGCGGCATCTTCTTCGGAGATGACAAATTTCAATTCATGCCGGTATCCTTTTGAATTTTCTTTCAGCTTGAAAGGGGTCATAGTGAGCTTACCCTCCCGAACAGTTCAATCATTTTTGCGTCAGTCAGCTTATAGTTCGTATACTTATTGATGTAATTCTGACAGTAACGCAGGAAATAGTTCTGATAGTTATTCGCATAATTGCGGATGTTGTTGCAGTGAGAATTCCAGCCTTTTACCGAAAGACCGATGAACGGTCTCCAGCGTTCAAGATCGTAGTTTTCCATCTCGAAACGGATGTTTTCCTGAAGTTCATCTACTTTTGAGACGATTTTTTCAGGCGTATATACGTTGTTGAAGAAATCGGCACAGTACTTTAAGAAAATCTCGACGAACTGGTTGTTCTGGAGCAATGACCGGCCCAGTGTTGTATCGAAGCCTCTGCCGGAACCATGTCCTGCCGGATCGAAATACTTCCAGAAGAAATCTCGGCGGTAACCGGAAGTGGTGTTGATATTCGTGTTCGGATCTTCCCGGTTGAAAGCCCAGCAGAAATCGTAGGCGATCCATCTCCACTTGTTGTCCAGCTCACTGCTCCGCCAGTATTTGATGTTTCCGGAGTCGGTGTTGCCGACGATGATTTCAAACGCGCAATACTGTGCGAAGTTTTCCACGTCGATCCGGTCACAGACGTACCGGTAATCGGAGTCGTTGGAAAGATTGTAGTTCTTGCTCTTGCAGAACTCGATCAGAGCCTGGTAGTCTGCAAGACCGTCTCCCGCCACAACACAGGCGCTGTTGTTGCCGTTTCCGACCAGAATGTCAATCGTCGATGGATCGCTCACTCCATAGTGTTGTGCAAGGAAGAACTTGCTGACCTTTTCTCTGAGGTTGTAGACGCCCCAGTATTGATCATTCAGATAAACGATGCACTGGACGTAAGCCTGATTCGCCATGTCGACGTTATTGTCGTTGAGCAACCCGAGAACCGTGATATCGCGGATGCGGGACAGAGCAGAATCCTGACCGGATGCACGCAGAACCAGCGACTTATACTCTGTAAAAGGTCTGTTGTCAAAGAACGGATATTCGAGCCAGGAAGGACCGACGCCTTTGCGGGCAATCAGAGCAATTCCTTTTTGTCCCTTGTAACGGGAGAAAGCACCGAAGATTCGAATATTCAGATCAGCCTGATAGAGAACTTCCTTTGCGTTTTCGCTGCAGTAGGTAAATGTCGCGGGACGTTCCCACATCTTGCCGCTCATGTTGAAATTCGCCCAGCTTCCGACTTTTTCATTGCCGGGGATATACAGATCGCTTGGGGACCCTTTTCCGGTATAGTCCTCGCCTTTCACGTAAATGCCTTTTTTCGTATCAAACAGATTTGCACTGTCCGTTACTAAGAAGACTACAGGAAGATTGGTCTCGTGCGAGTTATATGTGGGCGAACTTCCGACAATGATATAAGTGTAAGACTTGGTATCACTGGGATAATTGGCATTGCTTGGGGAGAAAGTCCTGACTCTCAGAACCGTATTGTCGGTAACTGAGATCGGACCGGAGACCCGTGTGGAATCTTTTGTCGGTATCGTCGTGTCCGTCGTATAGGTTGCGACTAATCCGTCCGGAACCTTAATGCTGACGGTCTGAGCGGAGGTATAGATTCCGCTTGGGAGATCCGCTTCCGCCGCTTCACAGTACAGCCCGAATCCGGAAGCAGGATTCTGCGCGCCTTCCGTCGGAGTATCGAACAGGACCCAGTCACCTTTCTGATCACGTCCGTAGGAAATGCAGGAATGACACTCGGGAACTGTGACACGATCGATCATAGTGCCGTCCGGCTGGAACAGGCAGATCGTTTCGCCGCTGGAGCTGATATCAAAACTCAGCTGATAACGAAGCTGGCTTTCGGTAGCTTTTGTCTGACCGGCACGCGGGAGACTTCCGTCCAGCTGGAGGGCGAGATATCCTTTTGCGGCGATACTCGTTCCGTTAGGAAAAACCCATTTATACGGTTCGGTATAGTCATCCGTCAGGGAGTAACCTCCGAGATCCACCGGGTAATCGGCGCTGTTGTAGATTTCGATCCAGCTGCCGAGATCGGCATCAAACGGTCGGTCGCTCTTTGTGGAAGAACTGTATTTGTATTCGATGTAGTAACCGTTGACCAGAACTTCACTGAACATGATGTCGTGAATGCCCATCTCACCGTTCTCGGCCTTGTCAAAGAGCGTATAGCCCGATTCCGTATTCGGATAGCCTGGGGTGATGCGGTCAGTCGGCGTAAATTCAGAAGTAGGATCAAAAGAGCCGTTCGGGAATGCACGGGCCATGGAATAGTTCTTGGTCTGCGCACCGAAATCGATCATATCGATGATCTTATCATCTGCTGATGTCAGAATCAGAGTTTCGCCCCTGGATGAAAGACCGAAGTCAATACAGTGATAACCTGCAACCGGAACTGTCGTGCTGTAGAGAAGCAGGAATTCATTGGGCTGGATTACAATACCGTCAAACGTATATTTTTTCGGCTTGCTGATATCATCGGACAGTCCGTATCCAGTCAGATCCACAGCTGAATTGCTGCTGTTGTAAAGCTCGATCCAGTCACAGTAGGTTCCGTCCGGACCTTTGTGCGCGGTGCTGTTGCTGGCCATGAATTCGCTGATGCGAACTGCGCTGTAGGCAAGCGTTTCTGCAGTGCCGATGGACGGATCGACCATTTTGGTCTTTTCATACGCGGCGATGCCCATTTCCGTATTCGGATACCCGGGGGAAGGAGCTTTGTTTGACCATGTGCCTGTCGCAGGATCGTAGCAGTACGCAAGCCCGGAATAAGTTTCTGCAAGGGAAACTGTCGCGATGTTGACACCGCCACCGTCTGTGAAGCGGAGTACATCATCCTTGGAAAGAGCGAAATCTGCAACATTGGAGAGTCCGGTCGCTGAGCCGGAGCACCAGATAACAAGATACTCATTTGGCTTCAGGATGGTTCCTTCCGGGAAGACCCAGACGCTAACCTCATCATCAGATAATCCGTAGCCGGAGATATTGACAGTATCTGTTCCCGTGTTATACAGCTCCACATAATCGCTGTATGTTCCCATGGGATCGCGCACAGCCTGCTTGTTGCTGGCAAGGATCTCACTGATAATGACGGGGGAGCGTGCCTGCACGTTTGTATTCTGACGCACGGATTTACCAGCACAATTCAGGATCAGAGAAATGGCAAGCAAAATCACCAAAAGCACGCCGAGCCCGATTGCGAGAATCTCCAGTTTTCTTTTCTGTTTATTATTCATTGATTAAAACCCTTCGAGTTGAAAATGCTTTCACAGTTATTCATCATAACATATTTTCCTGGGAAAGAATAGCATGGATATGATAAATTAACACTTTTTATGCTTTTTTGACACATATATCCCGGGCAATCCGGAGAAGTTTATCAGGCCGGTTGTCACCGGGATGACAGACACAGTGGAGAAGCAACTTTTCCTTTAGCTTTGCGACCTCCGGAGAAGGCGGAAGATCCAGCGCATTCATCAGTTCGCGGCCGGTAAGAGCCAGATCATCGGAAGACCACGGAAATCCTTTTTCCAGCATGTCAGCATAAATTTTCCGCCATTTTTCAGCCCGGTAGCCATTCCGGATACCGCTTCCGTTCACATCCGCTTCTCTCAATTCGATGAGATCTTCAACACTCTGCTTTCCAATCGAGACGAAACGCTTTTTCACAGTGTCTTCACGTGCGTTTTCATCCAGATCAAACATGTGCCAGAGGACAGCTGAATGGACTCTTCGGATGACAGCGTTGGGATAGACGAGCCTTTTCATCACGTTATCCGATATTGCTGCGCCAATCTCCGGATGTCGGTAGTAATTTCCATCCCGCTCCAGTGCCGCAGGTTTGCCGATGTCATGCAGCAGTCCCATCAGGCGCAACTCAACAGAAAACGGCGTTTGTCCACAGGTATGGAAAAGATGGCGAAGCACATCGTGACGATGGTAATCTGCCCGCTGAGGAAGACCGTCACAGGCACGAAGCTCCGGAATCACGAGGAAGAGCGCCTGCAGTTCGGTCAGCATTTCAAGTGCGCGGACAACATCCTTGAGAAGAAGAATCCGGTCTAGTTCTTCCCGCTTACGTTCCCAGGCAATGTCTTCCAGCAGATTAACGTGCTCTTTCGCAGCGGAAAAGGTGCCGGGATCTACATCAAAACCTGTTGAAACAGCGAATCTGACAAGACGAAGAATCCGAAGACCATCGTCTTTCAGAATCAGGGAGGGGTCTTCCGTTGTCGTGCGGATCAGATGGTTTTTTATATCCGTCAGACCGTTGCAGGGATCTTCAAACTGTCCCGTTACGACATTCTGATAGATTGCGTTGATTGAAAAATCACGCCGTCTTGCATCCAGTTCCAAAGATTCCGTGAAAGAGATCGTTTCAGGTGAATGATTTCCGCCGGACGGATAGGATTCAGTGCGGAACGTAGTATGTTCATATTTGATTCCGTCAATACAGAGAAGAACGGTTCCGAGCCGCTGGTTGACGAGAGGACAGGGAAAACCATGTTGTTTTGCTAGAGTCTGCATTGCTTCCGGTGTAATAGCGCTGCAGAGATCAATATCGTGCGACTCTTTTCCTAAAAGAGAATCACGCACACAGCCGCCGACCGCATAAAGCGGGGACGGCAGCTGTGATGCAAAATGGATTAGTCTTTCAGGATAATTGCTCATTCTTCTGTGGTTTGATCTGCTTCACCCGTTGAAGACTCGACAGGTGAATCGACGGTCTCCGGCACGGCTTCGATGGAAGCAACCGGATCGGAATCTTCGCTTTCTTCCGTAATCTCCTGATGCGGGAGCAGAGCAACACATGCAACGATATTTTCATCACCGATCTGCATGAGCCTTACGCCCTGGGTGTTTCTTCCGATAACGGAGATCTGCTCGACCGGAGTGCGGAGGAGAATTCCGTCGTCGCGGACAAGGAGGACATCTTCGCCTGCTTCCGTCATACGGAGAGCAGCAAGTCCGCCGGTTTTTTCAGTAGCCTTCATGGCCAGAATGCCCTTGCCACCGCGGCCCTGGATCGTATACTGATCTTCCGGAGTGCGCTTGCCGAGACCCTTTTCGGTGACAGTCAGAAGCATTCCGCCCTTGATAATCTTGACCATATCGATCAACACATCATCTTCCGTCAGATTAATTCCGCGGACACCCATGCCGCCTCTCCCGGTTGCGCGCACATCGGCTTCACGGAAGCGGATGCACTTGCCGAGGCGGGACGCCATGATAAATTCGTCATCTCCGCTGCTAATCTCACAGGAGATCAGTTCATCGCCTTCACGGATCGTCTGCATCAGAAGCCCGCCTTTGCGGATGTTGGAGCAATCCGAGATACGCGTCTTCTTGATCAGACCTTTGCGCGTAGCGGTGACATAGTAGCCGGTCTCTTCAACTTCACGGGGTACAACGAACATCGCGGTGACCTTTTCACCGGTTTGCAGCTGCAGGAAGTTGACAACAGGGATTCCTTTTGAGGTACGGCTTGCTTCGGGGATCGCATAGCACTTAATGCGGTATACGCGTCCGAAGTTGGTAAAGAACATGATTGGAGCGTGTGTGCTTGAAACAAGCATGCGTTCCACATAATCTTCATCACGTGTTGCCTGGCCTTTTACGCCTTTGCCACCGCGGTTCTGTGCGCGGAATGCATCGGTCGATGTACGCTTGATATAACCGAAGTGCGTCATCGTAACGGTCATCTGCTCTTCCTGAATGATGTCATCCAGTTCGATATCATCAGGCATGGGCGCGATTTCCGTACGGCGGGGATCGCTGCAGCGGGCTTTGACATCGAGAGCCTCTTCTTTGATGACTTCCATCAGCCGGAACTCATTTGCGAGGATATCTTCCAGATAGGCAACGCGTTCCCGCAGCTGCCGGTCTTCCTCAATCAGCTTGTCGCGTTCGAGACCGGTCAGACGCTGCAGACGCATATCCAGAATCGCCTGAGCCTGACGCTCGGAAAAACCGAACCGCTCACAGAGACGTTCCTTTGCGACAGCTGCGTTTTCGCTTCCGCGGATGATCCGGATGACTTCATCAATATGATCCAGTGCCTTTAAAAGGCCTTCGATGATATGGAGACGTTCCTTCGCACGGTTCAGATCGAATCTGGTACGGCGTGTCACAACTTCCTTCTGGTGCTCCAGATAATAATAAAGGATCTGTTTGAGCGTCAGAATTTTCGGCTCGCCGTCTACAAGCGCCAAATTGATAACGCCGAATGTGGTCTGCATATCGGTGTGTTTATAAAGATTGTTCAGGACAACACTAGCGTTGATGTCCTTCTTCAATTCAATGACAATACGGGTTCCGTTGCGATCCGTTTCATCACGCAGATCGGAAATACCTTCGATTCTCTTTTCGTGGACCAGCTCAGCAATCCGCTGAACGAGTGACGCCTTGTTGACTTGATAAGGAATTTCAGTCACGATGATACGGCTCTTGGACGCGCTCATCTGCTCGATTTCCGTACGGGCACGGACATAGATTTTGCCGCGACCTGTGCGATAAGCCTGTGCGATTCCGATTTTCCCGAGGATGATTCCGCCGGTCGGAAAATCGGGACCGGGTATATAGGCCATCAGCTCGTCGTTGGTAATTTCCGGGTTGTCGATCAGCGCAATCAAGCCGTCGATCGTCTCACCCAGATTATGAGGAGGCATATTGGTTGCCATTCCGACTGCGATACCGTTGCTGCCGTTGACAAGCAGATTCGGGAAGCGGGCGGGGAGGACAACCGGTTCCTGCTGCGTTCCATCGAAGTTCGGCTGGAAATCAACCGTATCCTTATCAATGTCACGCATCAGTTCCATTGCCATCTTGCTCAGACGGGCTTCTGTATAACGCATGGCGGCAGCGCTGTCACCGTCAACAGAACCGAAGTTGCCCTGTCCTTCAACGAGCGGATAGCGTGTATTGAAATCTTGCGCAAGGCGCACCATTGCATCATATACGGAACTGTCACCATGGGGATGATAACGGCCCATGCAGTCCCCGACGATACGCGCACTCTTACGAGTGGGTTTGTCGGGAGTGACGCCGAGTTCCTCCATCGTGTGCATGATGCGGCGGTGAACAGGCTTCATGCCGTCCCTGACATCGGGAAGAGCACGGCTTGTAATAACCGACATCGCATATGCGATGAAGCTTTTTTGCATTTCATGTTCCAGATTGATCGGACGAATTTTCTCGCTCATGTTTCACCTCATTAAATATCCAGGTCGGTAACGAGCTTCGCGTTCTGCTCGATAAACTCGCGGCGCGGTTCGACTTTGTCGCCCATCAGAAGCGTGAACAGACGGTCTGCCTCAACGGCGTCTTCCACTGTGACTTGCAGCATAATACGGTTGTCGGGATCCATTGTCGTTTCCCACAGCTGCTCGGGGTTCATTTCGCCAAGACCTTTATAGCGCTGAATATCAGGTTTCGGATCCTGCCCGATTTCGTTCAGCGTGTCGGCCAGTTCTTCGTCAGAATAGACGTAGCGGAGGAATTTGTTGCGCTTTACCTTGTAGAGCGGGGGAAGCGCGATATAGACGTAGCCGTTCTCAACCAGAGGACGCATATGACGATAGAAGAAGGTCAGAAGAAGGATACGGATATGACTGCCGTCAACGTCGGCATCCGTCATGCAGACGATTTTGTGATAGCGAAGCTTCGTTTCATCAAACTCTTTATCGATGCCTGCGCCGAATGCGGTAATCATGGAACGGATCGTATCGGATGACAGCATCCGGTCCAGACGGGCTTTCTCCACGTTCAGAATCTTGCCGCGAAGCGGCAGAATCGCCTGATACTTAGGATTGCGCCCCATTTTTGCGGAACCGCCTGCGGAATCGCCCTCTACGAGGAAGATTTCACATTTGCTGGCATCCTTTTCCTGACAGTCGGCAAGTTTACCGGGCAGACGGTCAAAATCAAGAGCTGTTTTCCTGCGGGTCAGATCGCGCGCTTTGCGGGCGGCTTCTCTCGCACGTGACGCCATAAGGCATTTATCCACGATGACCTTTCCAATGGCAGGATTTTCGTCCAGAAACTCACTCAGACCCTGTGATACGGCGTT
>JAEEGL013302392.1_pt1 | contig 10658 bp, 13 predicted proteins | sample 9134231 | NCBI WGS metagenome assembly JAEEGL01 (sample SAMN16246548, study PRJNA631951) | gut metagenome | biome: gut microbiome; feature: rumen; material: fiber-attached | host: Bos | place: Iran: Karaj | collected 2018-10 | reverse complement strand
TGCCAGTACGAATTGGGCGAAGGAGATGATCATAGGATTTTCTTTGCCTACCAGGGGGAACATTTCTTTGCTGAAACTTCAAATGAAAGTCTATGGGTGAATATTTGGGACACATATTGGGAACATGTTGAGCTTTATGATATCGATGAGATGGCAAGGATGAAAAAAGCCATCAACACATCCAATTTGAACACGATGGTTTCAACTGTATACACGATAGATTCGGAAGGAAAGAATATGGACATACATGCAAAAAACACGTTTCCATTCTTTGCTCAAATACCCAATATAGATCAATTTCTTAGAGCAGAACTAAATGATTTCTTCCGGGCTCATCAATATGTTAGTAATGAGGTAATGAAATTACGGCAAGAAGAACAGAGGGCATAAAGAGTTTTAAATAGGTTTGTTATGAGCGAAGAGTAATTTTCGCTCATTTTTTTTGTTATTTTTGTAACCTTTCTTGTAAATCAGACATAAAAGGTATAAAAACAAAATAATAACAATTTAAAAATTAAAATTATGCTTACAATCGCAATTATCATTTACGTTATCTTAGCGTTTCTGTTCGGCCCGTTATGGCCTATGTCAATGTTCGGTAGAGGTGGTTGCCTCGGACAACTTATCGTAGCAGCTTGGGTTGCTTTACTTATTGGTGGATTAAACAATTAATTAAAGGAGATACAATTATGGAAAATATTCTTGCAGTAATCGCGTGGATTTATGGAATTATAAGTCAAATTATGACTTTAGTGTTCTTTATAGAGTTTTGCAGAACGGACTCTTTCTTCCAGATCTTATTCATTGATACCTGGCTCTCAGAGATCAAAGGGATTCTATGGATATTCTTTATCTAAAAATATTAACTGTTAGTTGAATTTTAATATATACAATTATGGCATTATTCAGATTATTTGGAGGGAAAAAGGTTGCCAATAGTGATGTAATTCCTATGGTGGTCGATAATCCGCAAATTGAAAACGAGGAAACCGTTGCTTCGACAGAGAAAGATGAATCGGTCGATAAGGGAAATCAGTTTATTACCATTACTTGGGGAACTGGAATGCCTATTGACATCATATTTAACTTCATTCACAAGAATTTTGAAGAAGAAGGATTCCAAGATGCACTTGTTAATAATGATATTACTTATCGGGATGCGAAGGAAAAGATTATTCGCAATGATTTAGAAATGCTTTTCAAACGCATAATTCTCAGGTATAAGAATGACATAAGGGAAGTTGATGTGAGTATTGACAACGCTCGAAAGGCCTATGCTCTTGCTGCGGCCAGCAAACTCCAGGCGCGTCGTGAAACTTATGAAGAGCATCTCTTAGAAATTAACGAAATGCAGGAGCAACTCAATAATGAAGATCCCAAAATGATGACAATGATTGAGTCTTATCGCAGAGGGTTCTTGAAGGGTATGACGGCTGTAGCTATTGACTTTATTAACAACAAATAAAGAGATAAAACGATGAATAAGATAAAGAATATCGGATGTTTACTTATCGGATGGGATAAGAATATCCTTAAGGAATGTGGTGAGGCTAGTTATCGTCAGTATAGAAAGCTTCTGTCGGCAATCTCTATTATGATGATTCTTTGGGGAACAATTGGTTATTGTTTTGCTGATAGATATATCAATATAGAATCATGTTATCTCAAGATTTGCGTGTCTTTGGTTTTTATGCTGATTGTACTATGCGTAGAACGTGTAATTATCCTGACCGTTGGTACAGCAAAACTTATGAGTTTTATGAGAGTACTACTGGCTCTGTGTATGGCAATTATCGGGTCATGTATATTTGACCAGATTATTTTCCGTAATGACATCCAGCAAGCCATCCAAGACAATCGTGAGAATGTAATTTCAGAGACCATTAATAAACGATTGTCTATCTATGATAGTGATATTCAACGCATCACAAGAGATATGGATTCTTTAAGCAATGCTACTATAGCCTTGAATGAGGAATTACAGAAGAGACCAGTTATTAAGGGCACGAATGTCTCAACTCAGGAGCAGATAGTCGGAATCGATGAGAATGGTAAACCAAAGAAAGTCAGGACACAGACTGTTAATACTGTAACTATGGCTAACCCATTAGCAGAGCAATTGAAAGCGAATAATGACCAAATTCAGATCTATTCTACCCAATTGGAGCAATTAAGACAGGATAAGAAAGAAGTTGCCGAAACAGTTAGAGCAGAGATTAATCAACGTGCTCCAGGTTTCATTGAAGAACTTGAAGCGACTCTGAGGGTAGTATCAAATAGCCCTGTATCTCTGGCTTTTTACATTGTTCTATTCTGTTTTCTGACATTTCTTGAGCTATTCGTGCTTACTATTAAGATGGGTGAAAAGAAATGTGATTATGAGTTGATCGTTGAAAAACAGCTCTATTTGAAGCAGAATCTTATGGAACAGACAGCACAGAGTGTTTTAATGAGAACATAAGCATATGGTTATAATTAAAATTATACTAATGGATAAAGCAGGTATATATACGCAGATACAATCATTGAAGGCCACAAAAAAAGCGACCGCCAAGGATTCCTGTGCCTTGGAATTAATAAGGACAACTGGATATGTGAACATCATTGATATGCTGCTCTTACCGCTATACTACACTTGGGAGCACTCAAAATATGGTACTCTTGAAGAAGTAAGTTTTGAAAACTATTTGTTAAAGGCTTACAATCGTTATTGTCTTTCTACAAAGGCTTACACCAATCAAATAGTTTTGATATTAAAAAGAACCTCAGTCAAAAGAAGTCTCTCGCAAGACACTAAATATATCGTGAACTCTTTATTAGAAACGTATTCAAACATAATTAAAAATTGATATGAAAAAAATAGTAATTCTCACTCTCGTTTGCATGATGCTTTCCTTAGCATCTTTCGCACAAACAAACAAGCGTCCTGACAGCTATAATTACAATAGAGCTGTAGAAGCAATACAGAACAATAATGTCGAAGAGGCGCTGGATTATCTTAAAAAAGAAATATCTGATACTCCCAAGAATGGGTATGCTTACTCTTGGCTCGCCTATGTGCGTGAATACCAAGGTGAATATGGTCTGGCTCTTTCTGCTGCAGACAAGGCTGTTAAGAATATTCCATCGAAAGATTCTGAATATGTTATTTTTGCTCTATCTGTTCGAGCCAGAACATACCATGCACTTGAAGAGAATGACAAGGCATTGGAAGACTATGCGCGTGCTATAAAGATCGCTCCTGAAAATCTGAAACTTTACGAGGAGAGAGCACAACTACTTTTCGAACAAAAGGAATTTGATCTGGCGAGTAAAGATTACAATAAAATGATAGAGATAGATAAGGGTAATGTCATGGGCTATATGGGACTTGGACGGAATGCAAAGGCAAAAAAGGATTATAATGATGCTATTGAAAAGTTCAGCTATGTAATCAAATTGTCTCCAACTTACTCTTCTGGGTATTCTTTCCGGGCTTCTACTTTTGTAGAAATGAAAAAGTATAAGGAAGCGATAGATGATATTGTAACTGCTCTGGATATAGATGATGACACCAAAGCATTTTATCTTATGCAAGACGTCGCGGACTCTGCTTTTATACAGTTATCCACCAAACTTAAGATCCAAGCTACTTCAAACCCCAATAATAGCCATTGGCCATATTATCTGGGCCTGGTATATGAGTTGAATGGGAAGTATAGGCAAGCTATCAGCTATTATCAAAAAGCTCATAGTTTAAGTGCATCTCCATTAACGGCAAATAGGATGGCTGATTGCTATGATGAACTCGGTTATTACGATAAGGCTCTATCCCTAATCGATACAGCTATTGAAATGGATTCCACCAGTTGTGATTATTTGCTTGACAAGTCTAATTATCTTGATAATGCTGGATTATCGAAGAAGGCATTGGCAGTTTTAGACACCTATCTCAATAAGAAACCTCGCAGTTACGTTGGATATTATAGAAGGGGATGGATTAAAGATCACCTCAATGACAGAGAAGGTGCCATTGAAGATTATACTATGGCAATCACGTTAAATCCTGACTATGCTTATACTTATATGGTAAGAGGAAGAGCCTATTATCTGATGAACGACATGAAACTTGCGAAAGAAGATTTTGAGGAAGCAATTAGAAGAGATACTATTAGTAATAACGACAATGCGTCTATGTACTCGTATTTCTATTTGGGTCAAAAAGATGAAGCATTAAAATTGATGAAGAAAATGTTGGAAACCCAGAGTAAGGGGAATTATTATGAAGCAGCTTGTCTCTATTCACTGATGAATGAGAAGGAGAAATCATTAGAGTGTTTACGCAAATCACTTGAAGGTGGCTACTACCGATTTGATCATATAAGACGAGACAAGGATCTGGATAATATTCATAAAACTCCGGAGTTTGAAGATCTGATGAAAGAGTTTGAAGATCTTCTTAAAAAAGAAATCGGTGCAGAAGGAACTGAACAGGAAGAATATGAGGAAGAAGTATCAGAGGTCCCCTTTACGAAGAATGGAGGTGTATATAAAGTGAAATGTGAGATTAATGATCTGCCACTGCATTTTGTCTTCGATACTGGAGCATCAGATGTCTCTATCTCAAACGTAGAAGCGACTTTTATGCTCAAAAACAACTATCTGAAGCCCTCGGACATCATAGGTAAACAGAATTATATGAATGCTAATGGAGAAATAATTGAAGGAACAGTTATTAACTTAAGAAAGGTGGGGTTTGCTGGGATGTCACTCACAAACGTAAGGGCTTCAGTTGTCAGGAACCAGGTAGCACCACTTCTATTGGGGCAGTCTGTTCTTGCAAGACTTGGAAAGATTGAGATAGATAACGATAAAAAAATGTTAAAAGTGACTATGAGAAAGAAAAAATAGGGGGTAAAGTGTTAACCTTTATCCTGTAATCCGACATAAAGGAATGTAAGAAGACAATTAGTATTCACAATTAAATATTACGACAATGAAAAAAGCTATTATTACAGCAGCAATCGCAATGCTTACCACAGGTGCATTTGCACAGTACAACGTAGGTTCCTCAACAACAAGTCGTACCGACATGTTTGGGAATACCGTTACAACCCACCGTGATGCTTATGGTAGAACTACAGGCACTTCTACTACTGGTCGCACGGATATGTTCGGTAACACAACGACCACGCATCGTGATGCATATGGGAATACCATTGGCACCTCTACTACAGGTCGCACAGACATGTTTGGCAATACAACCACTACACACCGTGATTCTTATGGATATTCGACCGGCACTTCCACGACTGGCCGCACGGACATGTTTGGCAATACAACCACTACTCACCGTGATTCTTATGGATATTCGACCGGCACTTCCACTACTGGCCGCACAGACATGTTCGGCAATACTACTACGACTCACCGGGATTCTTATGGAAATTCAGTTGGGACTTCTACTACTGGCCGCACAGACATGTTCGGTAATAGAACTACTCAGCAGAGGAGCACTACAGGAACTGGGATTTGGACTTGGTAAGTATAACTGTAACTATTATAAACAATGAGCATTTTGTCAATTATCGGTAAGCTGTTTGGTGGAGGAGAGAAGGATAACGATCCGATTCCATCATCATTAGGAAGCAATTGTAATTCCCCAAAGAAGGATATCAACCTTGGGAATACAATTACAGATGAGCAAAAGAATGAAGAAAGTGATGTGGTTAACAATGAGAAAGAGGTCAACGAAATGGTTATGCCAGAGGATAATGTTTCGGAGGACAAGAAGGAAAACGAAAAAACTGAAGATGCAACCGCATGTACTTATAATCTTATTATTCTTGACGAAAGTGGATCGATGTCTCATGTGCGTCGTCAAACCATCTCTGGCTGTAACGAAACGCTTAATAGCATCCGGAATACAGCAAAAGAGCACTCCAACATAAAGCAGTACGTTTCAATATTCTGCTTTGATACCAGTAACTCGAGATACATATTCCACGATGTACCTGTAGAAAATACAAGAGATTTGGTGATGGAGGATTATTGCCCTAATGATTGTACCCCTCTTTATGATGCCGTAGGCTATACTGTTAGCCAACTCAGTAAGGTCACTAAGGATGCAGATTCTGTTGGTATGGTTACAATCATAACAGACGGGCTTGAAAATGCCTCACGTCGATGGACCCAAAAGGCGGTAATTGAACTCATTGAGTCTTTAAAGAAAAAGGGATGGGTATTCACTTTTATAGGTGCCAATATCGATGTTGAAGGTACGGCGAGAGGGCTTGGTATTGATAGCTATATGGAATTTGAACAGACAGATCTCGGAATGTCTGAAATGTTCGAGCAGGAAAGGCGTAGTCACCGAGCATACAGTGAAAAGCGACGTTATATGCGTGGGATGCTTAACTTTGCAGCATTGTCATGTGAAGAGCGTGAGGAGGCAATGGGCGCATTAAATCACAATTATTTTGTAGAACGTGAAAGAATTGCTCCTGATGTTATAACAAAGCTCAATGAAAATGAGATATTTGTATTCGGAAGTAACATCTATGGACATCATAATGGAGGAGCCTCTTTGTTCGCATTAGAACAATTCGGTGCAGTCAATGGACAAGCAGAAGGAATTCAAGGCATGAGTTATGCAATTCCAACAGATGGAAATACCTTTGATGAGCTAAAAGAGGCTGTGGAGCGTTTTACCGATTATGTGGTTATGCATCCCAAACAGAAGTTTATGCTAACTGCTATTGGTTGCGGCACTGCTGGTTACGGCGTTAGGCAAATTGCCCCACTATTCCGCCAGGCATATTCATTTGGAAATGTCTATGTTCCTGCACAGTTTTTGAGCTTTATGGAAAAGAATCCCAATATTTAATCATTCGCAAGTATAGAGTATGATGGATAGAACACCAGAAGAGATAGCAATTGAGCTATCTCTTTTAGTCAAGCTTCTTGTAAAAGCAGGCCGCAATGATCTACTGTTACAATCTATTGGCCTACCTGTTATAGAGGATTTGCGTGTAGAATCGGCAAAACGACACTTAAGCCGTCTTCAGATAACGAAAGATTATCGATTCTTTCTTATTGATTATTGTAACAAGGAAGTAGAATTAAGCCCAATTCACAAAGCCGTTTATCTACTCTTCCTAAACCATCCTGAAGGAATCGAATTTAAATATCTGCAAGATTTTCGAGATGAGTTGCTATGCTATTATACATCCACTTCTCGCATTATGAATAGTCAGTCTATAGCTAAAAGTGTTAACATGCTGATAAATCCACTAAATAACTCCATCAACGAAAAATGCTCACGTATTAAAAGTACTTTTTTCAATATGATGGATCAGTACACCGCAAAGTACTATATAGTCAGTAGCCACACTCAAAAACATACTGTTGGCTCTTCGAAATTGTGGTATGAGCGATTGAAAGCAATTACATTACCAAGGGAACTTGTAATAAGAGAATAGATGGTACTATTAGATGTGTAAACGAATGAAAAGGAAAAAAGAGATTATTGATTGGGACGGCCTCTCAAAGTTTGAAATGGTTGTTATGCTGATTATGGTACCCATTTTCGGCATGGTTGCAGGTGTAGAACATGTAATTGCTAAACTTACAGGCGCAACGTACAATGAAGTAAATATCATTATATATTTCTTGTTGATACCCTTGTCTTGGGCTTCAATGATAGATTATATTACACGTCTGCCGTTGCTCTCTCCAATGTATCTTATTGCCTGGATTGTATTCTTTTGGAAAGACCAAATGACATTTAGAGACCGTTGTGATTGGGCATTTGATAAGTCTGTCGAGTTTCTCCTATGGTTCAAAAAAATTGGCTGGAACTATGTTGTTAGTTCTGTCATCATATGCGTCGTTGTACCCTTGTTTATATATGTGGAACTAATATATGGCATAATAATTAGATGTAAAGTATGAAAAAAGTATTATTTGGCTGTATCATAGTAATGGCGGTGATACTAACAATAGGCATATCATGGGGAAATCTATTTAAAAGAGGTTATACCCAAGATGAGTATGGCCAGGAGTTGACAATGCGTGATCAGAGGATAGAGGAATTGGAGGATTCAATCATGAAGATGCAGTTAAAACTAGATGTATATGATAAAGCTGTGAAATGGTTCCGTGAGGCAGATTCTGACGAACTTCAACGAGGTATTGAACAGATTCGTAGTGTTCCGAAAGACGTTCCATTACCATAGAAAGGGTGCTTATGAAAAAAAATATAAAGATCGTCATATTGGGTATTGTTGCAATGACCATAATTTGTTTGGTCGTAATGCATATATGCAATCAGCTTGTGGTGAATAATGCCAAGGGAAAGGCTTTCGCAGACATCGACAGCATAAAATTTAGTAAGATAGGACTGTTATTGGGTACGACTCCACAGGCTCGATTGACTAGGGTGACCAACTACTTTTTCATCTATCGCATTGATGCAGCTGAGCAGTTGTTTAGGGCAGGAAAGATAGAGCAGATTCTGATTAGTGGCGATGAAAATAGCTTGGATGGCATCAATGAACCAGAGTGCATGAGGGATTCTTTGGTGGCGAGAGGTGTACCAGCGAGTGCAATTATCTTGGATGGCAAAGGTTACAGGACTATTTGTTCTGTTGTTAATGCCAATAAGATGTTTGGGTTAAAGAGTTTTACGATAATCTCCCAAGGCTTTCATAACGAGCGTGCCCTATATCTAGCAGAGCATCTAGGGTTGGATGTGGAAAATATTCAGGCTTTCAATGCTAAAATGCCAAAGTCAAGGCGAGCCTATCTTACCTCTATACGTGAGTATTTTGCAAGAGTGAAGATGTTCTTGGATATTCTGACGGACAAGGATTAATAAAGAAAAATGTATGAGAAAAGCAATTGTTGGATTATTCTTTCTTATAGTAGTGGCAGTCATATTAGGCAGCCTGAACTTCAACAAAGTGTTTGGTTCTGAAGGCAATGATTCCATGACCATAAAAAAGAATGATGCGAATACTGATAGTATTCTGGATGAGGATAGCGTTAGTATAGGGAATGGAAAAGGTCTTAATGATATTCGTTTTTCCAAATTTGCAGATAAAGATTGGCTGGATAACGAATATATCCGCTGCTTGCGAAATTACCTTGATGATTATAATCGAGGAAAAATTAAAGACGGTGATTTGGATCCTTATAAAGATAAGGTACGAGGAAAATTTGTAATAGGTTCTGTTGAGCCATTTATAATGGGAGGACTGTTTATTCGTATTATGTTCATTGATAATCCTGAAGACATCTTTTCAGTTTGGGTGTATAGCAGCGTTGATGAAAGTACTGAGACAATAGTAGATTACTCAGTACATGGAATCAAACATGATGATGAGAAAAGCGGTTTCACGAAGGAAGAGGTTCTGGGATTGCTTAAGGGGCATCCTGAGCAGAAAATGTGGTAAGATAATGAAAGAGACTAGTAAATCTTATTATATTGGAATAGTTAATGGCATCGTTTTTACTTTCGCCTTTTTGTTTCTTTTAATTGGGATGGATGAAGAATTCCATTTTATGGATAATGGCGATAATTCTGAGGGGAAATTGACAGTGGACACGATAATATCGGATTTGTCTATGTTTGATGAAAAAGACGTTGAGAAAGAATACTTGAATGGGCATTCTCCTGAACATATTTTGGACGTACTGCTTCATCAATATTCCATGGTTGGAACAATATGGGAAGAGAAATGGAATCATTTATCTGATTTGGAAAAAGTAAAGATGCTGCTTGATACCCTCAAAAAGGAAGACACATCTGAAAAGGAAAGTGAGGACAATGTTTATCAGAGTCAGGCAGAATTGAATCAGATTCATGGTCAGTGGAGCCTTGAATACAATGACTCTATTGAGAAGGAATTTCAGAAACTAATATCAATGATGCCAGAATACAGAGAAGAGTTGAATCGAGAAAAAGCAGTATGGCTAAAATATCAGAAAGCTGTTCGAGATGTTGCAGATTGTGAAGATCATGGTAGTTCTACTCCAATGTTTGTTGACGATGTGCTTAATCAAGGCATAAGCCTTAGGGAAGTATCCTTCAGCAAGTTGATACTCCATCTAAAGGGGAAAGGTGCTTTGTTTAGTAAGACAATATTCACATCCTCAATGATTGCTGATGCATATTCCACTTTTATAGAGGCGCTTGGCAAAGACGAAGATTTAGAAAATAAAGCTCAATACCAAGATGCACTTCGCAAAGAACATAGATGTTGGGAAGAATGGATGTATTGCCGAGCATCGTTATCTCAGAAGTTGCCTTCTAATATCAAGAGGTATTATGATAATTGTACAAATATGGTTAAGCGTACAAAGCTACTTCAACTGAAGAACCAAAATCAGGCACTTGGGGTGTGCGGTCATGAGGTTATTGATTGCGTTTTGCCAGACAACTGCTCAGACAAGGCTTTATTGAACTATCCTGGCTTTGACAAAGTGTGGGCAAAACATTGTGAAAATACAGATTGGTATCCTAAATTTGAATAGTCATATGAAGATTATAAAGAAATTGTTCCTCTTATTGTTGATAATCGCAATAATAGCTGTTGGCTGTATTGCATGGATACTCTATGGCAGAATAACTAGCAATCCCTATAACTATAAAACGATAGGCGAAATACCTACTCCCT
>JAEEGL012029546.1_pt1 | contig 10658 bp, 3 predicted proteins | sample 9134231 | NCBI WGS metagenome assembly JAEEGL01 (sample SAMN16246548, study PRJNA631951) | gut metagenome | biome: gut microbiome; feature: rumen; material: fiber-attached | host: Bos | place: Iran: Karaj | collected 2018-10 | reverse complement strand
CCGTCCACGAGGTCCTTGAGGCCGGCGAGGCCGTCCTGGACCTGCGGCTGGTAGTCATGCACGAGCGAACCGCTTTCCCAGATCTTCACGCCATAGATCTTCGCCTTGGCATTGTAGCGCTGGGATGCGTTGCTGGGTATGACGAACTTCTCGCCGTTCGCAGAATTCGCCGCGCCACAGAGGAAGAGCGGCCAGGTCGATGTGGTGGTCGTCGGCGCCGTGAGCGTCATTGTCTTGTTGGTGATGCCGGACGTCGTGTGGACGAACACCTTGCCGGGCACGTCGATGATACCCGTATGGCGCAGCTTGTCGACGGGTTGCTGCGAGTCGACCGCCGAAGTCGAGGTGTTCTCGTCCGCGCTCGACTGGTACGAGAACCTGTTTGAGCCGTTGAAATAGATGCCGTAATGCCACCGGATGCCGATGATGCGCTGCTGCTTGGTCGTCGTGTCCGTGAGGGCGAAGTCGACGGCGACCTTCGTGTTCGGCCCGATGAAGTGGCGGAGGTTCATCGGGTAGGTGGCCGTAAACTCGATGAAACCGTCCTCCGGCGTCTCCGTCCAGCTCACGGGCATGAAGCGGTAGGTGTAGAGCGCGTCGTTCTTGACGTTGGCGACCGAGACGTTTGCCTGGAAGCCCGCGAGGCCGCCTGCGTCCGTGCGGACGAGTCCAGAGTTGTGGCAACGCGCGGCGGTCGAATAGTTGGCGGCGAGGTCGCTGGGCTGGAAGCGGGCCACGAGCTCCCATTCGGCCGATGCGAGGTTCAGGTTCGCGAGCGTGTCGACAGACGTGCGGTAGACGCTGACGGCCTTGGAGATGTAGAGGTTCTGTCCGCCGTTGTCGTACCAGTTGGCCAAGCTGTCCGGCGTGTCCGTGATCATGTAGAGGAGCTTGCGCGCGGCGTCGTAGGCGAAGTCGGCGTTCGTTATCGTCATCCTGAGGGTCGTGCCCATGAGGTCCATGACGCCAGTCTTGCCGAGCATTATGCCCTGGTCGCCGACCTTCGTGGCGAGCGAGGCGGCGGTCGCCGCCGCGTCCGTGAAATCGAGGTTCAGCAACCGGGTCTCGTAGTCGCCGGCGTAGAAGAGCGCCACCTTGCCTGCGCCGTCTACGCTCAGCAGGCTCGGCTGTCCAACGCCCCACCAGTCCGTGTGCTCGGTGATGACGACGGGATCCGTCCCCATGCGTACCCAGCCGCTCGTCAGGCTGTCGCTCACGGCGAGGCCCACCTTGTTGTTGATGCACTTCGCGCCGTCGCTGGACGTGTCGCCCGGTCGTCCCTTCACGCCGAGGTACGCCATGAGGTAGCGGTAGGTGTGCCCTGCGTAATAGAACGCGCCGGAGATGACGGAGGGATCGCACACGTGGTAGGAGTCCCACGCCGTGCCGGTGGAGTCCGCCGGCGCCAGCACGAGCGTCTCGGCGCCCAATGTGCCGTCCGCCGCCTGGACGGCATGGTAGATGCCGTCCACCACCACGCGGCTGTTGATGTTGCGGCAGTAGAACACGTGCCGTATGCCCGAATCAACCAGAGTCGACGGGGCATAACGGTAGAATCCGTCCGGTGTATAGTTGTTCGGAACCGTGACGCCCACGATGCCCGCCCCGGCCATGAGACTGGCGGCAGCGACAATTGCCATGAAAACAGTTTTCAAACGCACCACGTTAAACTCCTTTTGTGGTTTGGCGCGGTATTCTATCAAACAAGAGGTACGCCAGCAACCGCAGAGGATCTCCGTTGATAGTGCCTACCGTATTTCAAGAATGCAGCCGTCGTTGGCGCGAATTCGTACCCTGCCATCCGAATATGTGCCGTTCCAGGCGTTGACCACGCGGCCATGGGCCAGTCGGATAGGAGCGTCAATGTCCTCTGCGCGGGTGTTTAGCAGGCACACGAGCGTGGAACCGTCTTCGCGCGGATGCTCTGTCACCACCAGGCGAGTGTCGTCTCGCGCGACAAGGCGATTGATTCCTGCCTCTTTTGCCGCGAATGCGTAGATTCGCCAGAGTTCGTTGGAGAAGTCGCCCTCCACGACATTGGGCAGAAGCGTCATCACCTGCTTCTCCAGGTCGAAATTGACGGCGATAACGGTTCCCTTACCGTACTTCTTGCGCGAAACGACCACGTTGCCGGCGGTGTCGCGAGCGAGAACTTCACAGTTGACGGGCGTCTGTATCACTGTGTATGTGTCGCGTCCCTGCAACTTGCGCCCATCGAATTCGAAGTCTATCGTGCGCGGCTCGCGCCACATCTGCTGTTCAAGGCCGGTGACGCGCTCCCAGTCCGAATACCCTGCCGCGCCGCCACGGCTCACGACGACAGTAGTGCCCGCCTCGGCCTTTGCGAGAAGGCGTTTCCAGGCGCGGTGGGTGTAAGTCTCCCATCCCGCCCCTGACGGCATGAAATACAATTTCGCATCGGGCAGTTCGCGCGTTTCCGCCCCGACCATGTCAAGATCGAACCCCGCCTGCTTCGCCAGCATGAGTGCGCCAAATGACGTCTGCCAGAAGTCCTCCTTCTCGGAGAGGACGCAGATGGCGTCGATCGTTCGCCTGGGCAACGCCTTGAACGGCAGGGAATCCTTGAACGCCTTGAACTCCTTCAAGGCGATGGCCTGCGGCTTTGGGGTGCGTGCCGCATCAGCCCTTAGCATTCCGAGTTCGCGTTCCATGGCGTTGTTCTCGAAGGGCGGATAGTCGAGGTGCATCTCCTCGAATGCGCACCACCAGAGGAATCCGTTCAGTCCGTGCATCCAGCTCGCGAACATCTCCTGGCGGTATCCTGCGGCGCAGATGCGGTCCGGCGAAACGGTGGGGCCGAAGTTGCCGACCTCCTGCGGGAACGCGGGCTTGCCGCCAACTCCCTGGTAGAACAGGCATTGGCCGACCTGATGAAGCGCATTTCGGAAACCGTTGAAGGGGCCGCGGTTCGCATCCACGCGCCATGGCGCGGGGTAGGGATGGGGGGTGAGGACGTCAAGGAGTTCGCCCTGTATCTGGAGATTCCAAACGTCGTACATCGACGAACTCTGGCCATGCATCCCAGAGATGACCGGGCGAGAGGAATCCTCCATGCGGATTGCGGACGAGACCGTGTTGAGCCAGTTCCACGCCTGTTGCGGGCTTGTGGCCTTGCCAAGGTTGTTGCATTCGTTGCCGAGATCCCATGCGACGATAGCCGGATGATGTCTCATGGCCCGTACGAAACCGCGTACGAAACGTCCCTGCCACATGAGCGCGTCGGGATCGGTAAGAAGATCCTTGCCCTCGAAGGCGCGCGGGAAGAAGAGCCTTCCGCTCATCCATCCCGTCACGAGGGAGACCATAAGTTTGATGTTGTTGCGCTTTGCCGTGTCGCAGAAGAACCTGAACCGTGCCATGGCGCCCGGCTCCAGCCAATACGGGTCGTACACGGGGCGATCCGTGGCTTCCTCGAGGCATTCGTGGGGCGTGCCGTTGCCGACCATGTTCCGCACGATCGGCTGGAATTCGCTCCACGTGGGGAATACGCGCATCACCTCCACGCCGATGGCGGACAGCGCGGCTAGATCCTTCTCGATCTCCTTCTCGCTCCAGTCCTGTGCTCGCCACATGCGTACGCCTGCCTTGGAGCCCCAGTAGTTGCATCCCACGAAGAACTCTCCGGGCCGGAATATGTCCTCGGCGGCGGATAGCGCCAATACGCCGATGGCCGCGATGGCCAGAATTTTCGCTTTCATCTTTTTTCCTTTCTACGGATTTGCCTTGAAGACGGCGGTCTGCCAGGGGTCGAGGCGAAGCGCGAATGCGCCTTCCTTCTTCTGCGGCGTCACGCTTCCGCGCCAGACCGGCTCCAACGACGAAATCGGGAACTCTGGCGTTAGCGTCACGTCGGCTCTCTTGTCCGAGGCGTTTCGTACGGTGAACAGGCATTCGGCGGCGCTTGTCTCGCCGTAACGCTCCACCCATACGTGCGCATCGCTTGTCCTGGCCAGCGTCTCCGGCTGCCAGCCCGCACGGTTCAGGCGACGGATCACCGGAATGGCGGCCTTGAACAGGTCGCGATCGCGCTCATACCGCCTTTCCGCGCCGAAGTAGCGCGTCCAGCCTTTATAGCCGGTCTTCTTCTCCCCTCCTATGGTACTGACCGCAGGATAGAATCCGTAGAACATCTGGTTTTCGATGTACATCTCCATGCCGCGCCGCGTGACCTCCGGGCAGAGCCGTTCCCAGTGGCCTTCCTGCAGCAGGTTGGAAACGGGACGGCGATATGCGAAGAAACGCTGCACGCAGGCATAGGAATCCTTGATCACGGAATGAAGAGACTGCTCGCAGGGCTTGCCGCCCCATCCGCCGACCTCGCATCCGAAGATGTCAATGCGCGTGGCGGTGAAGCGGTGGGCGATGTCGAACGTGTTGCCGAAAAGGCGCTTGCCTTTTGGATGGAGTCGTTCGGCGAGCCAGTCGATGAACACGGTCATGTGCTGCATGCCGTCCGTGCAGGGGCGCAGGGTCTCCCTATCATAGACGAGCGGCGCGTCGAATACGGCCAGATGTTCCGGGCGCACGTTGCGGAAATCCACGGAGAAGCCGTAGGAGACGGAATCGAGATACACGCCGTCTATCTCGTCCAGACGCGGTGCGAGCGTGTTGTCCCAGCACAGCGAGCATCTGTTCGGCTTCGCGAGGCGCGGATCGGGATTCGTGCGCCACCAGGTGGTCCAGGAGTCCCACTTGTCCTCCACGTAGGCGAAGGATCCGTCTGGGCGCATGGGCATGGAATTAAGGCATGCGCGCGCGGCCGCCTCTCGCGGCGCATCGAACCACGACTTCCCGGAATTGGTCTGCGCCGCCCAGCCTTCAAGCTCGGCAAGCCGTTCGGACACCGGCGGATGCGAACCGTCTTCCGCCGTTGGCAGATGCTGGCGCATTCCCCATACCTCCGTGTAAGGAAACACGCCGATGCCGAGTTCATGTGCGCGGCGAATCTCTTCGGGATGTCTCTCCACGTTCGACGGCGCCTCCCAGAACGTGTGCCCGAAATCGTCGGGATACTTCGGCCCTTTCGACGGCCATATAGGCCACACCCACGTTCCTTCCTTTGCATCTGGCGGCGGAGCGGGCATCTTGTGCGCCTCGTGCGCGTAGTACGCCTTTGCCGCGCTACGGAATCCCCAGTATCCCTTGAACGGGACGAGAAGGTAATGAAACTTCGCCCGCCTCCCCAGGCCTTCGCCGCGCGCAAGCAAACCCAACGGCGTGCGGCTGACGATGCCGGTAGCCGTTACCACGCGGCTTTCGTACGCGTCCGAGTCCAGCGGCGTGCCGAAAGCGAATCCAGATCCGTTCTTCGATACCGCCGAGAACGGGTAGCGCGTGACGGGGAATCCGCCCGCCTGTTCGTCGTCGGAAAAGCGCGAATCGGGTGCGATGGTGCTGTCTTCGCGCCAGTTGCGGTGCCACGTCCATCCCGCGAGTTGCGCGGAAAGCGTCACTTCCAGATCCAGCGCGCGCGGCTTCGGAGGATTGGAAAGATCGTTCAGCTCCACCTCCACCCTGATGGCTCCGGAATCGTCCGCTACGGCGCGTACATCCACCATGAGCGCGTTGCTGGCACTTTGGAAACGCCGTGTCGCATCGCGTTCGGAAGAAGAGTCAAACACGATCGGCCTGGATCGTGCCACCGCGCCTTCAACGACGCGGATGCGCCCGATGTCTGCGCCGGCTCCGCGCCACGGGCAGACCATCGGCAACATCGCAGCCACGCCGTCGGGCACGCGGAAGGACGCCTTGAGCGAGGTCCACGTGCCGACGGCGTCGAGCGCAAGCGGATATTTCACGTAAGCCTTGGAAGAAGGGGAATACGTCCATCCTGCGGGCGGGGGCGTCTCTTCCGTCACATCGCGTCCGTTTCCGTCGAAGGCGCGGACGTAGATGATGAACGTGTCGTCCGCGCGCGCAACCCGGGCGTCGATCTCGAGCATGCAGACGGCGGATGCGGCCAGCGCAATCGGCTCGACGGGGCTTATGCCGTGGCTCACGCCCACGCCCCGTCCGCCGATTCGCGCATATTTCCGGGCACCGTCAGTCTTGAATACGCAACTTTCCGCATTCCCGCTCGGTCGCCACGTGCCGGCCGTCGCGACGTCGACGTCCAGCGCCACGCGGTCGGTGGCGGATGCTTTGTACCATTCCTTGACCGCCACCTCGAGCGGCGCTCCGTCCCATCCGGGCAGACGCGCGCTCGCCTTGGCAAATTCCGCTCCCGCCGCTGCGTACCATGCCAACGAAGCGAGCGCGGCCACAACCGATCGTGTAGACATTCTCGAACCTCGCTACCTTACGACCAGAAGCGTACCCGTAGTGTTGAGCCAGCACTCGAAGCAGCCGGGGTCGAGGCGTCCATCGCGCAGGCGAAGGTTGCCGGCGTAGTCCAGGTCCGTTGCCGTGAACATGCTCGCGTCTCCCATGCCGATCGCGGGCGATTCGGGGCGTAGGGCGTACTTGTGGATGCCGAGCATGGCGGCCTTCGTGTCGGCCACCAGCAGCTTTTCGGGTGCGACTATCTTGTTCCCGCCGAGGTCGCGCCACGTGTCGCCCTTGTTGAGTTCATCGGTTGCCGCGGCGCCGAACACGCAGTTCGAAAGCGCAATGCCGGAATCGAGCGCCAACAAGTCGCCACGCTTGGAATCGTCTATCCTGTACTGCATGTCTATCAGCTTGTAGCTGTCGTTCCTGTTGTTGTAGAACACGCAGTTCTTGAAAGGCGTGGCAATGCCGTATTCCTGCTGATGGTTCAGCAGGCGGGGCACCCTGTTCTCGGCGAACGTGCAGTTCACGTAATCGCTGCCGGGGACGAGATACGTGCTGACAGGCCCCCAGCGGTAGATGATGGCGCGCAACTGGTCTGGCGGCCTGCAGTTCTCGATCAGGCAGTTAGTGGCGACGTTGTGCCCGTAGAACACGCAGTATGCGCCCTTGTTGGTGAGCGTGTGAATGTGGCAATCGACGAGGAAACTGTTCTGGATGCATCCCAGGTCCATATCGCACTTCACGAGCCGCGATTCGGTTGCATCGCCGGACGGGGAGTTGGCGACAGGAGTGACCATGGCTCCAGGATCCGCGATGAGGCCGAATTGCGAGTCCCATTTCCGATTGCCGACGAAACGGCATTCCACCGCGTGGCAGCCTCTGATCACGCTGCCGGCCTGCGGCACCTCGTTGCAGTAGAACAGCGTGTTCGTGACGTACGCGTTCCTTACGAGTCCGTCCTTCAGGCAGAAGTTGTTCGAGACCACGCAGCCGATCAGCTTCAGGGCTATGCTGTCCGTTCCGTTCATTAGGGAACACTGGATGGCGCCGTTCGTGGAAAAGTTTCCGTGGAACAGGCAGTTCGAGTAGGTGCCGCCATAAACGATAAACGCACCGGTGTATTGTGATTTGGCGCTGTTCCCCGTGAATTCGCAATCGCGGAACGCCACCTGCGCCTCGCCGTTGGGATCCCCCACGCTTACCGCTCCGCCGTACGTGGTCGCGACGTTGTTGGAGAAGACGCACGCGCTGAACACCGTACCCGCTCCGCCGTTGACGCCGTTTTGGAATCCTGACACGATCGCGCCGCCGTGAGTGCCCGAATTGTTGCCGAAGAATTTGCATCTGCTGATTCTGGAGGCGCGACGCAGGTTCATAGCCCCGCCATCCGTACCGGAAACGTTGCCGTCGAACAGGCTGTCTTCGACGGTCATGCTTGCATCTCCCACAACCGCGCCGGCATAGCCGGTACTCCTGTTCCCGACAAACGTGCAGCCGCGTATCAGGGACGGCCAGCACGTCGCGCCGCCAAAGCCGGCGTCCGAGCCGACAGACCTGTTGTCGATGAAATCGCAGTTTACCATCTTGGAGGAGAAAGTTCCGCCACCGCCCCAGTACGAAACGTTGTTCGTGAAGAAGCAATCCATCGCGTACACGCGCGACAGCGCCCCGCCTCCACGTGCGGTGTTTCCGCGAAACACGCAGTTGGAAACGACGTTGCCATCGTTGATGCCGTTGAACAGGACGACTCCTCCCAGGCCTACCGACGCGAGATTGTCGTTATTGGCTTTCAGTTCCGGATGGTCGCACGACGCGAAATTCTCGAACGTGATGCCCTTGATCGTCGATCCGCTGCCGGTGGAGTCGACGAGCATGAAACGGTCGTAGCCATTGCCGCGCAGAACGACCTTGCCGCTCCATTTCGCCGATACGTCGCCGACGAAATGCAGTTTCTTGCCGGCAAGATGCACGTAGGTCTTGCTGGTGACGGTCGTGGATCCGCTTGTGGCGGTGGCCTTGTTCATGAACGATTCGCCGTCCAGCTGGTAGGGCGCGTCGGACGCCTCGAACGCGATCGTGTCGCCGTCTGACGCGCGCACGACGGCATTCGTCAGTTGCCAGGACGGCGTCATGCCGTCGACGACTTCGTTTCTGATTTGCCAGGTTGTCGCCGCAGACGCGGTGGCAACCGCCAGAACGGCCGATTGAAGAACCATAAGATTTCGCATGTCCATATTGCAATCCTTTCCTTGGTTTCGGCGAGGCTTTCGACAAGCCCGGCGGGCAGTATTATACCATTACTTCTGCCGAGATTCGCATGTCCTGCGTAATTTTTCGGCAGGAGGAAATAGCACTTGATGCAACGAGGGGCGTATGGTAACCTATCACGCGATGAACGCAGTATCCTACATTATGTGTTGCGCGGCGCTTGCGGCCGTGTCCTCCGCCAATGTGACGGAGAAAACGGCCAATCCCGATGCCGGAAAGCCTTGTCCGCGGGACTGTCGCCCATACGAGTTCCGGCGCGCGGGGAGGACACATGATGACGTGCCGCCGCTGGTCGACTTCGAGGACGGGAACCCCTGGCGTATGTCGGCGACCGATGCTGGCGCGACGTGCGAGATCGTGCAAACGGAGCAGTTGTTCGGCACGAACACCTTGCGCCTTTCGTACTGCGGCAAGGGCAGGATGCCATGCGTGACCATTTCGCCCGGTGCGCCGGTGCCGTTGCCGGAGACGTTCGATACTTTCTACGTGTGGGTGAAGGGCAACCACTGGGGACGCGGAGCCAACACCGATTTCAGCGTTCCGTCAACGCGCCTTTCTGCTGTTTTCAGGCGGCGTGACGGAGAGGTGGAGAAAGTGGCGCTCGGGGCAGTGGACTGGCCGGACTGGCATCAGGTGAATCGGCGATTTTCGCCGGAGGAGGCCGAACGGCTGGCAGGCGGCTCGTTCGCCGGCCTTGAAATCGTCGGGGGCAGCCAGCCGGAATACCGTCATCTGCATTTCGACGACGTATCCGTGTTCAAGGATTCGCTTGAACGCCCTGTAGACGTGAAGCCACGCGCGAAAAGAAACGTCAAGCCTCTGGAGGGGGCGGTGACGGGCATCAATTCGGGAGAGGGAACGCTTCCTTTCCCGACGAGGGAGGAAACGATAATCCCGGAAACGGCTTCTCCAGCCCCGGGCGACCTGCTGCCGACGTTCAATGGCGGCGCGGTGGATGCGGACGAGGCTTCTTGCCTGAAGACGACGGCGTGGCGAAGCGGGAAATCGCTGGTAGTCGATTTCTTCGCTCCTGCTGGCACGGTGAGGGAAGTGACGGCAGGCACCGCTTCGGAGGCGAAAGTGGTGAAAAGCTTTACGGTGCCGTACCTTGCGTACGGCGTAGGCGAGGGGCGGCTCAAGATAGATCTTCTGGAAGGCGGATGGTATCGCAGCGCCGTGTTCGACTGGTACAGGTCCAACGCCAGCGCGGCCGGAAGCGCAGGCGGCGCGTTCACGATGCGCTACTTCCCGAAGACGGACGGCACGTTCAACCCGGTGAGCGAAAGGCTCGTGATCACCCTGAGCCGCGATTTCGCGGAAGTGCTGCCTGAAATCCCGAATCCGGTGTCGCCGCACAAGGCCGTGACGGGAGGAAACGCATGGCGTTCGCATGCGAGCTTCGACCATGCGTTCGACATGGCGTTCTGGCGCGAGGTGAAGCGGCAGGGAATCAATCACGTGGTAATCACCGACCACGAGACGCTATGGCGCGACAGGGGCGAGAGCTTCACGTTCAGGACAGATGCGGCGCCGATGCGCGGCGGCGATGCGGCGGCGGCGGCGTATTCGCGATATTTGCGCATCGGGCTTGGCTATACGTACGGCCCGTACAACAACTACACGGACTTCTCGCCGATGAACGCGCACTGGTCCCGCGACATGGTCGCGCGACGCAGGGACGGGTCGTTCGAACCGGCATGGGTTCGCTGCTACGGACCCAAGCCTGCCCTGGCTCCCCAGATGTGCGAGGAGATCGTGCCGGAGGCGCAGAGGAAGTTCCGCTGCAACACGGCGTACTGCGACGTCCACACGACCCGTCTGCCGTGGTCCAGTACGGATTACGACGCGCGGGTTCCCGGCGCGGCGACGTTTGCCCAGACGTTCTACGCCTGGGGAGAACTCATGCTTCTGCAGAAGAAGCTGTGGAACGGCCCGGTATATTCCGAAGGGTCGCACCATTTCATGTACGCTGGCCTTGTCGACGGCAACTACGCGCAGGATCGCGGATACGACTTTCTTTCCAAGCCGTGGATAGTCGACTTCGATCTTTTGCGCATCCATCCGAAGGAGTGCGACTTCGGCATGGGGACGCTCTCGAT
>JAEEGL011724923.1_pt1 | contig 10658 bp, 12 predicted proteins | sample 9134231 | NCBI WGS metagenome assembly JAEEGL01 (sample SAMN16246548, study PRJNA631951) | gut metagenome | biome: gut microbiome; feature: rumen; material: fiber-attached | host: Bos | place: Iran: Karaj | collected 2018-10 | reverse complement strand
CGATGGTGCCAGACTCAAGCCAGTCCGAAACCCCCGTGGCGTTGTAGTTGCGCACCCTTATCTTGACCGTGCCAGATGCGGACACCTGGAAGGATGTCGTGGATGGAGCGTCCGTCACCGCTCCCCAATTCGAGCCGCCGTCGGTGGAGATTTGATACTGCACCTTCGTGGCGACTGGGGACGGGTTGTCGAGCGTCACGTCGATGTTCGTGCCGCCCGCCGCGGCCGTGGAGATGGACTTGGGCATCGAGGGTGTCATGTACACGACCGTCGCGCATGTGTCGTATGCGCTGTACGATGCCAGGTAGTTGCTGCGGATGCGGAACTGGTAGGAATGGTCTGCCGAGCACTCCGTCCACGTGTAGGTCGTGGCTGTGTTCCAGAGAACCGCGAACTGGCTCCATGAGCCGCCGTCGATGGAGACCTCCAAGCACATGGCGCTGTATTCGAGCGCGGGAGCGTCCCATGCGAGCGTGATGGACGTGTCGCTGTTCCTCACCACTGGGTTGGAGGATGCCCACGTGACCGCGGGTGCCAGATGCGGCACCGTGTAGTCGATGTATGAGCGGGCGGAGCCGCCCATCATGGAGGCGGAGGTGCCGACCGAGACAACCCTGTCCTGCGCCTGTCTGGCGAAGGTGTCCGTGATGTCGAACAGGGCGATGTCGCCGTAGCCCCTGAAGGTGCCGCCGCCGCTGCCGTAGTCGTGCCACGTGCCAGACTCCCACCATTGCGCCGTGGCGGTGGCGTTGGCGTTGAAGCCGTAGGGAGAGGTCACGCCGCCGATGTGGCGGTAGGAGCAGTACGCCCCGTGAACCTCCCAGTCGCATTCGGTGTACGAGTAGGCGGTAGCTCCCGATATGTTGAGGTTAGCCTCGTCGCGTCTCCAAGCCATTTAGTAGCCTCCGTTCAATGCACGGGCGCGTCTGGCCTGCGCGACCAGGTTGTCCAATGTGGTTGTGCTGTCGGCTGTGACCGACATGCTGATGCTCGTGTTGTTGGTCACGCCGCCGTTGATGGTGGATGCGAGGCTGTCCATGCCCGCCGCGATCTGCCGCGTGACGCTGCCGATGCGCTTGGTGAAGCCCTCGCCAAGAGCGTCGGCCATGTTCATGCCTGAGTAGAGCGGGTAGCCCTTGCCGGAGAACGCGCCCTTCTTCGCGGGAGAGTGCGTGAAGTAGCCGGACGATGCCTCCATCAGCATGGCAAGCGGGTCCTCCGCCGCGCTGAAGTTGGAGAGGATGCCCTCGCCGAACGATGTGACGAGGGACACGCCCGCGCTGTACGCTTCGTCGATGAGGCTGTTCAGCAGCTCCATGATGCGCGATGGCAGCGTTGCGAACCATTCCACGACCGAGTCGATGCCCGATGAGATTGCGTTGCCCATGTCAACGAACCACTGCCCGATGCCGTCCAGGCATTCGAGGAACCAGTTGGCGAACGCCAGCATGACCTCTTCCATCCATGCCTCTAGCTTCTCCCCTACGGAGAGGAGCATCTGCCCGACCGCCTCCAGGAGGACGGGTGCCAGCTCGACGACCGCGTCGGGGAGCTGGATGATGAGCTGCGTGGCTATCTCGCCGATGACTGGGATGGCGTTCTTCAGTAGGGTGGAGATGCTAGACACCATGTCGCCGAAAACGGCGGACAGGTCGGCGTTCGGGTCTGCCATGGCCACGAGGACGTTCTGCCATGATGCCTTGACCATGTTGAACGCGCCGAGTATGGTCGTGGACGCTTCCTTGGCTGTGGTGCCAGCAACGCCAAGCGACTCGGACACATCATGAATTGCGCTTACGATATCAGCATACGAATCCTCGCTGTACGATACGGTCTCGCCGAGGCTTGCCCTGTATTGCTCGGCGTAGTCGAGCATGTCGCGCAGGCCCTTTTTCGTTCCTGCGAACATGCCGCCGAAGAGGTTGTCGAGCGTCATGAACTGACCTCTTGCAAGGCTCATGTAAGTGTCCTTGACGCGATCTACGGACATGCCATATTTGTTTGCTTGGTCGCTCATGTCTGTGATGGCCATATCGGCCATCTTCGCAGCAGCTTCGGTGTCTCCGCCGAGAGACCGCAACAATGCACCGCTGAATCCTGTCACAGCCTCCATGTACTGGTTCGCGGACAATCCCGCCGTCTTGTAGGCGTTCGCCGCGTACTTCTCCACCACGTCGGCGCTGTCCTTGAACAGCGTCTCCACGCCGCCGACAAGCTGCTCGTAGTCGGCGTATGCCTTCAGGGAATCGGCGATGGTGTCAGCGATGAGCTTGCCGATTCCCAATGCCGCGAGGCCCTTGACCATGCCCTTGCCGAGGCTCTTTCCCAGCTCGGCGGACATGCCGTCGGTCTTGATCGCGGCGAGACTGGCCTTGAAGTCGGTGGTGCTGCCGAGTTTCGGGACTAGCTCGAAGTAGGCTTTTCCTGCCGCCATCATGCCTCCTTTGATTTAAGCCATCTGTCGAAGTCATCCACGGGCATGGAGCCGAACTCCATGTCCTCCGTGCCCTTGTTGCGCGTCAGAGCGTCGGTCAGGGCCTTCACGGGGAGGTCCTTCAACAGGAGTTTGCAAGTCGGGTTGACCCTAGCGAACAATGCGCTGTCCATGGGGAGGCAGGCGATGCACGCCGCAGCGTGCTCCGCGCTGTACTCGTCCCCCATCCTGTCGAGGTTGAGGTTGTAGAAGCGCTGCAAGTCCGCCCGCGTCTCCGTTGGGTAGCGTATTAGCGCGTCCGCTAGGGTCAGGAGTTTTTTACCGTCTCGTCCGCGTCTTTCGCGGCCCGCATAATCTCGTTGATGAACTCCACCCAGCCGACGACGGGCACGAGCCCGTCATGCTGCGCTGCGAACTCGTCCAGCATGCGCTCCCATTGGTCTGCGCCGAAGATGTCCACGCCCCACTTGTCGAACTCCGACAGGTTGCCCGACTCCATGATGGAGTACAGGCGCTTCATGTTGCGGTAGTCCGCCAGCTTCTTGGGGTCGAACTCGACCGCGATTCCTTGGACGTTCAGGTTCATGCCGCCCCCTTATGCGAAGTAGTAGGAAACCTTGTTCGCGCCGGCAGCGCCCATGGCAGCGCCCGTGACCTCGGGTGCGAGGGCTTCGCCGCGCTTGAAGGTGAACTCGCCGACCTCGGTGACCTGGAAGCGGCCGATGACGGCACGCATCTTGTCGCCGTTGCGGAGCAGCATCTCCGCGACGAGAACGCCCTCGGGGACGTTTCCGCCGTTGATCTGGATTGCCGTGGCCACGCCGTCGGCGGCGGTCACGTTGGCGGGGCCGAACATCAGCTTCGCAGCCTGCTCGCTGAAGGGCTCCATAAGGTTGAACTTGATCTCCACAGAGTGCGAGTTGGACACGCGCACCACGTCGTCCGCCTCCCAAGCGTCCCACTGAACCGTGTCGCGGTTCTCGGTGACGCGGAAGCCATCGACGGTGACGTAGCCGAGCTGCTTGAAGTCCGCCGCGAGGGCGGTGGAAGCATCGGTCGGCAGGGTCGTGCCCGCAGCAGCAAAGTAGAGAGCGCCGCTTGTCTGCGGCCTTGCGTCGGTGATGTTGTCTGCGTTCATTTATCCTCCGTTAGAAAAAAGCCCCGAAGGGCGGTTACTTCATGCCGTATTTGTAAGCGATCCTGGCTGCCGCCTCCGTCTTGGGAACGACCAACCCGATGCACGTGTTGTCGAGCCTCTTGGACTTGGCCTTGACAGGGTCGCGCAGGGGCGAGTGGGCGTGCGAGTTTATCCACGCCGCAGATGTCGGGACGTGGGCGACCGCCTGCTTGTAGCAGAGGTCGTTCACCCACTCCGACTTGAACACCTCGCGCATCCCGTCAGGGTCGAGCTTGAAGCCGTAGACGATCATGACGACACCGTGAAGCCTGCCCGCGACCTTCCGAGTCCGAGCATGCGCATGTGACGGTCTGTCACCATGAGGGAGCCGCCCTCCATGTCGGGGAGCCAGGCGGACACCGACGGGCTGTCCTCCAGCGTCGGTGCCGCGCCTATCGACGCTCCGATGAACGAGTAGCGCACCATGTCGCACACGATGTACTGCGCGATTTCGAGTTGCACGTCATCGAGCACGGCATCGCCTATCTCCCTAGAGAGGAGCGCGGATGCCCTATCCAAGAGGACACCCGCGATCTCCTGCTCCTTCGGCGTGAGGTCGCGCCAGCCAGCCTGAAGATCGCTTACGGTAGCGTAGGCGGTCATCTTAGGCTGCCTCGATTACTCGGTGATGGCCACGAACTGGGTCGGGACGTTGCTGGAAGCGAAGCCCGTGATGAAGCCGAGGGTGAATTCACAACGCACAGCGAACATGTTGGACTCGAAGAGGTTGAGCGTGCCGCCCGTGACCGTGAGGGTCGCCTCGTCGCTGATGGCGATGTTGACGTCGCGTGCGATGCCGACGACCGCGTTGCTCCAGTCGCCTGCGTAGCCGATGATGTCCGGGTTGGAGGAAACGCCAGCCTTATAGGCTGCCTTGGCCTTGACGACCGGGGAGCCCGCGATTGCACCGATGCCGCCGATGGCCGTGTCGCCGCCGACGAACAGCGGACGGGAAGCGCCGTCGACCTCGCCGAGGAGGGCGGTGATGCCCTGGTTCGCCATGGCCCATGCGGTCAGCTCGCCGTTTGCAGTCTCGACGGCAGCGCGTGCGGAGACGAGCTGCTCCCATGGGGTCGTGTTGGCTGCGGACAGGGAGATGGCGGAAACGCCAGCGAGGGTGTGGAAGTTGGCGCTGGTCGTGCCATGGAACACCTCGTCATCGAACTTCTGGGCGATGACGCGGGGCAGGCGGGCGACGAGCTCCTGGTACAGGGCCTCGTTGTCGTCGCGGAACTGGTTGGAGAACGCCTCGATGACCGCGAAGGTCTTGGGCTTCATGGTGACGGTCGCCAGCGAGCTGTCGCTGTTGGTCTTGACCTGACCCTCGCCGACCACATAGGCCGTCGGGTCGCCTGCGATGACGGGGATTGCCTCGCCCGCATGCTTGATGCGGATCTTGTTATCGACGAGGCGGAGGACCGCCGATTCCTCCAGGGCGTTGGCGATGATCTTCTCGGAAACGCGAGCCGGGAGGGCGATGGAAGAAGTGGTGATTGCCATTCTACATTCCTTTCATGAACTCCGCGAACTCCTGTTCGGGAGTCTTCTCTGACTTCTTGCTCTCGCCGCTGTCCTTGTAGGGCGAGAACTTCGGTGCACTGTCGAGGCGAGCCTTCAATGCCTGCGCCTTCGCCACAACATCGACCTCGTTGTCGGCGATGATGAGCGGTGCGTCCTTGATGTCGAGGCCGTTGTCCTTGATTGCCTGCGACACCCACAAATCGCGCTGCCTCTCGTGCTTGATGGCCGCCAGCTCGTCCTGGAGCGCCGCTATTTCAGCATTGCTGCTCCTATCCTCCGCTGCGGCCTTGGCGCGTGCCTCGTTCTTGCGGGAGAGTGCCTTCCACTTGTCAACGTCGGCTTGCGCCTGCTCGTACAGGGCCTTGTAGTCGGGTTCCTGCGGTTGCTCCTGCACCGTTTCGGGCGTTTGAGCTTGTTCCTCTGCCATTTCGGCTCCTTCCTGCCATTTCGGCTGTTAGGTGTGCATATATGAGAAAACCCCGCCGAGGCGGGGTCTAATCATCGTTTGCGGGCTTTCGCAGCCGCTCTCTCGTAGCGCTGCATTATCTGCTCGCGCTGCTCGTTTATAGTCGTGTCCGGGTTCTTCTCTGCGCGTTCCCTGGCTTCGGCATCGACGGCATCCTGCCAGCGGTCGTACCACTCGTCCTCGTCGTAGCCTTGCGCCCTCGCGTCCTTATCCCATGAGCAGACGTAGACGCACTTGCAGCCGTTGTGGTTGTGCACCTTCTCGCCGCTCTTGCCAGTCGCGTAGGCGAAGCCCCTCGATGCGAGCATCATGCAGAAGTCGCATGCCTCGCTGTTCGCGGGCACCCTCGCGTACTTCGGCTTCTTCGGGTCGCGTGCCGCGTTCTTAAGCATGGTCAGCGAATATGAGCCTACCGTGTCGTACTCGATGCGCGACATGATGGCGGAGACGATGTGGTGAGGGTCCCTGCCCTCCTTGGCGTACTTCGTCGCCGTGTTGACGACCGCCTCGCCCTTGTCGGGCGTGTAGGTGGCGAAGGGCAGCGTCTCGATGGTCTCTCCGAGGTCGATGTAGCGCCATGAGTTATAGACCGACGCGCTCAACTCGGCGGCCAGTTGGGATGCCATCTCCATGATGGGCATGACCTCCGCCATGAGAGCGTCGCGGAGCGCCATGTAGTCGTCCACTCCGACGCGGTTGACGACCTCCCAGACCTTCTCCTGCGCGTCCTTGTCAAGCTTCTCGATGGCGTTCCTGATGCCGTCGATCTGCCTCTCCGTCCTTATCATGCGAACACGCTAGCCGCGATGGCGAGCTGGCGGTTCTCCGCCAATTCCGCCTTGACCCTGCGGCGCTCGTCCTCATCGAAGCCCAAGCGCTCCCAGTAAACGTCGGTTCCCGCGAAGCCCGGGACGGTCGTGCAAATCTTCAGCATCGCGTCAGCGACTTGGGAGGCGGACAGCATGGACGGGTCGCGGAAGTGCACCGTGACGGCCTGCTCCTCCTCGGTGAGGTCGCTCCAGGGCTTGTCCTGCGCCACGCAGAGCGCCATCTTCGCCACGAGCGTAAGCGCCTCCTTGTTGGTGCGGTTCAGAGCCTCCGCAAGGATGACGAGGTCGTGCGATGCGGCGTTGAGCGCGTCGGATGAGGTGTAGTTGCTGCCCAAGACCCCGAACGCGGAGAGGGGCAGGTCGGACTCGCTCGCCATGCGCTGCGCGATGTTCTCCAAGACCTGGGTGTGCTCGGTCACGCCCGACGATTGCCATGCGCCAGCCGTGGGGATGGTGCCCTCGTCGTTGACGGTGGCGAGGAACATGGACTTGGCGCTCGCCAATTCCTCGCGGCCCATGAGGGCATCCAGCTGCTCCTCGGAGAGACCGAGTATCCACTTCTGCGGGATGGAGCAGTACTGGTCGTGCGCCATCATGTTGTAGGTGGCGAGCATCATCTGGATGGTGAGGCTGCGCATCGTCTTGGACACGCGGCTCTTACCCAAGGGCTGCGCCTTGGTCGGCTGGTAGCGCATCGCCACCATCATGGGCTGACCCATGGCGTGCGGCTTGTGCACCGCCGTCCAGTTCTCGGAGTTGACATCGCGGGAGATCTCCACCACGTCGTGGTCGGTATGCAGCACGATGAATACGGGTTCAAGTGGGCTGTGAGGCTTCACCCTGTCCACGTCCTCGATGACCATGCCGTACTTCACCCTGCGGCGGCGGTAGTCCCAGACGACCGCGCACTCCAGCGGGTCATGGTAGTTCACGACCGCCTTCGGCTCGCCGATGCGGGTGTCGCCCGGTGAGACCGTCCAAACGCCGAAGCCGTGCGTCAGTTCGGAGGGCACCGCCATGGCGTACTGGGTGTCGAACGAGTTGGCACCCACGATATCGTCCATCAAAGAGGTCTTGGACTCGCCGATGGTGAAGCCGTCGAAGATGGAGCGCCTGGCGAGCATGTTGACCGCCTTGGCGCACGCGCCGATGGAGACGCGCACCTTCCTCAATTCCTTGGGGACGCGGGTGTCGTAGCCATCGACGGACACATCGTCGTTATAGAACCGCAGCTTCTCCTCGTTGCCGAAGAGGTAGCGGTCGTAGTCGGCGCAGAGCCTTTCCATCATCTTGGACTCTTCATCGGTCAGGCCGTCGGCGCGGATCGCGCCGCCCTGCCATGAGTGCCTATCGAATGTCATACGTTGACCCTCGGCTTTCTCTCGTTCGTTTTAGCGTTTATTGCAGCCCAATAGGCGAGGCAGCATGCCTCGATAAGCGTTTCCTCGGCATCCTCCACGGATGAGAACCCGAAGCCGCCGTCAGACCCTATCCTGCGCCTGACGCACTTGGTCGCCGCTATCGTGAGCGCGTCGTCCTTGTAGTGGGTGACCTTCCGCTCCCTCACGGCGTTGCAGAACGCGGATGTCGCGGCGATGAGGTCTCGCGTCCTGATTGTTTGTATCTTGCGGCGCTTCACGCCGCCCTCCTTCAGCCTCCGGCACAGCTCGTCGCTGTGGGACTGGCCGTCCACGACTATCGAGAGCGCCTTATCCTTGCGCTCGATGAGCCATGAGGCTATCCAGTCGAGGCCGTATGCCATGGACTGGCAGTCGATGATCTCGACATGGGGCGCTCCGTCCTTCGGCTTCAGGCAGACCGCCAGCGTGCCGACGGCTCCGTCATGGGAGAACTTGACCGCGTAGACGAGGCCGCCGTCCTTGGGCGGGTTCTCCGTCAGGCATGCGTCCCAGTCGGATGCGGTTATGGGGTGGTCCCCGCTTGCGGACAACTCCATCCACAGACCCAGGCGCTCACGCGCGAAGGTCTCTTGCGACATGACGGACAGCTCGCTCTCCACGGCCTTCCGCAGGAGCCTCGTGCCGAGCGAGGGATTGTACCGCGCTATGCGCTCCCAGTCGTGGATGTCGCCTATATCGTCGGCTCCCCATTCGCACCATGAGATGCCGTTCTCGCCTTTGAGCGCGGCACGTCTCGTGCTCTCGAAAACCGTCCCGCGATCATGCGGCGACGGTGGTGTGCCGAGCATAATGAACTGCATGTCGCCGCCGGATGATGATGCCATCGTCGGCACTAATGCGGCGACCTGCTCGTCGGTCATGTACATGGCCTCGTCCGCTACCACAACGTCTGCGGTGAAACCTCGGCTGGCACCCTTGGAGCGGCTTGAGAACAAGAGCTTGCCGCCCTTGTGCCATTCCTCGCCATCGTACCAGTCGGCGACCTTTATCTCCTCGTAGCCGTTAGAGCGCTTGATGTACTGCACTTGGTTGGCAACGTCCGGGAACTCGCCGTTCGGGTTGAGTATGTCAGCCAGGGAATCGAACACCTGACGCGATGTGCGCACCTCGTGGCATGTGAACAGGATCGTCTCGCCCAGCACGAAGATGCCGTACATGACGCGCACCTTCACGAGGGCCGTCTTGCCGTTCTGCCTAGGCACCGACAGCCCGCACGTGGAGCATGCCCACGTCCTCTTGTCATCAAGCGCCAACCAGTCGTCCATGACGAGCTTTTGCCATGGGTCGAGCGTTATGCCGAACGACGCGCCGAACTGGTACGCCTGGTCGCCGAGCGTTTCAGTGTATTCGGGGACGATGTGGAGTGTCGGCTCTTGGTTCATTTCCTCACCTTGCGGACGGCATCGAGCGCCGTCTTGCGCTTCGGTTTCTGCTGCTTCTCCAGCTCGGTGATGCGCTCGCACAGCTTCACCATCTTATCTGCCAAGCTCGATATGTCGTGGCTGTTGTCGCATGCGTCCATCTGTGCGGCTATCAGGCGGCGCGTCTCGTACAGGATGTCGAGCTCGCTGCCTTCGTTGATGACTTTCTCAAGGCTCATGCGCTCACCTCCATCCTCGCTTCTACGAGGTAACGGAGCAGCGACTTGTCACCCTTCGCGGAATTACACGACAGATGGGCAAGGAATAGGTTGTCCTCGTCGCTGCCGCCGTTGTCTTTATACGGCACTAGATGATCCACGCTGCCGAAGCTCGGCCCAGACATGAATACATTGTCGAGTCTCTTATAGTCTGTCGGGTCTATCGGCTTCCCGCATAGATAGCAGAGGTTGCCATCCCTTCGCGCTATCTTTCTCCAGTTGGAATACGCTCCGTATTTTTCTCGGCGCTTTGGATTGCTTTTCCTACTGTGATATCTGCGGCTACATGCAAGCGAGCAGAACTTATATTTTCCGCTTATCTTTCCGCCGCCATACCGCTCACGTTCTGTGAAAACCTTTCCACACTCTTGGCAGACATGCTCCCTGTCTAACAATGAGTCAAGATGTGCCTTCTCTCTCGCGGCCTTCTGCTCTTCAGTTAATCTGTTAGTGATAGGTTCGCAATTAGGGCACCTGAAACTAACATTCCAAACCGACCTATAGGTGAACGTATGACCGCATTTATCGCATTTAAGCGTCACGCCCGTTTTTTTATTGCCTGAAACGTAGTGAACGAATGGAGACGACGATGACTCGATCCTAGCGATGAGGGCCTCGTGCGATGCCTTGTTCCTATCGCCCGCGCGTACCTCGACTCCTGCTAGCTTCAAGTGCTTCAGGACCGTTGTCTTTCCTACGCCTAAAGCATCCGCGACTTCCTGTGTGCCCATACCTGATTGGTAAAGCGCCACTAAAGAGTCGCAGTCGTTGAACTTATTACAGCTGCGTCTCCTTTTCGGGCGGTTCCTGTCCTTCTCAATGTCTTCTGGGCGTTTTACGTTTCGTTTCCTTGGAGCAATTAAACCGCGCCTGGTTGCCGCATTGTGCACTCCAGAGCTTGAAGCCCCGGCTGCTTCAGCTATTTCCTTGGTGTGATACCCGAAGGTATAGAGCATCAGAACGAGCGCATAGCAAAATGACCTCTTCTGGCATCTAGGCCTCTCGTCCTTCTCTTTCTTTGGAGCAGTCCTCGGTATCCCGTGCTTGATGAGGGTACGATACACGGTTTGATAGCTGACTGGTATTTCTCGGCACACAAGCCGTGCGCAGTTGTATTTAAGGTATAGGTCGATTATCCGTTGCTCTGTTTTTGCATCCATAGGTTCCGTG
>JAEEGL010401986.1_pt1 | contig 10658 bp, 8 predicted proteins | sample 9134231 | NCBI WGS metagenome assembly JAEEGL01 (sample SAMN16246548, study PRJNA631951) | gut metagenome | biome: gut microbiome; feature: rumen; material: fiber-attached | host: Bos | place: Iran: Karaj | collected 2018-10 | reverse complement strand
ATTTGGTTTTGGCTTTGTTACTGTTACAGCTTCAGATTCTTCTGGTTTATTTGAATCTATAGTTTTATATAAACTTATCATATATTCATATACATTGTTTCTATCAACTGGTTTTCTAACTTTATTATTAGATGCTTGACTTATTTCTTGCGGATTCATTAAATTGCAATTATATAAATCATATAATAATTGGTTAAGATTCTCACGTCTTAGGTTTTCATTTTTAGCGTAATTTTCTAATGCACTATATAATTTTTTCCAATTTGTTATTCCAGCTGCTGTTTCAGATGAAAAATTATACACTGTTGACCAGTCTCTACTATAATCATATAAAATATCATCATAATAGATTTTTGATACACATTTTCTTTCTTGCATTATGATTGCTGATAACTTCAAGCCATCACTTTTACCATTTTTAAATATACCTTTTCTATTTGTCTTTGGCGTTACTCCATATACTTGCTCTACTTGTGATTCTATATCATATTTTAAGTTCATTCCTACATAAATATCTTTTTTGTTTGCTAAGAATATATTTACTTCATCACTACAATAAATTCTACATACATCTGTATTTACTCCAAATGTATCACTATAATCATAATATGATTTTCCCATATTTTCTTCTGTACGAGACATATTTAATATACAGTTTAATGATGGATCACTTATTCTTCTAGAATTGATACTTTCATCTAGTTTAAATATGTTTCCTTCACTTGTTATACAATCTCCATCTTGATTAACAATGCAGTTAATACATTTATTATCTATGTTTGCTAATGTTTTTGGCTCATTATTAGCAACACTTACATAACATAATCCTGTTTCAAAATCATATACAGCAGATGAATTATTTTTTAAACATGCATCTTCTTTGCTAGAAAAATTTCCTTGCGCTACTGCTGCATCTGTTATTAAATATCCTGTTTTTACAGTAGGATTATTTTTACAACCATTACATACTACCTCTGTATTATATAATCCCTTGTTATCATCATCACCATAATTATGGCTATAGTCAAAAGCAAAATATGATTGTCTATCTGTTTCGCTACCATTTTTAGGTTCATATCTCTTAATAGCAGATTTTGCCTCGGATACATCTAACACTATATCGAATATTGCTCTATTTTCGCAAATACTATCTGCATTACTATAACCACTTAGATTTATTGTTAAATAGCAATAACCATTTAAACAATAATCATATTTAGCATCATTATTAGGATTACTATCATTGTTATTCCATCTTAAGACAATTGGACTTCCACCTGTTGATAAAGTTATACTGTTTTGCAAGAATTTACACTCATCATCTCCTGATGTACAACATACTGGTACCTCATTTAAAACAGCACCTTCCCTACAATTCATGTGATTTCCTTTATTTGCCATTTTATATGTTATTGTCAATTCTTTCGTAGCTTTGTTATATGCTGTATCTATACTTTCAGGGTTATTATTATTACCTATTGTATTAGGATTAACGTTTTCATCTTTAAGCGCCAACAATTGTTTTAAATGTGTTTGCATCAAACGATTTCCTTGTATTGTATTTGCATATAGATATAAAGCTTCTAAATATTGTTCTTTACTTGCAGACCCTTTACCACAATATCCTAATCTATCTTTGCCTATTAATTTGCTACATTCTATTGCTTTTAAGCCTTCTTCAGTAATGCTTCCTGAAATACTACCATATTCTACTCCTGTAACATTTACATAACTTTTTACATCATAAATGCTATCATATTCTATATATTCATTAAAGTTGTCAATATTATCACTTGTTTCTCTAAATATATTTCTATATACTCTTTCTCTGGTATTTGAATCTATATGATGATACATAAATCTTAAATATGTAGCAGGATGATAGTATGCGTTAGCATAATCATCAAATCCTGTCAAATCTATTCCTATTGAAAATCTTGTTTTTCTTATTACTTCATCACAATTAGGGACACGAGTATCTGGAAGATCAAAAGTATAAGTCCCTGGATCCTCTTCAATAACTGACTCTGGAGAGAATCCCGGAGTTTGATAACCTGCTTCATCTGCATGAGCACCCCATAACTGCATTGCAGTTGAAATTACTTGATAATAATTATCTCCATATCTTCCAAGTTCTTTTCTTAAATATCCTTCGATTAATATATTTGCATATCCACAATTTATAGTTGATAAACTTGTCTCACATGTTGTTGCATCAAATGCTTTATCCCATTGAATTCCTTTTTCAGCTGCTGCTTGCCCAGGATTAATACAATATGCTTCATATCTTCCATTATTAACATCAGCAGTTGTTACTGTTGTTTTTTCTGGTATTATTACATATCTTTGTTGGCATACATTTGGTGATACTTTTACTCCTCTTTTATTACAAGTATCTTGTAAATAACTTGTCCTATATGAAGTTGTACAAAATGCATTTACAGCCCCACCTAATCTTCCATTAGCCCAATCAGCATTTTCTTGTCCAGGAATTCCAAAAGATCCTGTAGCCTTCTCATAAATTCTTGACTGAATTTTAAAGTGAGCTTCGATTAATGCACCTACACGTCTCCCAAAATTAGAACTATGTAAGTCATGATTTAACTGATAACATTCAGAACAACTACACATACAAATATCTGGAAGTGCAACACCATCAGCACTAACGCCAGTACATCTAACTCCCCATTTTTGGCAATCACCACATTGTGGTCCTGAAACAGTTTGATTCCCCTGAGTACATGTTGGATATTGACAGCATTTATCATAACACCCCGCACAAGCATTTCCTTCAACTATGTCACACTCTGTTTTTGTTTCATCTACAATCGTATCACATCTATTCCATGTTGTTGTTAAATCAGCTTCACCTTTATATGTTCTATAACCTACTAATGGTAATTTACATTGTTCATGCATTGTTGAAAATGATTTTTCAGTTTGAAGACCAGAATCTATGGTTGTTGTAGTTACACCATCACAAGCATCATATGCTGCATTCCATCCAGAACAGCTCAAACAATCAATAGTATATAATCTTGGTGTATCTTGTTTTGGATTATAACTATCAGCACTATTTGCAACAGGGTTGCAACCTGTCGCTGCTCTTCCACCTTTAAATCCATAGCATGCATTATTTCCATCATGGCTTAAGGCTTCTATATTTACTGCAAAAGAAAGACATGCTATAGTTATAAAGGCAATAATTACATTTTTTAATACTTTTTTATTCATTGATAACCTCCTGTATTTTATTACTTGAGTTTATTATTCACTATCTATTTTTTAATAATCATAATAATTATATCATATAAAATTAGTAGTTAAAAGATTTTTCCATAATAAAATCCAATACTTTGAGTATTGGATTTTTACTAAATACCATGTTTAATTTTTCTGAATTTATTTTCAAATATTGTATATGCTATTGCATATGATAGAAGTCCAATTACTCCCTTTAACCAATGCTTTTTAGCAAATGCAATTATATTTTTAAAATGATTTACTTTTGGTTCTTCAACTTCTGGTTCTTCTACATGAGTTATTTCTTGAATTATTTCATTTTTATAATTCATTATACTTTGTTCTACTGTAGCTTGTGTTGTTTTAGCAGCAGTAAATTTTGAAGAACAAACATTTAATACTTCAACATATTCCTTACAAAGATCTGATCCATAAAATGAATTATAATATGGTTCCATTATTGTAATAATTCTTGCTTGCATACCACAACCATCATCACCATAAACATAAATATTTACGCTTGTTCCTTCAGGAACGCCTCTTATAGTTAATGAATCATTACCATCGCCTTTATATGTTTTACCATCATATTGAACTGTTAACCCTTTAATAACATTATATAATGTTATACTAAATGATCCAGAACTCATACTATATTCATTATCATATGTAATATGATCTGCATAACTTTTATAAGTTTCATATTTGTTCATATCACACTCAGCATGTACAAAAAACATAGGTGCTAATAACAATAAAGTTGCTATAATTATTTTTTTCATTTTTATTCTCCTTCCAATAATACTGCATGTACAACTAATCTTTTATTATTACTTCCAGTACATGTAGATAAAGTAATTATATGACTATCTTTTCCTACTTTAACATTTGATTTAAAAACACTTCTATCTTGTAACATTTTAATAAATTCTAATTTATCTTCAGGGGTATCAAATACTGTTTTTAAATAATCTGTAGTGTAATCAACTTTATATATAGAAAATATTTTAAATTGATATTCTGCATTCTCAGTAGTATATGTAATAATCATATTTTCTGAATCTTTTCTCCAAGAACTATTTAATGTCTTTTTTAATGTTCCAAACATAGTACCATTTTTCATACTATGACCATAAATAATGGTATTATCATTAAAATCTAATGGATCATTTCTATAATCCATAAACAGCCAACCCATACTAGTTGATTTTTTATAAATATCTCTCTTCAAGTAATATGAATTGTCAGAATGTTGAACTACTGGATAAGAAATATTTGTATTTTTTACTATTAAATAACCAACTACTTCATTATTTATCTTCTTTAATGCCGCTATTGAATTATCTAAATCATATTTATCTCTTACTTCTTCAAACGTTTCATTAGTAGGTTCATCCCCATCTGGTAAGTAATCATCCTCATCTGTAACATTATTACTCATTTCTTGTATCAATTCATTATTTAGTATATCTATGCTTAGTTTTTCTATATAATCATAAGATTTTATAAGTAATATGCATACTATAGAGACATATATACACAATATAGAAATAAGTTTTAAATTATTAAATGTTAACTGTTTAAATAAGTTTTTACCAAGGAATGCTTTGGAATAAATAATTCTAAATTCACATGTATAGTTTTCTCTACAAGTATTGCTTAATTGTTTTAACCAATCAAAGTTATTAACAATAAAATTTCCTTTATCAGAATCTTGATGTAAAAAAACTATAACATTTCTTGATTCATCATTTTTTACTAAATCTACAATAGCATTTATTAATTCTTTTGTATAAACATATAAATGTATTGCTTTTAATTTATAATTTACTTTTAAGAATTCTTCTAAATCACTTAATAATTCAGGATAGTCCTCTTTTATAGATATAACTTTTTTATAATAAAGTGAATCTTCTAATATAATATCTTGTTGTTGTAAAAACTTTATTGATACTTTTTTATCACTATATGTATTTATTTTAATGCCTCTTTCTTCAAAGCTTTGTTTTATGTTTAACGGCATAAAATAACATTCTATTTCTTTAATTGCTTTTGATGTTAAAAACATATTATAGTCTTCTATATCAATTGTTGATAAAAAATTTAACTTTAAATTAGGTATATTTAGGTATTCAGTTAACCAAAATGCATATTTAAAAGTAATTAGTTTTTGTATTTTCAAAGTATCTATTTTAGCTTCTGATCTTTTAATGGTATCTAGTATTCTATCTTTATGTCTTTTGTAGTATTTAATTTCATAAAAAAGAGAGTCTTTATAAAAACTATTTTTATTAAGAAACTTTTGGGCTTCTTCATCAATAGTTTTATAATCAAAGACTAGTGTAGAATTCTCGATTGTTAAGACTATATACTCTCTCAACATACCCACCTATCCTATATATCATTATATCACAAAAAATGCAAAAAAAATATGAAACTATTCAAGTCCATATTTTGCTGCTAGTTTATCAAAAACTATATAATCAATCATCCTTAATTCACTACTCATTGCTTCTTTTCCTTCACCATCTTTGATGTAAATAAGCAGTGGTAATGCATTAATTTCATTTGCTATTTCAGGATACTGTTTTCTTAATATATCTATTGCTTCAGTTCCTGTATAATCTTCTATATTCCAATAAATAACTTTATCATTTAGCTTTAATCTATTTATTTCTTTTATTAATCTTTTCTCCATATCATATACTTCTTTATTACCAGTAAAACTTACATATAATATAGCTTCATTTGTTTCAGATAATGCATAATTAATATCATCTGAATTTAATTCACTTATTCCAGAATTATAAAAAGCACCTGTTGTATATGCAATATTTCTATAATTAAAATACATTGTTCTAGCTACTAAAAGTAATATAATTACTGCGACTGATACAGTTGCTACTATAACATAATTCTTAGTAGGTATTTTCTTTTCAAATATTTTAAGTTCCATATTATCACCTTATTTCATAATTATTTTAACATAAATAATTATAAAACTCCAATTCTTTTATTAAATAGTATATAATATTTATAGAGGTATAATATGCACACAGAATTTAAAAAAGAAATTAGTTATATTAAAGATGAAAGAATTAGAAAAAGTCTAATAACAATGTTAGATAAACTCCCTTTATATTTTTATGAAGTGCCTGCTAGTTCAACTGGAAAGTATCACCCTACTTTTTCTCTTGGAAATGGTGGTTTATTAAGACATACTAAAGCTGCAGTTAGAATAGCAAAAGAACTATTTGAAGATGAATCAATAAATAATTTTAATCAAAATGAAAAGGATCTAATTATATTTGCTATTACTCTACATGATGGATTAAAAAGTGGAAAAGTTAAAAGTGAATACACTTTATTTGAACATCCTATTCTAATGAGTAATTTTATAAAAGAAAATAAGGATGATTTAGAATTAACTGATGATGAATTAGATTTGGTTTGTAGATGTATCGAAACACATATGGGACCATGGACTAAAAACTATAAAGGAGATGAAGTTCTCTCTCCTCCTAAGGATAAATATCAAAGATTTGTACACATGTGTGATTACTTAGCTAGTAGAAAATTCTTAGAAATTAAATTTAATGATAAAAATGAAATAGAAAATTAAAAAAGACTTTTAAAAGTCTTTTTTTATTCCATCATATCTCCAAAATAAGAAGGTCCACCATATTCAGATAATGGTTTTATTTTACCTCTCATAGTAGGATTTGCTGTATTCTTTTCAACAAAATCTCCAAAATCATTAGTGACATAAACATTACCACCAGAACGACTTAATACTAATACTTTTATTTGATCTGCGATTGATGGCTCTAAATGACTAATTACTTCATCATAAGTATCCTTACTTAACCAAAATAATTCTCCATCATTCATTATTTCATATGTTTCAACATTCTCATTCATAATACTCTCCTATAAATATTATACTACTTTTCTAAATAATCTTTCAATTTATTAAGATCTTCATTATATTCAAATAGTGCTTGAGCTTTTTCAGATTCACAAAAACAACTAATGTACTCTTTAAATACGTTTATATCATTTTTTAATTCTTCTATTGTTTTTTCAATATTTTCCATATTATCCCTCACTATATATAACAATCTTTAATTCATTCTCTGCTGCTATATTAACAAGTTCATCAGTTAATTCTCCAACAACTAATATAAAGTTTGGATACATTTCTTTTCTAGTTATAGAATCTTTATTCATCTTAACAACAGTACTATTATTAATAGTTGTTAATCTAATAGATCCATTATTAACTAATTTTCTATATGCATAACTATTTTTAGTTAATGCAGAAGCATCTACATATTCGTAGTGTATACCATCATCATTTTCAGAACATAATACTTTAAAATCCTGATTAGAAATAGTATAAATATCTACTCCTTTTCTATTAGTTTTCTTGACATCTACAGGATTTGTTAAATACAATTCTTCAACTTCATCTATAGATATAATTTGACTATTTATTAACTCTACTCTATATTTCTTAACTTTATTTAAAGCTATTACAATTGGAACAATATTTCTTGATGCTCTCTTACTAATTATTTTATCAATGTAATCTAATAATAATTCTCTATTATTATTTCCTAGTAATAATTTTATCATTCTAAAGAATTCTATCTCATTTTCATTGAATACACTATTACCATTAATTTTTAAATCTTCTAATACGTCAGCATCAAATAAATCTAATAATTGTTTAATAGTTATTACTTCTAACCAACTATTATTTCCTCTTTCATCATAACCTTTATTATATAGATAATTACATATTAGATTTCTATATATTTCTTCATTTTGAGTACTAGATAAATCTTTTATCAATTTCTTTAATAATGTTATATCATAGTCATTAAGATCACTTTTCTTTTTAATATTGCATGTGTTATTTAGTGAAACTATAACATCTACAAAATTACTTTGTTCTTTATTAGTTAATTCTTGATTCTCTACATCTTTTAATAAATCATAATAATCATAGAAGTTCTCTACTGATCTAAATAATAATTCTTTATTTTCTCCATAAACATCTTTCAAAATATTGTAATATTTAATAAATAGATTTCTAATATTATCATTCTTTACTATTAATAATAAACTAGACATATTTACAAAATTATAATTAGAAAAATCTTCTAATAATTCTTTTGACAAAAATGATAATCTACTATCAAACATTTCTAATTAGAAAATATCATATATTTCTTTATTATTATTTATTTTATAGCCATATGCATTAGATAATAATTCATTTAATAAAGTAATACATGATGGTTTTGGTTTAGATTCATCGCTTGACTTATATAACAAACTTAAACCAACAAATACAGTAATCTTTTGTACATCATTATTGTTAATAATTTGTTTATTAAATAAAATCTTAAATAATTCAAATATACTTTTATAATCTTTAAAGTAATCATATTTATCAATATTAGCAATAAATTCATTATAGATTTTATTAATAACTTTATAATACTTAGAATACATTTCTTCACCATAGTATTCTCTAAATAGTGTTAAACATCTTGCATTACAATCAATAATTTCATTTTCTTTATCATGTCTCTCAGTATTATCATTATAAACAGGTACTATATATGGAAGTACATAATTAACATCTATTTTAATTAAAGATATTATTTGTGAAATACTTAGTTTTTGAATTACTTTAATAATTCTTCTTGTATATTGATAACCAATATTATTGCTATTAACATCAAATCTATATAATTTTCCTTTAGCATTTAGTACACATTTACTAACTAATATATTTGCTACATCTTTATTAGATTTATTTTCAATATTATCTAAAATATCATAAATAACTTCTTGTGATTCATCTTCTCTTAATGCTTCTTTATTTACAAATCTTATTAATTCTATATCATATTTTAATACTTCTGATAATGTTTTATTATCAATATAATTAATAATAAATGGATTCTCTTCAATATACTCTTTTTGTGTTTCCATAGGTAAAGTTGGTAATAATGAAAAATCTTGTTTAACTTTTTCTATTTGTTTATTCATTAATGTATTTCTTGCTTCACCATTTATATACATAACATATCTTTCATCTTCAGAATACTGATTTTGAACAGCTTGTGGAGCATATTTAATAAAAACTGGATTTACTTTAACAACATATTCCCATTGTGCATCTGTTAATTTATCTTTAATAACACTTATAACTCTTTCAGTTTCTTTAATATCACTTTCAGCTAATATAGTAATAACTTCTTCTAAATCTTTCATAAATAATTTAGTAAGATCCTCTGGTTGATTAAAATATAATCTAAGATAAGACCTATATTCATTATCATCAAATCTTATAATATTAGCATTCATAAAGAATTTATTTGTTTTTAACCAATCACTTACTAATTCCCTTTTAGCTTCATTTGATCCATATCTAAACATGTTAACATTACTATTAAGTCTAGACTTTTGAAACTTTCTGGGTAATATTCTTATTAATTCAGGATGTTTGAAAAAAAGGTAACTTAAAACAATCTCGTTATTAGCGAGTTCTCTATTATCTAAATATGCTTGTTCAATATATTTAAGACTTTTGCCCTCTAAACTATGAATAAAATCATTAGCTTTTTTTTGAACTTGTCTTTTATGTAATTGTTCTAAAAATGACATATTCTACCTCTTTTATCCTATTCTAAACTTATTATATCATACAAATATAAAAAAAGAGAGTGATTATCTCTCTTTTTTACTTAAATATTTATGATTTAATGCAATATCTTTAACACCTGTTTTAAATGCTATTTTAGCTACTCCACTTTTTATACTAACAATTATTCCATCACCAAATAGTGTATGTGATACTCTATCACCATCATGAAATTCTTCATTAGAAGTATACATTTCTTTAACATTAACACTTCTAGTAACACTTTGAATACCTTTTACAGGTGAAGTATCTATTACATCTAATAAATCTTTATCTATTTCTCTTACAAATCTACTTTCTAATGTAGAACTTGTTCTTCCATATAGAGTTCTTTGTTTTGCATTAAGTAAGAATAATTTAGTTTTTGCTCTTGTTATGCCAACATAGCAAAGTCTTCTTTCTTCTTCTAATTCACTAGGGTTTTCAAAACTTCTATTATGAGGGAATACTCCTTCTTCTAATCCTAATAGAAAGACTACTTTAAATTCTAATCCTTTAGCAGAATGTAGTGTCATTACATGAATGTTTTCACTACTTTCTTTATACTGACCAGTGTCACTAACTAACATGACACTTTCTAAAAATGTTTGTAAGTCATATATACCATTTTCTTCAAATGATAAAGCAACACTCTTAAACTCATTTAAGTTTTCTACTTTAGCAGCACTTTCTAAAGAATCATCATCTTCATATT
>JAEEGL010380011.1_pt1 | contig 10658 bp, 8 predicted proteins | sample 9134231 | NCBI WGS metagenome assembly JAEEGL01 (sample SAMN16246548, study PRJNA631951) | gut metagenome | biome: gut microbiome; feature: rumen; material: fiber-attached | host: Bos | place: Iran: Karaj | collected 2018-10 | reverse complement strand
GACAAGGCGCTCACACTCTACAAGCAGGTGGTCAGTCACATCCACGTCACCGAGCTTGACATCCGCGCGAACACAGAGATGGGCGGTCAGCTGGCCTTCAGCCGCGACGGTGCCAACGTCACCGACTCGCTGAAGCAGCACCTGGCAGACCAGTATGCCCGCGTGTTCCGCGTCTTCCGCAAGCACAAGGACGTCATCGACTGCGTGACCTTCTGGAACCTCAGCGACCGCGACTCGTGGCTCGGACAGAACAACTACCCCCTGCCTTTCGATGTCGATTACAAGCCGAAGATGGCCTACGAGTACATCCGCGACATGAAGGCTCCGCTGTGGCAGATGCCAAACCGCCCGCCGCGCCGTCCGAACCAGCAGGGTCCAGGTCGCCGGGACCAGCAGGCTCAGCAGCGTGCCCCGTTCAAGCCCGAGCTGGCCTTCCCCGAACTGGAGGGCGTGAAGGAGGACTTCGTCCCATCGCCTAAGAACCAGCCGGGCCAAGACTTCCCGATGGTCAACTCGCAGGGCTACGCCCGCTTCCGCGTCGATATTCCTCATGCTGACGAGGTGACCGTCAGCCTCGGACTGGGCGGTCGTGGCGGCACAAAGCTCAAGAAGGCCTACGACGGCTCGTTCACCGGCCAGACCGAAGGCCCGCTCGACGAAGGCTTCCACTACTACCATCTGACCGTCGACGGCGGCACCGTCAACGACCCTGGCACGCTGAACTACTACGGCTCAACGCGCTGGGAGAGCGGCATCGAGATTCCCGCCCATGACCAGGACTTCTACGCGATGAAGAACGTGCCACACGGCAACGTGCAGCAGGTGCTCTTCTGGAGCGAGAGCACGCAGCAGGTGCGCCGCGCCTTTGTTTATACACCACCCACCTACGGCAAGGACAAGAAGAAGTACCCCGTGCTCTATCTGCAGCACGGCTGGGGCGAGGACGAAACAGCTTGGAGCAGTCAGGGACACGCCAACCTCATTATGGACAACCTCATCGCCGAAGGGAAGGTCACGCCGTTCATTATCGTGATGACCTACGGCATGACAAACGAGGCACCTCGCGGCCCAGGCCGTGACCGAGGTGCCATCGCCAAGGCCTTCGAGACGGTGCTTGTCGACGAGCTGGTGCCCTACATCGACGCGAACTTCAACACGATTGCCAAGCGCGAGAGCCGCGCCATGGCCGGACTGTCGATGGGCGGCATGGAGACCAAGGCCATCACGCTGGCACGACCAACGGTGTTCAGCTACTACGGTCTGCTCAGTGGCGGAACCTACTCGCCCGAAGATCTGAAGCTCGATGACAAGAGCGTGCCCAAGCCCAAACTCATCTTCGAGAGTTGCGGCTCGCGTGAGAGACCTGACGGCATCAACGAGAGTGTCAAGGCTCTTACTGGTGCAGGTCTGAACGCCGTAGGTTACATCTCGCCCAACACCGGCCACGAGTTCCTGACATGGCGCCGCAGCCTGAAGGAGCTGGTCCCGCTGCTGTTCAAGTAAAATACACAGGAATCCCCCGAAAGCTTATATCCTTCGGGGAATTTTCCCCAAGATTTAAAAATAACTTTGATTAAATAGTAACTATATGGACAGGAGAGACTTTATCAAGAAGGCAACGATGGCGGCTGCGGGAGCAGCGGTCGTTTCGCCTGTGTCGGCGATGCTCGACAGTGTGACGGGAGAGAAAAAATGTAAAGTATTGCTGGTGAACGGCAGCCCGCGCACCGACGGCAACACGTTCTGTTGTCTGAAGGAAATCGAGACGACGCTGCAGAAATATGGTGTGGAGTCAGAGTTAGTCCAGATAGGACGGGGTAGTGTCCGTATGTGCATTAACTGTGGCGGTTGCCGACAGAACGGCGGTAAGGGCTGCGTGTTCGATGACGACATGTGTGCCGTCATCACCGAGAAGATGGCTACGGCGGATGCACTTATCGTAGGCACTCCCGTCTATTACGGTCAGCCGAACGGTGGCATCCTCTCGCTGATGCAACGACTTTTCTTCTCGGCAGGCCATCTGGTGCAGAACAAGCCCGCAGCAGCGCTGGCGGTCTGCCGTAGAGGCGGTGCTACGGCCACGCTCCAAACGATGAATATGATGTTCGAGATGATGAACATGCCAGTAGTGACCTCGCAGTACTGGAACATCGCCTACGGAGCAGGCAAGGGTGAGGTGAAGCTCGACACCGAGGGTATGCAGACCATGCGCACCCTCGCCACGAACATGGCTTTCCTGCTTCAGAAGATTCATGCCGACGGCGATGCTGCACCCAAACGCGATGAACGCCCTCAGTTCATGAACTTTATCAGATAACTATCATTCTCATTTCAATATCATCAACGGGTCTGTCAGCGCGACCTGTGGCTGTGCCTTGAATCATTTCAACCACATCAAGACCTTCTTCGACCTCTCCAAACACAGTATATTGGCCGTCAAGATGGGGAGTACCGCCAACAGTGGAGTAAATCTTCAGCTGTTCATCAGTCAGTCCCGATTTGCCGACCTTACTCTCTGCTTCTGCAGCCAGTTTGTCTTGCAGTCCCTGAAGACCTTCACGATTTCTGTCACGACGCATCTGCATAATCTCATCACGATGCTGAGCAGCAAGTTTATTAAAGGCATCCTGAACTTTCTGCATTCTCAGTTGTTTGGAGAATTGGCGAAGCTGGCCTTCGTTGTACACATCTCCCCAGACGATATAGAACTGCGAACCACTACTGCGACGTTCGGGATTCACCTCGTCGCCCTGACGTGCTGCAGCCAATGCACCTCGCTTATGGAAAAGTCCGTCCTTAATCTCAGCTTCAAGCGTGTAGTCTGGACCACCGACACCAAGCATTTTGCCTGCTGGTGCACCCTTGGAATCCGGGTCACCGCCCTGGATCATGAAGTTCTTAATCACTCGATGGAACAACGTACCATCATAATACCCCTCCTTCGCCAACTTAATGAAATTGTCGCGGTGGATAGGAGTCTCGTCGTATAGGCGAACTACGATGTCGCCCAGCATGGTTTGAATCATTACTTTCATAAACCATCTATTTAGTTATTTCCTCAATTTCCTTGCGTTGACTTACTTGACTGCACGGATGCAGCGACCACTGAAGCGGTTGGCGGAAAGACTTCCGTAGTCCACCTTGATATCAGAGAAATTGAATTCCAGGCACCACGCCTTGTTGCGATTGGCTGTATTGAGGGATGAGGTCCAGTAGATGCCAATGAGGCCTCGGAACCGAACGTCCCCATAGAAACGGAAGCCGGTAATAGGCAGAAAGATAGAGTTGCCCGTCTTCTTGCTTGTAACCTTATAGCCGTTGACTCCGTTTTTCGTGGTCCATTCCCACTTGCAGTTGTCGGGGTCTACCAATTCGTCAAACTCCTCCATCGTAGGCATGCGCCATTCACCACCCATATTCGCTCGGGCTGCATCGTCAACGGGAACCAGCTGGGCCTGCTTGTCGGTAGCCGAATACTTGGTCAGGAACTGGGAGTCTCCTTGGCTCCATGCATAGGTGCCCCACGAATAGTAGTTCTTCGGCTTGGTCTCTCCCCAGGCGAAATATGTGCCATAATCGGATGGCTCCGCAGCACCCACGTTCATGTTTGCCCACTTCACACTCAGTCCCATGTCAACAGCCTCCACTTTGTCTGCTGATTTGTTTTTGTCGTCCGACACGTTAACCTTAGCATGGCCAACAACTCCACAAAACATGACGGCAAGCGTCAAAAGATATACCTTTTTCATAATTAGTAAATGATTTTTGCAGGCAAAGATACGAAGAAAATCAGAAAATACGTAACGAATTAAGAATTTTTCTTAAAAGATTATTGGTCGGTAGCCTACACATTGCCCAGATACACATGGGTTATGCCTTGCTCCTCAGCGATACGCTTGGCTTCCTTAAGTGTATGCAGAGGTGTGGGTTGTATGTCTTGCAACTTGTATCGAGGGAAGAAACGACTGAAATGTAGCGGAGCGTTGGCCAGGTGGTTTTCTTTCAACCAGCGACACATCTGGCGTATCATGTCCATGTCGTCATTGACACCGGGAATAAGGAGGTTGGTGATTTCCAGCCATACGCCGGCATCGCGCATGGCAACAATCGTTTCAAGGACGGGCTGCAGATGACCACCACTGACACGCATATAGATGTCGTCGCTGAATGATTTCAGGTCTACATTGGCGGCATCGAGATAGGGCAACAGGTCTTGAAGGGGCTGCTGACAGACATATCCTGCCGTAACGAGGATGTTCCAAAGTCCTGCCTCATGAGCCAAGCGTGCACAATCGGTGATATATTCCAGATAGGTGAGGGGCTCCGTGTAGGTATAGGCAATGCCAGGACAATGGTGCTCAAGACAGAGGGCAACGAGTGCCTTGGGCGACAGATCGTAGTGAGGAACATCTGCGGGTGATGCCTGCGAGATGTCGTGATTCTGACAGTTCAGGCAACGGAAATTACAGCCCGTGCAGGCAAGGGAAAGACACTGGGTGCCTGGATGAAAATGGTAGAGTGGCTTCTTCTCGATGGGGTCGATGGCTAGGGAGCAGGGTAGGGCATATACCTCGCTAAGGAGCGTGCCACCATGATTGCGTCGGCTACGACAGCGTCCTGTCTTGCCTTCGGCTATATGGCAGTGGTGCGGACAGAGTAGACACTCTACTGCTCCATTCTCCAGTTTCTGATAATATCTGCACTCCATCATTCGACGTATTAGAAAACAATAGCTTCGTAGACATACAGCTCAGCATCGCGCCAGCCGTCCCATCCAAGGCCTGCCTTGTCCTGAGAACAATGTCCTACGAACTCTTCCTTCGTCCAGTTCACCTCGTCGGCCACCTGAGGAAGGAAGGTGCCGCTTCTGTGTCCCTTCTTGATGTAGATGCCGTGACGACGCAGTTCGAACTCGTCCAGACTCTTAATGCGACGCATGGGTGTAAGCACGGATATCTCAATATCTATATCGTCGAGTTCGTCTTTGGTCACAGGCATGAAACGAGGGTCTTCAAAGGCAGCGGCACGAGCCATCTCTGCCACTATCTCGTGGAGGGGATAATCCTCGCCGAAGTGACCAATGCAGCCGCGAAGTCTTCCGTGCTTGTGAAGTGAAACGAAAGCGCCGCACTGCTGCTTGAGTGTAGCGTTCTGAGTGTAGAGCGAAGAATTTATTCGCTTGCCATCCAGCGAATCCGTGATGCTCTGCAGGGCAATGTCCTTCAGCATCCTTTTGTCCTCGTCGGAGAGCCTAAAGTCCGTGTTCGTTTGCTGTTGTCCGTTACGAAGAATCGCGAATGAATGATAGCCCACCACTCGGCTATGATCATGATTGTCTATGTCACCTGAGTTCTGATACATGATGTGCTTCACGGAATAGTTATCATCGAGCATCATCATCAATGTGATGATGGCAAACGCACCACAGGCACTGGTTGCCAGATTGGGTATGTCTCGCTGGGCATTGCTCTCAATGGTTTTGATAAACTCCTCCACATTGCCCGTCTCAATGGCTTTACCTGTTCTGGCATCCACTTCGCAGGCAGCATCATACGTGGGATAGTGAGAGAAGTCGCTGCTAATCACAAACAGATTGTCGTCCGTGAAATAGGGTTTCAAGACCTCGGCTATCCGCTTGAGTTTGTGATAGTCGTTGGTCGAGATAATGATAGGTACGATGGAAGGCACTTCTTCATAACGGCGTTGCAGGAACGGCAGTTGCACCTCCAGACAGTGTTCACGATCATGGGCAGCGCGTTTGTATGTGAACACGCTATCGGCATCAAGTAACTGCTGAACCATCTCACGGTCCACCTTCACCTGTCCCAAAGGTGTTGCATAGTAGTCGGCCTCGCTATTGACTGAGGCGCCATCAAGCCACTCATGATGGCTGGGGCCCAGCAGAAAAATGCGCTTATACTTCTTTTGTGTATCCAGCGTCATATAGGCAGACGCAGCCACATTGCCGGAGAAGTAATAGCCAGCATGGGGCACAATGAGTGCGGCCACATTCTGATAGGCTCTATTACGGCTATGAAGTGTCAAGAAACTGTCCACTTCCTCACTCAATTCCAAGGAATCTCCCGTATAGAAACGGTTTGCCTGAGTGGCAGGGCGCACCACTGGCTCACGTGTTTGTCCTTTGCACGAAGTCATCATGATGAATATTGTTATAAGTGTTAGTATTTTCATGGGGCAAAAGTACAAAAAATCGATTAAACATACTACTTTTGCATGAAATTTATGAAAAAAATCTACCCAGAAAACATAAATAAGCCCTGTAGATAAGCATCTACAGGGTGTTGTTGGTAGTCGATAGGGGAATCGAACCCCTATGCCAAGATTGAGAATCTTGTATCCTAACCATTAGATGAATCGACCATCATGGTGCTCTCTCGGAGAAGTCCCCTCGGTGCGGAAGGAGGGGGATTCGAACCCCCGGTACGGGAACCCGTACGGCAGTTTAGCAAACTGCTGGTTTCAGCCACTCACCCATCCTTCCAGATGTCTCAGCTGCAAACCGTGGGGGTATCTCCTTGATTGCGGGTGCAAAGGTACGACTAATTTTTGAAACCTGCAAATTTTTTCATGACTTTTTTCGTTCAATGCCTATTTTTCTTTGTTTTGCTGCTATTTCCTGGTGTAGTAGGAGCGGATTAGGGGGCAATATCATTTGTTAATCTTCATTAACTATGGTGTTTTGCATTTTACTTTTCGCCTTTTGCATTGTCTAAGGAATTAGTAAACCTAACTTATTATTATTTGATATGAAAAGACTATTTTTATCGTTGATGGCTGTCACAAGCCTCACAGCATGGGCACAGTTTGGTGCGCCCAGACAGAACCCTACGGTTCCTTCAGTAACAGAAAATGTGGTAGAAGATTTCAAGCCTGCCACCACTAACCAGGAGAACAAGCAGTTCCCTGCAGTCAACTCGCAGCGCATGGTGCGCGCTCAGATTTCGGCCCCTCAGGCTACGTTCGTGGGACTGGACATCGCTGGTAAGATTTATCAGATGACGAAGGATGAGAATGGTGTATGGACGGGTACATCAGAACCTCAGGACGAGGGTTTCCACTATTATCAGCTGAACATCGACGGTGCCTCAGTGCCCGATCCAGGCAGTAAGTACTATTATGGTGCCAGCCGTTGGGGTAGTGGTATCGATATTCCTGCTCAGGATGAGGATTTCTATACAGTCAAGAACGTGCCACAGGGCTCTATCAACGAGGTGTATTACTGGTCGACGGTGCAGGGGAAAATGCGCCACGGCTATGTTTACCTGCCCAACGAGTACTACAGGAATCCTACGAAGAAGTTCCCCGTGCTCTACCTGCAACATGGCATGGGTGAGAACGAGACGGGATGGAGTGCACAGGGTAAGACGGGCATCATTATGGATAATCTGATAGCTGCTGGCAAGGCTACACCTTTTATTATATATATGGACAATGGTCTTGACACGCGTCGTCCTGGCGATCCAGATCCCGCACAGATGCGTCGTATGGGTCCTCCTCAGGGACCGCGTCCACAGGGTGCTCCTCAGGGTGGTCCTCAAGGACCGCGCCCTCAGGGTGGTCGCCCTGGCGGCTTCGGCCGTGGCTTTGGCAACTTTGCAGAAGCTTTCCAGCAGATATTGTTGAAGGACATCATCCCGATGGTGGAGAAGAACTATCGCGTGATTGCTGATACCGAGCACCGTGCAATGGCAGGTCTGTCGATGGGTGGTATGCAGACGCACGCCATCACGCTTGCCAACCCGACCACTTTTGCCTATGTGGGAATGTTCAGCGGTGGCACGTTCAATACGGAGGAACTGAAAGATGCTGCCGACTTCAAGAAGACCAACAAGGTGCTCTTTATGAGTGCTGGTGGCAGAGAAACCCGAATGGCTGAGGGTGACGGAAGCGTCGGCAAGGCTGCTGAAGACCTGAAGAAGATGGGTATCAATGCTCATAGTTATGTCTCGCCTGAGACAGCCCACGAGTGGCAGACCTGGCGCCGTAGCCTGTACCAGTTTGCCCAGCTGCTCTTCAAATAGATAGTGGTTTATAGAAATAAGAAAAGTGAGCGAATCGTTGGTGGTTCGCTCATTTTTTTGTAATTTTGCCGGCGGTATGAAAGAAGTGAAGATTAGTGACAGTGTGCTGCGCAAGGCGGCAGGCGAGGGTATGGATGCTTTCGTCGCTGCTTTCGTGACGGCTATCAAGGAGGCGATAGGCGGTCAGTTGACCAGTGAGACGCTGACAGAGTTGAACAGCGACCAGATAACGCTGCTGGCATGGGACCAGTTGCACGAGGAGGTCATGGACGGTGGTTTTGTGCAGTTGATACACAATGGCTACGGTCCGTTCATCTTCAAGAATCCACTGGCAAAGGCTCTGAAATTGTGGGGCTTGCGCGACCTGTCGAAGTTGATATACGATGCTCACTCGCTGTATGTGAAGTACCACGAGCCATTGGAGCGCGACTGTACGGACGACGAGTTCATGGCGCTGTTTGAGCAGTACCCGGAGTTCGACGACCTGGACGATGAGTTCGTAGAGAAGGAAGAAGAATGGACGGAACAGATAGCGCGCTATATTGACGAACACATTGAACGCTTCGCTGAGATTAAAGATTAAAAACAAAAGATTAAATTTCGGACAGTGAATAAGCAACAAGAGGAACTTCGTAAGAAGAGTCCTATACAGATAAAGAACCGCAAGGCCTCGTTTGAGTATTTCTTCATCGAGGAATTCACGGCAGGCATCGGGCTGACGGGTACGGAGATTAAGAGTCTCCGTCTGGGTAAGGCCTCGCTGGTAGATACTTATTGCGTGATTATTAATGGTGAGTTTTGGGTGAAGGGTATGAACATCTCGCCCTACTTCTACGGCTCGTACAACAACCATGAGCTGAAGCGCGACAGAAAGCTGTTGCTGACGAAGCGCGAGATACAGAAACTGGCGTCGGCCACTAAACAGACGGGCTACACCATCGTGCCCCTGCTGGTGTTCATCGACGAGAAAGGGCATGCCAAGATGGACATTGCCCTGTGTAAAGGTAAGAAGTCGTTTGACAAGCGTCAAACGCTGAAGGAAAAGGAAGACAAGCGCGAGATGGATCGTGCCATGAAGGTATACAAATGACAACACTCAACGACTTAGCTAAACAACGCGTACTGATTCTCGATGGTGCCATGGGCACGATGATAGGAAAGGTGCTGGGCAAGACCGGCAATTCCGACGAGCTGAATCTGACGCGCCCTGATATCATCGCCGACATCCACCGCAAATACCTGGTGGCTGGTGCTGATATCATCACTACCAACACGTTTAATGCCCAGCGTATTTCGCAGGCCGACTACCATCTCGAGGAAAAAGCTCGCGAGATGGCGCTACAAGGTGCCAGCATCGCCAGAGCTTGTGCTGACGAATTCAGTTCGCCAGACCATCCCCGCTTTGTGGCAGGCTCCATCGGTCCTACGAACAAGACTTGCTCGATGTCGCCCGACGTGAGCAATCCTGCCCTGCGCGAGCTCTCCTACGACCAGCTGTTTGATGCTTACTACGAACAGATGGATGCGCTGATAGAGGGTGGGGTGGACATTCTGCTCATTGAGACCATCTTTGACACGCTGAATGCGAAAGTGGCTGTCGATGCTGCTCTGTCGGCCATGCAAGCGCGTGGTGTAGAGTTGCCCATCATGCTCAGCGCGACAGTCAGTGACTTGGCTGGGCGAACGCTTAGTGGACAGACGCTGGATGCCTTCCTGGCCAGCATCAGCAGCTATCCCATCTTCTCGGTGGGTCTGAATTGCTCGTTTGGTGCCCGTCAGATGCTACCCTTCCTGCGTCAGTTGGCACGTAAGGCACCTTATTATATTAGTGCCTATCCGAATGCCGGACTGCCCAACGCTATGGGACTCTACGACGAGACGCCAGAGACGATGGCACCACAGATAGCTGAGATGATTGACGAGCAGTTGGTGAACATCGTGGGCGGTTGCTGTGGTACGGACGACGCTTTTATCGCCAAATATGTGCCACTCGTTGAGGGCAAGACACCACGAACACCTGTTGCTAAGTCCGAGACTATGTGGCTCAGTGGACTGGAACTGCTGGACGTCACTCCAGAGGTGCGCTTCGTGAATGTGGGCGAACGCTGTAATGTCGCCGGTTCACGAAAGTTCCTTCGACTCATCCAGGAAAAGAAGTACGACGAAGCCATTGCCATAGCCCGCAAACAGGTGGCTGATGGTGCACGCGTCATCGATGTGAATATGGACGATGCCCTCTTGGATGCCCGTTCGGAGATGGTAAATTTTCTGAACACGATTGCTGCTGAGCCCGACATCGCCTCCGTGCCTGTAATGATTGACTCATCGGATTGGAACGTTATCCTGGCAGGACTGAAATGTCTGCAAGGAAAGGGTATCGTGAACAGCATCTCGCTGAAAGAAGGCGAAGGGGTCTTCATCAAGCATGCTCTTGACGTGAAGCGCTATGGCGCTGCTGTGGTGGTGATGTGTTTTGATGAAGAAGGACAAGCAACGAGCTATGAACGCCGCATTCAGATAGCAGAACGTTCATATCGCATTCTAACCCAGCAGGTTGGAATGAATCCGTTAGACATTATCTTTGATCCAAATATACTGGCTGTTGCTACAGGTATG
>JAEEGL015788210.1_pt1 | contig 10659 bp, 7 predicted proteins | sample 9134231 | NCBI WGS metagenome assembly JAEEGL01 (sample SAMN16246548, study PRJNA631951) | gut metagenome | biome: gut microbiome; feature: rumen; material: fiber-attached | host: Bos | place: Iran: Karaj | collected 2018-10 | reverse complement strand
TAAAATGTCAGCTCCGCGCAGCGGAGGTGATAAAGCGGGTTCAGATAAGTTGACAATTGAAGACACCATTACGACCCGCGAAGGGGGGAGCACCCCCCTGGCTCCAGCCGGCGAGCCGTCTTACACCACCCTCCCTGCGGGGACACCCCGCAACGCCCCAAAACGCATCGACGAAGTAATGCTTGCGGTCTACCGCGCACCAAAATCCTTTACCGGAGAAGACATGGTAGAAATCTTCTGCCACGGAGGACCTGCCGTTGTTACCGCAATACAAAATCTTATGCTCAAAATAGGCTTCCGCCAGGCACTTAGGGGTGAATACACCTTCCGCGCCTACATCAACGGAAAAACCGACCTTACCAAGGCAGAAGCCGTAAAAGAAATTATAGACAGCCACACAGACGCAGGCCGCAGTCACGCCGTTGGCCGGCTTTCAGGCTCACTTTTTGAAGAAATCGACAGCATCAAAAAATTGATAATAGATACCCTTGCTTCTATAGAAGTAGAAATTGAATACCCGGAAGACGAAGAAACAATTGCAGATACCTTTGACCGCAAGGACATCGAGCTTGCCCGCGACCGCCTTCAGACTCTTGCAGACAGCTGGAAGGGCGAAAAGCTTTATCAGGACGGGGCAAGAGTTGTTCTTGCCGGCCGCACAAATGCCGGAAAATCTTCGCTTTTTAACGCAATTCTAAAGGAAGAGCGCGCAATCGTTAGCGATATAGAAGGAACCACCCGCGACTGGCTTGAAAGCTGGGCAAGCATCAACGGAATTCCTGTCCGCCTTTTTGACACCGCAGGTCTCCGCGAAACTGACGACGTAATTGAAGCTCAGGGTGTAGAACTCAGCCGTAACCTTGCCAGCGACGCCGACGTAGTTCTTTACCTTATAGACAGCACCACAACTCCGACCCCGGAAGACGAGGACTTCATTAAAAACTGCCAGGAACCATTAATTGTAGTTTGGACAAAGTCTGACAAAAATGAAGATGCAAGACCTTCCTATGAAACTTCGTGCCCTCAGGTTCAAATTTCATCAAAAACCGGTACCGGCATTCCACTGCTTTTTGCCCAGATTGCAAAAATCCTTACTTCAGGACTAACAACCGACCGCGAGCAGGCAGGACTTGGTTCGGCACGCCAGCGTGACTCTGTTGCAGAAGCCCTGGAAAATGTAAAGCACGCACTCATTAGTGCAGACGATAACTATACTCTGGATGCTGTTGTTCAAGATCTGGAAGAAGCTCTGGACTGCCTTGGCGAAGTAACCGGCGACGTAACTCCGGACGACGTTTTGGGCAGTATTTTTGCTAATTTCTGCGTTGGAAAGTAGTCATCTTAATCAGGAGCTCACCATGAAGCCTTATTACTTAAAAACCTCGCGACTGGAACTTGTTCCAATGACAAGTGAATTTTTGCAGACAGCACATGCTTATGCATCAGATCCTTTAATCACCAAAATGATGACTTTTTTGCCTAGCGATTCGCTTGAAGATACTCAGAAATTTATTGATGAATCCGAAGAGCAGTGGCACAACGAAGAACAAACAGACTTTCAGTATGCAATTTTGTATCAAAAGCAACATATTGGCGGTATTTCCTTTACTATTTTAGATGGTCAGAAGGCCGAACTGGGCTGGATTATTAAAAAGACCTACCAGGGTAACGGTTATGCTGCAGAAGCGGCACAGGCTCTTATTGAATGGGGAAGCAAGAACCTTAAAATCAAAAAATTCATTGCTCACTGCGACACAGCAAATATTGCCTCTTACAGAACTATGGAAAACCTTGGCATGAAAAGGATTTCTGTAAGTGGCGGACGCTTTAATAAGGCAAATCCTGGCGAAGAACGCAAGGAATATTTGTACGAGATGGAAGTTTCAAAGGCTCCAAAGGGCTCCCTTCCAATGCACAAGCTCTGCCTGCCTCTGGTACTCGAACAGTTTTTCCGCATTCTGGTTGGTTCTGCCGACACTGTAATGCTCAGTGCCTACTCTGGTGCTGCGGTTGCGGGCGTTGGCCTTATGACTCAGTACGTTTTCTTTTTAATGCTGCTATTCAGCGTGATTACAACTGGAACTACAATCGTTCTGGCCCAATATATCGGGGCAAAAAAGTCGCGGACAGATCTGAATCATGTTGCAAATGCCTCTACAGTGATGATTATGTCCCTGGGCGTGCTCCTTACTATTCTTGTAATTACCGGTACCAAACCCCTTTTAAGCTTTTATACTCTGGAAGATGAAGTCCGCAAGGCCGCCTTTGACTATTTTGTGATTTTTGGCGGAATCGGTGCCATTTTTAATGCTGGCAGCCTTTTACAGTCGGCAATTCTTAGAGCCTACGGTTATACAAAGCAGGCACTTTATGTTACCTTTGTCGCAAACGTCATCAACGTTGTTGGTAATGCCCTGTCTCTTTACGGTTTCTTCGGCTTCCCGATTCTTGGGGTAAAGGGTGTTGCAGGGGCTTCCCTTGTTTCAATGATTGTTTCCTGCATTCTGCTTCAGATAATCATAAAGAAAAAAAAGGATGTTGCTTTCAACCTCAAAACTGTACGTTCAACTCCGCGCTCTTTTTACAGACTCATCCTTTCAATTGGAGTGCCTACTGCCAGCGAAAGCCTTTCCTACAATATCTCGCAGATTGTCATCATGGCTATGATTTCGACTTTGGGAACTTACGCAATGTCGGCTCAGGTTTACACAAGGACAATCTGCCAGTACGTTTACATCGTTGCAATCGGAATGGGGGCTGCCTGCCAGATTAAGGCCGGTTACTTTGTTGGCGCCCAACAGAGTCAGATTGCCTACAAAAAAATGTTCGGCTACTCCCTTGTTGCAACTGCGGTTTCCCTTTCGATGATTTCTCTGGTCAACATTTTTGACCAGCCGATAATTTCGATTTTTACAAAGAATCCCGAGGTTTTCAAGCTTGTAAACACCCTGCTGCGTTTTTCTATCCTTGTTGAATTCGGACGCTCTCTCAACCTCATCTGGATTGGCGGACTTAAGGGTGCCGGCGACATCCGCTTCCCGGTTTTGTACGGAATGTTCTCAAACTGGTGTATCATGGTTTTCCTCAGCTGGCTTTTGGGTCTCAAATTGGGCTGGGGTGTTGCAGGCTGCTGGCTTGGAATAGGCCTTGATGAAACTCCGCGCGGCATTGTAATGGTGTTCCGCTGGCTCAGCAAAAGGTGGATGACTAAATCTCTGGTAAAATAGTTTTTTTTATAGCCGAAAAGTGCTATAATTTGGTTAACATTTTATAAGAGGATAATAATGGGTCAGACCTTAAAAGAACAGTACGGCAATATTTTTGCCGAAATTATGAAACTTTCTAAAGCGGCTGCAAAAATTGACGAGACCAAAGTTTACGAAGAAGCCAACCTGGACACCAGAAAATACATGTACAAACTTCTGGATGACAATTTTAAACCAGGTTCAGGTTTAGGAAACATCGAAAATTTTAAAGCTTTTTATGACGCAGTAACAAAAGAAGGTAAATCTGGACTTATCCTTATGGAACATTATACAAATCTTGATTTACCTGCAATTCTTTATCTTTTAGACAAACAGGGTGAGCCTTGGGCAAAAGACTTGTCTTCACGTATTGTTGCCGTAGCCGGAATGAAGCTCAACGAAGCAAGTCCTGCTGTACGTGCATTTACAGAAGGCTTTACACGCGTTGTAATTTACCCTACCCGTAGCCTTACTGCACTTGAAGACAAAAAACTTTCAGAAGAAGAAATTGCTGCCGAAGAACAGCGTGCCCGCAAAATTAACTTTGCAGCTATGCGCGCAATGGACGGTTGTAAAAAACGCGGTCAGGTAATACTTGTATTCCCAAGCGGAACACGTTACCGCCCTGGAAAACCAGAAACAAAACGCGGTCTTCGCGAAATCGACAGTTACCTTCGTCTTTTTGACTGCATGATTCTTGTTTCTATCAACGGAAACTCTCTTAGAATTAATCCTGCAAGTCCTGATGACATGCTTTCAGACATTGTTGAACAGGACGTAGTAACACTTACAGCAAGCCCTGTAATCAACTGTAAGGAATTCCGCAACGAAGTTCTTGCAAAGATTCCAGCAGATGAACCAGATCCAAAGCAGAAGACAATTGATCATGTAATGGAAGTTCTGGAAGATATTCACAATCAGGTTGAAGCTACCCGCCAGTAGACAATAGCGCAAGAACTTGTAAAATAGTCTGAAAAAGATTTTGGAGTTTTTATGAAAGCTGTTGATTTGTACAAAGAAGCAGGAAGCGTTAGCTATCCTGGTCGTGGAATTGTTGCCGGACTCAGTGCAGACGGTAAATACGCCGTAAGCGCTTACTGGACAATGGGACGCAGTGCCGGAAGCCGAAACCGTATTTTTGTTGTAGAAGACGAAAACGGAAGCGAAGTTGTACGCACAAAGGCATTTGATCCAAGTTTAATTGCCGGTGACCCTTCACTGATTATTTACGCTGCTGTACGTCAGTTGGGAAGTAAGACAATCGTTACAAACGGTGACCAGACAGATACAATTTTTGACGGAATGAAGAAAGGACTTTCTTTTGAACAGTCACTTTTGAGCCGCAAATACGAGCATGACGCTCCAAACTATACTCCGCGTATTTCAAGCCTTCTTGATACAGACGGCGGCAAACTCCGCTATGCACTTTCTATTCTTAAAAGTGATGACGGAAATCCAGACTGCACATTGCGTCAGACTTTTGATTATGATAATCCATCTGCTGGAGAAGGACGTTACATCCACACATATCAGGGTGACGGCAATCCTCTTCCAAGTTTTAGCGGCGAGCCTGTAAAAGTTACAATCGATGCAAACGGCGGAGACATCAACACTTTTGCAGATAAACTTTGGGCAGCCCTGAATGAAGACAATAAAGTTTCTCTTTTTGTACGCTTCATCGAAATTGCTACTGGTAAATATGAGGAGAAAATCATAAACAAAAACAAATAAGGTAGAATGAAGCAATCTGGAAAATTATTTCTGATACTTTCAGTTTTACAAACTTTGATTTTGACATCATGCGTTTCCAAAAACGAACGCTTTGCAAAAACCGCAGATGATTATCTTATCAAAAGCGGTTTTTGCGGTTCTGTAATTGTTGCTAAAAAAGGAAAAATTATTTTTTCTGGCGGCTACGGCTCTTCGGACGTAAAAAATCCGGAAGCCCTGCCAAATGACCTAAATACAGTCTACGAAACAGGCTCCCTTTCCAAACAGCTGCTTGCAGCAGCAATCCTAAAACTTGTAGAAAAACACAAACTCAGTCTGGATGATAACATCTATCAGTTCTTTCCAGATTTTAAGCATGGAAAAAAAATCACAATCAGAATGCTTTTAAACATGCGTTCAGGTCTTACAGACCACATAAACTGCGCCCACGATTTTTTTCCAAAAAGCATTCATTCTGTAATTGCAGGAAATCATCTGCAAAACATTCACGTTGATTATAATTTTGTTCAGGTTTATCTTCCAAATGCGCCAATTGTGGCTGAACCAGACTCCACATATTTTTATTGCAATACAAATTATTACCTTCTTGCAAAAATCATTGAGCAGGTAAGCGGAAAATCTTACGAAGATTTTATGACTAAAAAAATCCTTTACCGCTGTGGAATGAAAAATTCAAATTTTGACTTTCAGAACACAACGGCAAAAGGCTATGTTGGCGGACGTTATTACAGTATTCCAGCAGGGCTTGCCTTTGGCTGCGGAGATTTGAACTCTTCTGTAATGGATTTATACAAATGGAACCGCGCCTTTTTAAAAGGCAAAATTGTTTCTAAAAAATATATCCGAGAGCTAAAACATGCAAAGGGATATCATTACGGATGGAACTGCGGAAACAAAATGATTTTTCACGCGGGAAACACAAATGTTTTTAATTCTTACAACAGCTATAATTTTAAGACAAAAACTCAAATCATCGTGCTGTGTAATACACCTGTTGGAAAATGTAATGCCACAAAAATTGCAGGGGTCTTAAATAAATTCTTGTAGAAAAAAATCGCACTTTCTTCTATTATGTGGTGCATGAACGAACTACAACTTAAATACGGATGCAACCCGAACCAGAAACCGGCGCGGGTTTTTATGGATGACGGAACAGACCTTCCAATTACAGTTTTGAACGGAAGACCTGGTTATATCAACCTTTTGGATGCACTAAACGGATGGCAGCTTGTAAAAGAGCTTAAAGAAGCAACAGGACTTCCAGCAGCAACAAGCTTTAAACACGTAAGTCCTGCAGGAGCTGCAGTTGGACTTCCACTAAGCGACACCTTGAAGCAGATTTACTTTACTGACGGTGTTGAACTTACTCCTCTTGCCTGCGCTTATGCCCGTGCACGCGGTGCTGACCGTATGAGTTCATTTGGTGATTTTATTTCACTTTCTGATGAGTGTGATGAAGCGACTGCCCTTTTGATTAAAAAAGAAGTTAGCGATGGCGTTCTTGCTCCTTCATATTCAGAAAAGGCTTTGGAAATCCTCAAGGCTAAGAAAAACGGAAATTATCTTGTAATTCAGATTGACCCGAATTATGTTCCTGCAGATTTGGAAAAGAAGCAGGTGTTCGGTGTAACTTTTGAACAGGGACACAACTTCCTTAAAATTGATGAGCAGTCGGCTCTTTCAAACATCGTTACAAAGAATAAAACTTTGAGCGAAGATGACAAACGCAATCTTATTATTTCCCTGATTGTTTTGAAATACACACAGTCAAACTCAGTTTGCTTTGTAAAAGACGGACAGGCAATCGGTATTGGTGCCGGACAGCAGAGCCGCGTTCACTGTACACGCCTTGCAGGTCAGAAAGCTGATAACTGGTGGCTTCGTCAGTCGCCAAAAGTACTGGGACTGCAGTTTGTAGACGGCATTAAACGCGCAGACCGCGACAATGCTATTGACGTTTACATTGGTGAAGAATATATGGACGTTCTTGCCGAAGGTAAATGGCAGAACATCTTCAAGGTAAAGCCAAGCGTATTTACCCGTGAAGAAAAAGCTGAATGGATCAGCAAAAACACAAATGTTGCTCTTGGAAGCGATGCCTTCTTCCCATTCGGCGACAACATCGAGCGCGCACACAAATCTGGTGTTACCGCAGTTGTTCAGCCAGGTGGTTCAGTTCGCGACGACCTCGTAATTCAGGCTGCAGACGACTACAACATGACAATGTGTTTTAATGGAATCCGTTTGTTCCATCATTAGACGATAATCGAAGAAGCGTTAAAAGCAAGGCTGCGACAGCGGGCTTGCTTAGCTTCATCGATAAAAATGTCTCAAGCGGCGAGACTAGCGAGCCGCCTCGCAGACAGCCCTCGCCAGCTGGTCAGCACAGCTGGTGCGCTTAAAGCCGCAAATATTTCCTTTTAATTTTGCGGCAATTTCTTCTGCCTTCATTCCTTCTACCAGCTTAGAAATAGCCTTTAAGTTTCCGTCACAACCGCCGTCAAAACTTACATCAGTTATAGTTCCATCATCATTGCGTGTAAAATGAATTGCTCTGGCACAAACGCCACTAGTTTTATAAGTAATTTTTTCCATGTTGATTTCCTAAAAAAATAATTTTACAAAGAATATCATTAATTCTTCTAATATTCTAACAGTTTTTATTAAAAAAATAGAAGAATAACATCTTTATCAATTACCATTGACTTCTATCCCTCTGTGCCAAGATAGATGTCGCCTGATGGAGGGGGATATATCTTTGCATAGAGAGCGCAAGGGTATGGAGCGGTTGCGAAGCAAGCGACCGCAACGAAGTGAGGACGCCGAGGGTACCGAGCCGCGGAACACCCGACCTGCGCAAGGTTGTAATTTCTTACACCAACTTCCGAATGCGTTGAGCCTTGCTATAACTTCTGCAAGCAGAAGTTGACTTGGGTGAATCTTGCGCAGGATGCGCCCAGAAAAACAAGGGCTGCCCGCGGAGTTTTGGCGGACAGCCCAAGTGTTTCTAACATTTTTCCAGCACTATCTGGACGCTACCGCCGTACTGTGGCATGTACGGGAGGTAGAGGCCTACATTCATCAGCTTGTCGCCGGAGGTTGCGAGACCAGCTGGTAACGGTGCAAATGTACTTTCCGGAAGGGGGAAAGGGAAGTCGGCAAGGAGGGCACGGATTGTGGCACTTGTCGAGCAAGTTAATTTATATTTGGCCTTTGGATCCAGACCTTTTAACTTAAGAAGTACAACTTCTGGATTTCCTTCGGCAAATTGCCATGAAACTGTGAGTACAGCCTGTTTTTTATCTTTGGAAACAATGTTCCATGCAGTATATGCACTACTTTCGGCTGGAGCTGCAGCATCCCAAGAAGAACGAAGGCGGTAAAGGTCTCCAAACTGAACTGTAGAACGGATTTTTTTGTAAAGGGCAACCTGCTCTTTAATTTCGTCCAATTCAGGTTTGCTTAGTTTATTCAAATCGAGTTCATAGCCAAAGGTTCCAGCCATTGCGGTATGTCCGCGCTCGCTGATGTTTGTTACGCGGCCTGTCTGATGATTTGGGACAGCACTTACGTGGCAGCTCATTGCGCTGGCAGGGTAAGCGATGCTTGTTCCATTCTGGATTGCAAGACGCGAAAGTCCGGCTGTGTTGTCGCTTGTCCAGCACTGAGGCATGTAGTAAAGGAAGGCTGGGTCAAAGCGTCCACCGCCGCCCGAACAGGATTCAAAAAGCACGTTCGGGAACTTCTGAGTTACGCTCTCAAGCAGACGGTAAAGTCCCAGATAATATTTATGCGCAGTCTTCAGCTGATTTGCAGGACTTGCGAGGGCACTGGCAACTTCTGTCTGAGAGCGGTTGAAGTCCCATTTTACATAGTCGATTGCAACAGTAGAAAGGATTTTGCTCAGAGTTTCTGTAAGGTAATCTACTACATCGTCTCGGCTGAGGTCTAAAACTAACTGATGGCGTCCAAGCGAACGGTCGCGGCCTTCGATGTGGAGGCACCAGTCCGGGTGTGCGCGGTAAAGGTCGCTGTCTGGCGAAATCATTTCCGGCTCGAACCAGAGACCAAACTTAAGCCCGCGTTTATGAATTCCTTCTGCAATTTCTTCCAGTCCGCCGGTGAGTTTTTTTGTATTTACAAACCAGTCACCAAGCGAAGAACGGTCATCGTCGCGTTTTCCAAACCAGCCGTCATCAAGAACAAAAAGTTCAATTCCTTCTTCTGCGGCACGGTCTGCAAGCTTAAAAAGTTTTTCTGCATTAAAATTAAAATAAGTTGCTTCCCAGTTGTTGATTACAATCGGACGCTCTTTTTTCTGCCATGGGCCGCGGCACATATTGTCGCGGTAAAGGTCATGGTATGTTCGGCTGAGTTCTCCAAGTCCGTTATTACTAAAAACCATAACAACTTCTGGAGTTTCAAAAGTTTCTCCCGTTGCAAGTTCCCATTCAAAATTGTAAGGATTAATTCCAATCTGAACGCGGCTCATGTTGAACTGATCAACTTCTGCGCCTGCAACAAAGTTTCCGCTGTAAACAAGATTAAAACCGAATACCTGGCCTGTAGTTTCTGTTGCTTCATAATCTGCAAGAGCAATAAACGGATTATGCTGATGGCTTGAAGTTCCGCGGCGGCTTTCTACGCTCTGTGTGCCAGGAACAAGCTTTTGCCAGATTCCATGACGTTCGCGGGCATGTGCGCCAGAAAGCTGAAGCATTTTGTAGCGGCTTGTCATAAAATCTACACTTGCACTCATTACACGGCGAAGTTTTACGCTCTGATTTTTATAAATGCCCTCTGCCGAGCCACTGTTATTTTTTACAATTGTGTGACGACAGATTACATCTCGATTGTTCCAAACTGTATATACTAATGTTACCAGAACTCCGGTAACAGGGTCTTTCAAATTGATTTCAAGTGTGTCAGTTTCGCTATCTGAAGTGACATATGTTGCTGGAAGGCCTTTTATTCCAGGCTTTCCCTTTATAATTTTGTGCGAATCGTAAAAAAGGTCTGCGGCAATTGTGCCGTCTGCGCAAAGTGCTTCAAATGCCCCGGTACGGAAATCACTTCTTCCGCTTGTAGGGAATTCCTGCTGAAGTGCATTTAAAGAAAAATCAACTTTTCCGTGAAGTTCTGCAGGAACAGGAGCAAATGCGCGGTCAATAAGAGGCATAGAGCAAACATCATCGTCCCAGTCATCAATTCTGCTAACCCAACCACCGTGAAGAACATATTTTTTGTCGTAAATTCTTATGATATAGCTTGATGACGGCGTATTTAATAAGAAACTGTTTGTCTTTTTATTAAAGATGATACTCATAAAATCCTCTAAAAATTATTTATAACGTGTTTGTAACTGTAATTTTGTACAAAGAAAAGCTAGTGGCGAGCGAACCATTAGGCAGTCCTCGCGAACAATTCTATCCGTAGACCCCGTATGGTTCTGCCTCTTGGTTCGCCGACACGCTTTTCTTTGTACAGGTATTAAGCCTTATAAAGACTTATATAAACTTATTTGAAAAGGTTCAAAATCTCTTTGTTAGAATCTTTCAAAGCTGCTTCAACTCCCTTCTGATCCAGGAAGATCTGGTCGAAAGTACGAGTCATAATCTGACCAATCATTACAGAGTTGTCTACGATTGGGTAAAGGAATGTTCCGTTTGGAGCCTTAGCTTCG
>JAEEGL015217368.1_pt1 | contig 10659 bp, 7 predicted proteins | sample 9134231 | NCBI WGS metagenome assembly JAEEGL01 (sample SAMN16246548, study PRJNA631951) | gut metagenome | biome: gut microbiome; feature: rumen; material: fiber-attached | host: Bos | place: Iran: Karaj | collected 2018-10 | reverse complement strand
GGCCCTCGTCCAGCAGGGCGATGAGCCGCGGCTCATCCCCGGAGGCGATGGCGTCCCGGTATTCGCCCAGGCAGGCGATGAAGCCGTCCAGTTCCCGAAGAAGGTTGTCGCCGTTTTCCATAAAAAGCTCCGCCCACATTTGGGGATTCAGCCAGGCCACCCGGGTCATGTCCTTGTAGCTGCCGGCGGAAAAGCCCTTGTGCTTCCCGGCGGCGGGGCTTTTGATAAAGGCGTTGGAGACCACGTGGGCCATCTGTGAGGTGAAGGCGATCATCTCATCGTGCTCCTCCGCCGTGGTGACGGAGAAGCGGCCGAAGCCGGCCGGAGCCAGCAGGGACTTGACCCGGTCCAGCAGGCCGATGTTGTCAAAATCCGGCGGCACGATCACCATGGGCGCCCCGTGGAACAGGTTGGATCTGGCGTATTTGAAGCCGGAGTTGTGGGTGCCCGCCATAGGGTGGCCGCCCAGGTAGGTGAAGCCGTATTTCTCCGCAAGGGGGAAGCACCGGGAGCAGACGACCCGCTTCGTGCCGCAGCAGTCGATGACCACCGGCTTTTTCCCGATGCGGGGCCCCGTCTTCTCCAGAAACTCCGCCGCCGCCTGGGGGTAGACCGCGATCAGGATCAGGTCGCAGCCGGAGACGTTTTCCTCCGTGAGAGGCCCGGTCACCACGCCGCTGAGAATGGCGAAGTCCAGCACGCTCCGGTCGATGTCGAAGGCGAGGACCGTGTGTCCCGCCTCGCTGTACGCCTTCGCGAAGCTGCCGCCGATAAGGCCGAGCCCGACGATGCCGGTGTTCACTGTACCGCCACCTCCCGGATCCGGCGCACCTTGTCCGCCAGCACGTCGTACTCCTCCGGCGTCAGGGACTGCGCCCCGTCGCACAGTGCGTGCATGGGGTCGTTGTGCACCTCGATGATGAGCCCGTCGGAGCCGCAGGCCGCAGCGGACATGGCCATGGGCGGCACCAGCCGGGCGATGCCGGTGGCGTGGCTGGGGTCCACGATGATGGGCAGGTGGGTCAGCTCCCGCAGCATGGGCACCGCCGCCAGATCCAGGGTGTTGCGGGTGTAATCGTCAAAGGTGCGGATGCCCCGCTCGCAGAGGATGACCTGCTCGTTTCCGCCGGCCATGATGTACTCCGCGCTCATGAGAAGCTCCTTCAGGGTGTTGGCCAGGCCGCGCTTCAAGAGGACGGGCTTTTTCAGCCTGCCCACCTCCCGCAGCAGGTCGAAGTTCTGCATATTCCGGGCGCCGATCTGGACCACGTCCACATCCTCGAACAGGGGCAGGTCACGCACGCCCATGACCTCGGTGACGATGGGGAGACCCGTCTCCGCTCTGGCGATCTTCAGCAGCTCGATCCCCTCCGCCTTGAGGCCCTGGAAGTCGTAGGGAGAGGTCCGGGGCTTGAAGGCACCGCCCCGGAGCATCTGGGCGCCGCTCTTCTTCACGGCCTTTGCCACCGCCACGATCTGCTCCTCCGTCTCCACGGAGCAGGGACCGGCGATCATGACAAAGTGCCCGTGACCGATCCTGACGTCGCCCACCTCCACGATGGTATCGTCCGGGTGGAACTTCCGGTTGCAGCATTTGAAGGGATCGGTGACCCGCTTGACGGAGTCCACGATGCCCAGGCTTGCGATCAGGTCCATATCCACATGGGAGGTGTTGCCCACCAGGCCCAGCACGGTCTGATATTCACCCTCGGAGATGTGCACCTTGAGCCCCTGGCCTTCCAGCCATTCGATGAGCTGGGCGCGCTTTTCATCCGGCGTTTTTTGCTTGAGTACGACGATCATCTGTAAAACCTCCCGGTAATAAAAATACGGCACAGGCGTAACCTGTGCCGCTTAAAGCGATTTCCGATCCCTTCCGCGCATCACAAATTACCCTTACCAGAACAATCGGTAAAGTAATAGTAATAGTAAGCGGTAAAGGATACGTTCTTCATGATAACCTCGCAGTGCGCTTTTAATGCAATAAAGAATAAAAGACTTTGCGGGAATTGTCAACTGGCAATCTGCACAAAACATCGGCGCGCCGTGCCTGTATCCGCTGGCCGCGGATAAAAAAGCCGTTCAGCGGCGGATACGGCGCCGCAGCCGGCTTACCAGCAGCACGGCGCAGGCGATCTTCACCCCGTCGGGGATGAGGAAGGGAAACACGCACATGCCCAGGGCCTGCATCAGCCCGATGGCGGCCACCCGCCGGGAGTAGACGTATACGAACCACGCGGTGCCGAAGGCGTAGCACACAAGAAGGCCGAGCGCCATGCCGATGACCGCCGCGAGGGTCTTTTCCCCGAAAAGGCGGGTGACGAGCCCATAGACCAGCGCGGAGAAGAGGAAGCCGATGATATAGCCCCCCGTGGGGCCCAGCAGATGCCCCACGCCGGAGGAGAAGCCGGAGAATACCGGCAGCCCGACCACGCCCATCAGGAGATACAGCAGCACGGCCGCTGCGCCAAGCTCGCCCCCCAGCAGCCCCACGGCGCAGAAGACGCCGAAGGTCTGGAGCGTGAAGGGTACCGGCGCGGGCACGGTGATCCAGGAGCAAAGGACGATGAGCACCGCCATCAGCGCGGTGTAGGTCAGGTTTTTGGTGATGGACAGCTTCCGAGCCATGCCGCACCTCCCGGTCAAAGTCTGTTTCGCATTATACGCCCGGGACCGGCCCGCGTCAAGGCGCTTCCGTATTGAGTTTGCGGCGGGACGGTGGTATAATCAGCGTAAATCAGGGAAAAGAGGCGTGGATATGTCATTTCTCAGCAGCCTTTTCGGAAAAAGCGGCGGCGCCGCGGAGCATCCCTGCTCCAACTGTCCCAGCGACTGTTCCATCGCGGGGGAGAGCTGCGCGGTCTGCAGTCCATACAAGGAAAAGCTCATCGACGCGCTCTACTGGGTGGAGCACGAGGATGAGCTGCGGGAGCGCTACGTGGTGACCGGCGGCGCGGCCGGCGGCACGGTCACCTGTCCCCACTGCGGCGCGCCATCCGGAGATCCGGTGACATGCGAGTACTGCGGCTCCCGGATCAGCGGGGAGGGGAAGATCTGCGTCGCCAGCGCGGCGGAGATCCCCAACCCCATCCTGGACGCCCAGGATATCATCTTTGACCGATATGCCGCCGTAGGCGGGAGATACGCCGACCAGGAGAGTACCGGCCTCCTCGGCGGACTGCTGGAGCTGCTGACCGGCGGCGCGGAGCAGGGGAACGGCATGGGCAATAAGATGACGGAGGCGGAGATCCGGGAGGCCGCCTCCCTCTACGGCGTGTCCGCCGCGGCGTACCTGAACGGGCTGGACTGCGGCCGGTATCTGACCCTCGCGGGGAAAAAGCGGGAGGATCAGATGGCCGCTCTGCGCCAAAGCACGTATCAGAGCGGGTATACCCGTTCCGCCCCGGTCCCGCCCCCGCCTCCCAGACCGCCCAGGCCGCCCAGGCCGTCGGTCATGCGGCCGGCAGCCCCTCCGTGGAACGGGGGGACACAGCCCCAGCGCCCGGCCGCTCCCCGGCAGAGGCCGCAGCGCCCCGCGGAGCCGCTGAGCGGCAGGAGGAGCGAGCCCAGGATGGAGAAGGCGTCCCCAAACAAGGCGCCGCGCGCCGCCAAGGCCCCCGGCAGCCCGAAGCGCGGCGCCGGAAAGGATCCCGGGGGAGGCAAGCGCAGGATGAAATAAGCGCGCCGCCTGTACCGGCAGCGGTACAGGCGGCATTCCTGCGAGAGGAGAGAGCGTATGGACGTTGCGGCGATCGGCGAGGTGCTGATCGACTTTACAGAGACGGGAAAGGACGGGGCGGGATATCCCATCCTGGCCGCCCACCCCGGCGGCGCGCCCTGCAACTATCTGGCGGCGCTGGCGAAAGCCGGAAAGCGCGTCGGGTTCATCGGAAAGACCGGTGACGACAAGTTCGGCGCGCTGCTGCGGGAGACGCTGCAGGGGGCGGGGATCGACGTCCGCGGCCTGATAAGCGGCAGGGAGGCGTTTACCACCCTGGCCTTCGTCACCCTGGACGGGAGGGGCGAGCGCGCCTTCTCCTTTGCCCGGAAGCCGGGAGCGGATACCATGCTCCGCTTTGAGGAGATCGACCTCTCGCTCATCGACGAGGCGCGGGTCCTCCACTTCGGCACGCTGAGCCTGACGGACGAGCCCTCCCGCGGCGCGGTGATGCGCGCTGTGGAATACGCGCGGGAGAGGGGAAAACTCATCAGCTTCGACCCCAACTGCCGGCCCATGCTGTGGCCCTCGCAGGCCGCCGCCGCGGAGGCCGTGGACTGGGGCCTGCGCCGCGCCCGCGTGGCGAAGCTCTCCGAGGAGGAGGCGGCCATGGTAACAGACGCCGGGCCGGAGGCCTGCGCAAGGCTCCTGACGGAGGAATACGGCGTCTCTCTCGCCATGGTGACGCTGGGAGCGGAGGGGTACCTCCTCCGGACGAGGACGGCCCAGGTGCGGTCGCGCCCGCCTGCCGTCGCCCCCGTGGACACCACCGGCGCGGGGGACATTTTCGGGGGAAGCGCCATGGCCCGACTGCTGGAGCTGGGCGGCGAGCCGGAGCGGCTCACGGTGCGGGAGCTGCAGGAGATCGCGGACTTCGCCTGCGCGGCGGCGGCGCTCTCCACCCGGAGGCCGGGGGGCATGCCCAGCGTACCGGAACGGGCGGAGACGGAGCGATTTCTCACCAGTCACTTGACACGCTCCGGGCCCACAGGGTATAATCCATAGAGAGGATCGGCATTACAATTACTGAAGAATAAAATATATGAGGTGAATCGATATGCTAACTGCGAAGGAAAACATGCGCGAGGTCGTGAAGGGCGGCAATCCGGATCGGCTCGTGAACCAGTATGAGGCGCTTCAGCTTCTGTTTTACCCCTACATGATGCACTCCGGCTCCAGCTGCGCCAAGGGCGAGATGAACAAGGTGGACGTGTGGGGCATCACCCGTTCCTTCCCTGAGAATGTGCCCGGCGCATTCCCCGTGCATACCCCCGAGAAGAAGGTTGTCAAGGATATCGAGACATGGCGCGACGTGGTCCACGCTCCCAAGATGACGTTCCCCCAGGAGGAGTGGGACGCGTTCAAGGCCATGTATGACGCGGTGGACGGCACCAAGGCTTACAAGTGCATGTTCTATGCTCCCGGTCTGTTTGAGATGAGCCACTATCTCTGCTCCATGGAGGACGCCCTGGAGTATTATATGACCGACCCGGATGAGATGAAAGACATGATCAAGCTCATCACCGATTTCGAGCTGGAGCTTGCGGCGGACGTCTGCAAAAACCTGAAGCCCGACGCGCTCCTGCACCACGACGACTGGGGCAGCTCCATCAACTCCTTCATGCGGCCCGCCATGTTTGAGGACTTCTTTGTGGAGCCCTACCAGCAGATCTACAAGTACTACCACGAGCATGGCGTGGAGGTCATTGTCCACCACTCCGACAGCTATGCCGCCAACCTGGTGCCCGCGATGATCGACATGGGCATCGACGTGTGGCAGGGCTGTGTGGAGAGCAACAACACGCCCGAGCTCATCCAGAAGTACGGCGACAAGATCTGCTTCATGGGCAACATCGACAACAAGGCTGTGGACTTCAACGGCTGGACCGACGAGAACTGCCGGACCCACACCGCCGAGATCATCCAGGCCTGCGGCGACAAGCACTTCATCCCCTGCATCACCCAGGGCGGTCCCGGCTCCGTGTATCCCGGCGTCTATATGTCCATCGCGGACTTCATCGACGAGTACAATGCCGAGCATTACGGCCTCGACATCGAGGAGATCCGCAACGCCCGCCTGCCCCATCAGATCCTGTTCTGAGTCTTTTACGGCCGCACCGCGCTCCGTTCCGGGGCTGCGGCGCGGCCTCATTTTTATTATGAAAAGGAGATCGGTCTTATGGTCAAGGAACCCATCGAAGCCCTGAAGGGCGCGTTCTGCCTGAAGGGAAAAACGGCGATCGTCACCGGCGGCAACCGCGGCATCGGCTACGGTATCTCCACCGCATTCGCGGAGCAGGGAGCCAATGTAGCCATCATGTGCCGCAATAAAGAGAGCGGCGAGGCGGCGGTGAAGGAGTTCTCGGAGAAGTATGAGGGGAAATTCATCTGGTATCCCCTGGATATCGGCGACATGCAGTCCTGCCGGGACGCGGTGGCCGCGTGCATCCGCGATTTCGGCGTCATCGACATCCTGGTGAACAACGCCGGCGTGGCTGTGGCGGGGCCCGTGCTGGATATGGATGAGGAGCTGACGGACTGGTTCCACTGCATCAACATCGACCTGAGCGGCGCCATGCGCATGAGCTACCTGGTGGGCAGGCACATGCGGGATACCGGCAGGGGCGGCAAGGTGATCAACATCACCTCCAATTCCGGCGCCATCATCAACAAGCCCATCACCTTCGCTCCGTACCACGCGGCAAAGGCGGCCCTGAACCACCTGACCCGCGACCTGGCGGTGGAGTGGGGGCAGTACGGCATCAACGTCAACGCCATCGCCCCCGGATACACCTACTCCACCCTCACCGAGCGCATGCCGGAGGGGGCCTACGAGCAGCTGGTGCAGAAGATCCCCATGGGCCGGTTCGGACAGGCCATCGAGATCGGCGCCCTGGCGGTGTACCTGGCCAGCGAGGCGTCCAACATCGTCACCGGCGTGATCGTCACCGCCGACGGCGGCTACTCCCTGGCAGTATAACCGCTCCCGTGAACAGCGAGCACCCCCGCGGGCAGACCCGCGGGGGTGCTTATTATTTGCAGATAAAGCCGTCGGCTGCGCTTTCGACGAAGGGGCGAAAGAGATCGGCTCGTTTTCAGGGGACACGCGCGTTCAGCCGCCGAAGTACGCGTCCGCCGCCTGGTTGTAGGCGTACAGCGCCAGCGCCAGGTCGCGCAGGGCCGTTTTGCCGGCGGCGGAGCCGTAGTATTTCAGGGTGTTGTAGGCGTAGCTCAGACCGCAGCAGGTGAGCGTCATCACGCGGGTCCCGTCCGTCACGGTGACGGTATGGACCGTGTCCAGCTCCTTTGCCGCGATATCGGGGATGCGGAGATAGTACCGCCCCTCCGGATCGTGGTATTCTGGCTCGGCGGGCACGCCGTCCACCGTGAAGGCGTACTCCCCGATCTCGTGGCCGGTCTGGATCGAGAAGGAGAGACTGAGGGTGGTCAGCGCCTCCAGCGTCAGGCTGACGCCCCGGACCGTGAGCCCGCTTACGGAGCCGGTCCTGGTGGGCCTGCAGCCGATGAGTTCATCGGCCGAGGCGGCGATCTCAACCGGCGCGATGGCGTCCGCGTAAGCCGCGTCCGGCTTCTGAGCCGCGTAGCCGAAGTAATCCATGGCCCGGGCTCCGTAATTCGCCAGCTTTTCCGCGAGGGCCTGCCCCTCCGGACTGGCCACGGCGCTTACGTAGTGCGCGACGGAGTAGTCGGCCTTGCCGCCCGGCAGGAGCCTGCCGGAGGAGTCGGTGAGGGCAGCCTGGGCGCCGCTGCCGTCATAGAGCCGGAGGGTGATGCCCTCCGCCATCTCCTTGGCGGGCACGTATTTTGTGAAAATGTAGCGGGTGACCCCGTGCCTCACGTCGGTCTGCGCCTCGCACAGGGGCATGGGCTCGCCCTCCGTCCCCTGGTAGGTAAAGCAGGCGTACGCCCCCTCATCGCCGGAGAGCGTTTCGTCTGGCACCACGTAGTAGTTCACCCCGATCTCTCCGGTGAGGGTCAGGGTGGCGGAGGCTGCCTGGGCCGAGGGGATAGCTGTTTCGTCCAGGGCCTGGAGGAACGCGGGGATGTTCACGTAGCCATGACCGTAGTACACGTCGAATCCCTCGTCGCCCAGGTCCACGGAGCTCTGCTCCAACAGCGCCATGAAGCCCTGGAGGTCGATCCCGGGGAACGCCTGCCGCGCCATGACCGCCATGGCTGTGACGATGGGCGCCGCGTAGGAGGTGCCGCTTTTGGTGGCTGTCCGCCCGTCCAAGTACAGGGAGACGACGCTCGTCCCCGGGGCGGAAACGTCCACCGCGTCGTTGAAGTAGGAATAGCTGGAGTCGAATTCCACGCCGTCTTCCGTCTGCCTGCACGCGGAGACGGAGACGACCGTGTCATAGGCGGGGGGGTACATGTATTTGTAGCAGCTCGGCGTCTGGCCGCTTCGGTAATTTCCGGCGCTGGTGACGAAGATCACGCCGTGATCCGCGGCGTACTGGCACGCCTCCCGCAGGGGGGCACTGTCGTTGGTGCCGCCGATGCTGAAACTGATCACGTCGGCCCCCATGTCCACCGCCGTGTGGATGCCCAGCACCGCCTTAGTCACGTTGGTGTTGCCGCCGAACTCGGTGATGCAGATGGGCAGGATGGTGACGTTGGGGACGATGCCGTCCACCCCGATGCCGTTGTTCACCTCCGCCGCCAGCAGACCGGCGATGAAGGTGCCGTGGTAGTTATCCAGCCCGTTCGATTCCGCGGAGAGGGCGACGGTGCTCAGGATATGGGCGCTCTGCAGGTCGGGATGGGTCGCCATGACGCCGGAATCCACGATGGCCACGGTGACGCCGTCCCCCAGCCTGTCCCGGCTGCCGGAGGCGTCCCGGTGCGCCCAGCCGGCCTCCGCCCCCACGGACCGGAGGTTCCACTGGGCGGGCTCGTAATCGTCGTAATTGTCCTGAATGGTCAGGGTGTAGTTGGGCTCACAGTATTCCACGCTTCCCAGCTCCGCCAGCGCCAGGGCGTCTTCCGCCGTCTCCGCCAGATAGAGACCGTCCACGATCTCCTCACAGCCGTCCGGCGTATCGTCCTCCCCGGGCGCATCGTCCATGCGGATGAGGTAGCCGTCGAATCCCGGCTCCTCCTCCGGCGCTGCCAGCGCGGCGGGGGAGAGGATGAGCGCAGCGGCGCAGCAGATCATGAAAATGGCAAGGATGCGCTTCATACTGTATCCTCCTCCGCCCCGGGCCGATAACGGCCCGGGGCGGTCTGTGTTTGTTTACTTGTAACGATTATACTACGCGGGGGATGCGGAAATCAAGAGCTCAGCAGTACTGATCGGTGACAAGCCGGATGAAGCGGGCCAGAATGGCCGAGATCTCCATGCGGGTGGCGCTCTTCTGGGGAGCGACGCGGCCGCCGCCCACGCCGTTGATGAGGCCGGCCTGCGTGCACAGCTCCACGGCTTCCTTCGCCCAGCCGCTAATCTCGCCGCTGTCCTTGTAGGCGATGGAGCCGCTGACCTTGTCAAGCTCCCAGCCGGCGAAGTCCATGAACCGTGCCATGAACACGCACACCTGCTCCCGGGTCACGGGCTTGTTGGAACCGAACTCGGTGGGCGAGAAGCCCTTGACGATGCCGTTCTCGGCCGCCCAGGCCACCGCGTCCTTATACCAGCCGCCCCGCAGATCCGTGAAGGGAGCGGGTGCCGTGGGCGCCGGGCTGCCCATCATCCGCCAGAGCACGGTGACGAGCATGGCGCGGGACATGGTCACCTCGGGCGAGAAGACCTCCTCGCCGGTACCCTGGAAGAGGCCGCGTGCCGCGGTGAAGAGGATGTCCTCCTCGCCCCACAGGCCGTCGATGTCGCGGAACGAGGGCTCCGCGTCGCCGATGGCGTAGTCGCCCTCCGCCGGGGCAATGTAGCGGGCCTTGCCGTTTTCCACAACGCTGAAGGGGATGACCGAGGCGTCGCCGTTTTCATCGGTGAACTCGATCACGCCGCCGTCCGCGCCGCTGGGGTCAACGATCAGCCGGCTCAGGTCGAAGTCGGGGTCGGTGAGCGTGCCGCCGGGCACCATGACCGATGCGCTGCCGTTATCCAGGACCACGCCGCTGTTGGCGTTGGCGCCGCGGATCTTCTCCTGATCCGCCTCGGTCAGCTCCGCGTCGGGCTTCAGGGTGAAGACCACGTTGCCGTTGTCGTCGGCAGAGATATCCGCGATGGCGGTTTCCTCCGGTACAGGCTCTCCGCCTCCGCCGCCGCCTCCGCCGCCGTGGCCGCTCCGGTAGGGTACGGTGACGTTCACGATGGCAGCGCCTTCAAGCTGGGTGGGATCGCCCAGATCGTTGCGGATCGCGATGGCATAGCTGCCGGGGGCAAGCCCCTCAAAGGTGTGGGCGCTGCCGGTGGCGGGATTGTCCACGGTGATCCACTCTATGCCCCCCGTCTTCATGAACTCGTCCAGAGTCAGGCGCGGCGTGGAGCCGTAGGTGGTGCGGACCGGTACGATGGCCATCAGTACGGTGTCGCCCGCGCCGCCGGTGGTGGTGACGATGACCTTGCCGTCGCTGGAGTGGGCCTTCGCCGCGGGCTGGATCACTGTATCCGCCCGGAGGAGATGATCCTCCACCGTCACGGGCCGGGTGATGAAGTTGTTGTGGTCGGCGCTGTCCCGGATGACCACGGTGTAGTCGCCGGGCGTGAGGTTATCCCATGTGACGGACGTGCCGTCCCTGGTGAGCGGAGTCCAGGTGACGCCCCTTCCGACGCCGTCGAATTCGCCGGGGATGAGGGCCGCGTCGTACACGGCGCTGTACTCGTTGTTCGCGGGATCGGAGTTGGGCCCGTCGTAGGTGCCGCCGGTCATGCCGGTGACGTCCGCTGTGACGGTGCCGTTGTTCAGCGCCCAGTTCCAGGCCGCTTCGGTTGTGTACGAGCAGGTGTCCGCCTCGGTGAG
>JAEEGL012829713.1_pt1 | contig 10659 bp, 8 predicted proteins | sample 9134231 | NCBI WGS metagenome assembly JAEEGL01 (sample SAMN16246548, study PRJNA631951) | gut metagenome | biome: gut microbiome; feature: rumen; material: fiber-attached | host: Bos | place: Iran: Karaj | collected 2018-10 | reverse complement strand
TCCGGATGCGACATTGTCAACGAAGCTGCCGCCTTCGATGGAAATGTGATGATTTATAAGTTTAATAGCTCCGCCATATTTTGCCTTGTTACCAGTCAGAGTGCAGCCACGCATGGAAGTACTGGCACCAATATAGAGGGCGCCGCCGTCGCGGGTGTTGTCATTGCCGTTATTGGTAAAGGTTGAGCCGGTGACTGTCGCTTCAGTGCTTCCTGTTTTGTAAAGGTCTACGGCTCCGCCTCTCCAGGCAACGTTGCCTGTGAAGGAGCACCCTGAAATAATGATGGTACCTGACTCACTGTCAAAATCGACAGCCCCGCCAAAACCCGTACCATCCTTCCTTTCCGGATCGTCATTCCATGCCTCATTATCTTTGAACGTACAATCTGTGATTGTTACCGTTCCTCCGGTGATTTCAATAGCACCGCCATTTGTTGCTTTGTTGCCTGAGAAGGAGCAGTCTTTCAACGCCCAAGTTCCTGAAGTAATAAACAGAGCTCCTCCATCTTCCCCTCCCTCCGGGGCTACCGGGACCTGACCATTGATGAAACTGATCCCCTCAATTTCGACATCAACCTCGCCGTCCACACGAAGAATTCGGTGCTCATTGTTGCCGGAGAAAATGGTTTCACCCTTGGTGCCCACGAAACTGAAACGGGCACCCTCGGCGAAAGACAACGTTGACTCCGCGCCCCAGTCGTAAGTACCGCTACCAAGATTGAAGACCGAGCCGTTGAGATCTGACAAAGACTTGTCTTCCAATTTGAGAAAACTCCACATCTGGGCCGCGCTCATAGCATTTTCCCAGCTCTTACCATCCTTGGTACCTGCACCTTCGACGGTAACGTACCGAGTTTTACTCGCTATCACCTCTACGATTTCATATACATACACGTTGTTAGCGGCCAAAGTATTAATCTCATAAACATATTCGCCGGCCTCCGTGTATGGTTCACTACCGGAATAGGTTTTAATTATTAATCCTTTAGCATGGGTTCCGGGGAAAACGGTCAGATAATAAGTTCCGGCCCCAAAAGTTGTCGTCGAAACAGAGGATGCCGGGGTCTTGGCGGTACCGACTGCCGGCACGGAACCGGAACAGTCTATTGCCATTACACCTGCAAGTGGGCTTCCGTCAGCACTTACAACTTCTATTTTACTCACTTCGGTGCCGCCTTTCAACTGAAAACCAAGAACGGCATTAATATTTTTGAAGGCTATTTTGTTCCCAGGTTCAATTTTGCTGACAGATATCCTTTCCTGAGCAAGATTGTTGGGTTGTGAATCAGGAATACTGATATTTACAGCACTATCCCCAGCAGAATCTAACGCATACGCAGGATATACAGCATATAATGCCGTCTTACCGCTGGGAATTGTACCCACAAAGTTTCCCGTTGCAGTACCCGCGCCATCAATCAACGTTGCTAAAATAGATTCGCCGTTATTAAGAACAATCTTAATCTGCTCGCCAGGCAGCCAAAAGGCTTCTGCATCAGTTGATTGTCCTATGTTTTCAGTAGTGGCGGTGAAGACAACTTTACCACCATTTCCGCTATTCCCATTATTCCCGTTATTACCATTATTTGGCTGCTCTTTGTTGCAGGACAGAATCGTCATTGCAACCAGGGAAAGTGTTAATAAGAATAAAGACTTTTTCATAACGCGGTTATTTTATTGATTATTAATTGTTTTCAAAACTTGACTTTTGCAGTAACGGTCAGATGGTCTGACGGGCACCACACGGTGTCGTCTATTGTGTAAGTAACGACAACGCGGCGATAATCGGACGCCGAGCAGTTTCTTGTCATGATATGGTCTATCCGGCGCTCCGGATGGCCATCAGAAAAGGCTTCCATTGGATAGTAATATTTACCTGAACTTCCACTCATAGTTCCCCATTTAGCGTTGATATTGCCATCCTTCCAGTACTCCAGAAGAGCATTATATACCTCCGTTTCCGAACCCGAGGAACTGTTCATGTCGCCAATTAAGATTGAGGGGGAGTCCCCGGCCTTAAGCTTTGCAAAACGGTTTACGACTTTTGCCATGTTCAAAGCCCCGCCATGATCAGGGTGAGGAAGATGGGTTGGGAATACCCATATTTCCTTGCCAGTAGCGATGTGTACAAATTTAGTCCAGATGAGTATACGCTCCGGATTACCGCATTTTTGGTATGCGTCTTTGGGATTTGTGTACCATGTGTCTTCTTCTTTCGAAAGCCACACAAATCCACTTTCCTCCAATTTCAATTTTGTTCTGTTGTAAGCAAAGCCATCAGAGAAATAGTACGAAAGGGTCCCTACAGAATTCATCCTGTTCGGATATTTGAGTTCCCATTGCCAGTCTTTGATGGATGTACACATTGCCTGCAGGGAATACTTCCCTCCACTTATGTGAGTCTCATCTACTTCGTTGAAGGCTATGATGTCTGCTTTGGTAGCACCTATGGTCCCCGCCAGTGCATTGCGAACTTTTGGGTTGTCCATTGACATTTCCGTGCGCCTGGTTGACGGCTTGAGAAGGTTGCAGGTAGCTACAGTAATGATAACATCATCCTGATTCTGCGGATTATCAGGCCCATCACCATTGTTTTCCACGCATGCACACACGAGCGCTTGCGAGAAAACCATTAACAGAATAAACTTGTTCATTTCATTCACTTTGCATCTCTTTTAGAGCAAAGCTATAAAAAAAACCGGGGCGTCTATCGCTCCGGAAAAAAACGGGAATAATGAAATGATTCGGGATGTAGTTTAATGCTGATTATCAGCAAATTAAATTCTTTTAAAAATAGAAATCGGGAAAAGATAATTTATCTTAAAGCAAAGAAATAATGCTGTTGAACTCTTCTTCTGGGATAGCAAGACGGGCCTTGAGTATAGATCTGAGGTTTTGAACTGTCTTAACTGAGCAATGCAGCATTCCGGCAATTTCAGTGTTATCTTTAATGCCAAGTTTTATCAGAGCCAGTATACGGAGTTCGTTGCTTAGAATCTCTGTGCGCTTGGGAACAATTTTCTGTTCCGGCTTGAGACAGGTATTTACAACCTCAATGAAATCAGGGAAAATATCCACGAAGGCCCGGTCGAAATTATTGAACAATTCCCGCCTTTCTTCCGATGCTATTTCACCCGACGGATTTGTCACTTCCAGCGCCTGCCCTGTATGTCCTTTCCTTAGGCTGGAGTTAATCTTTGTTCGGAATATGTCCAAACGTTTAATGTACGATGAGTAAAGTTGGAAGGCTACGCCTATGTAGCTTTTCGATATTTTGTCTGAACGTTCCAGATTATTCTTTAGTGAAATAATCTTCAAGCGGGAATGATTGATTTGCAGCAACGCATAAATTATAAAAAGCAATAGTAAGGAGATTATCGTTAAAGAAATCCATAGCTCCCTGTTCCTTTTCTGTATGAGTTTTGTATTACTGTCATTAATCTTTATAGTCTGATCAACTCCGTCAACCACGCGCTTTTTAGAGCCAAACCGTTGGAGTGAGGAGAAATAGTAATCTGAAATCTTTTTTGCCGCTTCTATCTCACTGTTGCCATGAAGCAGCGACTCCACTCTCAAAAGAGATGCAATATCTTGATTACTATTCTCCACCTCGATTATGGCAGATTCAAGAAGATTATCCACAGCATCTCCTGTTAGTTTTCGTTCATATAAATAAGCAATGGCAAAACGGTCATAGAGACATGTAGCATATGCAGCCGAATGCATATCTTCAATGATTGACCTGCGTAAATCATTGTATCTTCTGGCCTCATCGTAATTCCCAGCTCTTGCTTCCTTTCTCTCGATACTACGCAAATAGAGTATACTCATAGTATCCGCGACCATCATCAGGGAATCCCTATAGATGTTGAATTTCTCACGATATATCTTTCCAAAAGACTCAGGAACGTTAAAATCGGTATATAAATTCTGATAGAGCAGAGCTCTAGAATGATAATAATGGTCCAGGAGATTACCAGCTAGCTTTTCCCTGGGTACTGATGAAATAGTCTCATTAGCTTCAATATAATACCCATAATTCGAGAGCAAGGTCGCAAGGAGAATCTGTGTTTTGATTGAAAGCGAATCCCTCCCGGATTCCTGTGCCAGCTGAGCTGCCTTTTCCATGTATACCAAGGCAGAATCCGCCGAATTGTTGGAGAATGACATCGCTATGTCATAATACAAATCGATGCAATCATCTACTGTTTTACCTGGGAGACATTTCTTTAATGCCTCTATTTCCGCTTCTTTCTTCGCCGCATAAACGTCCGTACTGTCCAGAACGGAAAGAAGTTCAGCCACCAGATCCTTGGTCCTATCCGTATGCGGCAGATGGTTACCTTTATTGCAAGATAACACCAGCAGCCCCAATGCTATTAAAACAATAGCCTTTTTCATGCATTAGATTATTGACCTATTTCGCACCAATATGATCTGTCAGTTCAGTTCAATTGGAACATCGCTCAAAGAGAGGAAGTGGAGAAAACCGGGGACGGAAAGGTCGTATCCACGGGGACCAGCCAGGATCTTGCCATCCGAATCCAAGATAAAGTAGTTCGGCTGAGCATTCACTCCAAAACGGGTGCGGGCAATGTAGCTGTTCACCCTGCCTACATCCTTCAAAACCTTTCCTTCAGGAGTGGTAAGCCATTGATACTCCGGCAGTTTCTGCTTGTCATCGGTGTATAATGCTACCATAACGAAGTCTTGCATCCGCTCCAGCACCTGAGGATCGGACCATACCCTTGCTTCCATCTCCCGGCAATTCACGCAGCCGTGGCCGGTAATATCCACGAACACCTTCCGTCCGCTTTCTTTTGCAGCCGCAAGCGCCTCATCAATTGTCCCGTAGGCGCTCAGCCCGTGGGGCATCTTGATATTGCCGTAGGCGGCAGATTCTCCCCCTGAGGGACGTGCCACCCGCGGCACGGAAGCGGGGGGACCATCGGCTCCGTCCGATGGTGGGGTGAGCCCGGAGGGCGAACTCCCGAAGGGGGAGAAACTGCCAGCCGAAGGCAAGACAAAGTCCTGCGTTTCAAGCGGAGGCAGATAGCCCGATAGGGCCTTCAAGGGCGCTCCGAACATGCCGGGGATCATATATACCACGAAAGAGAATGTTGCAATTGCCAGAGTGAGCCGGGTTATGCCGATATGCTTAAGCTCATCGTCGTACTTGAAGCGAAGTTTTCCAAGCAGGTAGAAGCCCAGCATGGTGAAACACACTATCCAGATTGCCAGATACACTTCACGGTCCAGTATGCCCCAGTGATAGGTCTGGTCTGCAACGCTGAGGAACTTGAATCCAAGCGCCACCTCTATGAAACCGAGCACTACCTTCACGCTGTTAAGCCAGCCGCCGCTCTTGGGAAGATTCTTAAGCAGCGACGGGAAGAGCGCAAGCAGGGTGAATGGCAAAGCGAAAGCAACGCTGAATGCCAGCATAGTCACCATCGGAGTCCAGAATTCCCCGGAAGTAGACTTGATCAGAACCGTGCCCACTATGGGGCCGGTGCATGAGAAAGACACAAGCACCAGCGTAAGCGCCATGAAGAAAACGCCCGCCAGGCCAGCCTTATCCGATTTCTTGTCGGAGGAGTTGACCAACTTCGAAGGAAGGGTGATTTCGAATGCTCCGAAGAAGGATGCTGCAAAGAGCATGAATACCACAAAGAAGATGATGTTGGGCAGCCAGTGCGTTGCGAGCCAGTTGAATATATCTGCAGTAACCGTCGATCCACCGAAAACCCAAGTCAAACCGATAATAATCGATATGGGCACAGTGTAGAGAAGCACTATGAACAGACCGTACATCAGAGCCTTGAACTTGCCGGCGGCAGCATTCTCACTCCCCTTCACGAAGAACGATACGGTCATGGGCACCATAGGGAATACGCAGGGCGTCAGCAGCATCGCGAATCCCCACAGTATCGCTTCCAGAATCAGTCCCCAGATCGATTTTCCCTTGGACTGCAGCGGCTGCAGGTACTCCCCCGTCGGGAGTTCGTCCTTCGGACTCACCCCACCATCGGACGTAGCCGATGGTCCCCCCGCTTCCGTGCCGCGGGTGGCACGTCCCTCCGAGGGAGTACCTTCCACCGCTGCTGCGGAGGGATGAAGGTCGTATTCAAGTTCTTCGGGGCTGTGGCAGTTTTCACCTATGCAGGAGATCCACTGAAGGGTGCCGTGGATTTCGTCGAGAGGAACGACGGGAGTGCCGGTAAAGACTATGCGGGATGTGCCATCTTCGCCGACGACCACCTCAGTCTCCCAATTGACAGTGGTATCCGGGAGCCTCTGCCCAAAAGCGGACAGCCCTGAAAAGAGGGCTACCGCAAGTAGCGCTATGTGGCGTAACTTATTCATCAGCAATTACTTTGCGTAAGCGACGGAACGGGTCTCACGGATTACGGTGATCTTCACCTGTCCGGGATAGGTCATCTCGTCCTGGATGCGCTGGGCGATATCGGAAGAGAGGCGCGCCGCATCGTCGTCGCTGACCTGTTCCGCTCCAACTATGACGCGGAGCTCTCGGCCTGCCTGGATGGCGTAAGACTTTGTCACACCGGGATAGGATGCGGCAAGGTCTTCCATGCCCTTAAGGCGCTTGATGTAGGATTCGATAACCTCGCGGCGGGCGCCGGGACGTGCTCCGGAAATGGCATCGGCAACCAGCACTATGGGAGCGATGGTAGAAGTCATCTCCATTTCCTCGTGGTGGGCGCCGATCGCATTCACGATTTCGGGACGTTCCTTGTACTGCTCAGCGAGCTTGGCGCCGAGGAGAGCATGCGGCAGGTCGGGATCCTCGTCGGACACCTTGCCTATGTCGTGCAGAAGGCCGGCGCGCTTGGCAATCTTGGGGTTCAGACCGAGCTCGGAGGCCATCACGGCAGCGATATTCGCAACTTCTCGAGAGTGCTGCAGCAGGTTCTGGCCATAGGAAGAGCGGTATTTCATGCGGCCGATGAGCTTTACAAGCTCGATGTTCAGGCCGTGAACACCCATGTCTATGCAAGTCCGCTTGCCGGTTTCCAGAATCTCGTCTTCCAGCTGTTTGCTCACTTTTGCCACCACTTCTTCGATTCGGGCGGGATGGATGCGGCCGTCGATTACAAGCTGGTGAAGGGCAAGACGGGCAACCTCGCGGCGGACGGGATCGAATGCAGAAAGCATTATCGCATCCGGAGTGTCATCTACCACGATCTCCACACCGGTGGCTGCTTCGAGGGCGCGGATGTTACGGCCCTCACGGCCGATGATACGGCCTTTGACTTCGTCGTTGTCGATAGGGAAAGTAGTAACCGCATTCTCGATGGCCGTTTCCGTCGCAGTGCGCTGTATCGTGTTGATCACTATGCGCTTGGCTTCCTTTGCAGCGTTCAGGCGGGCATCGTCCATGGTGTCGTTGATATAAGCCTGGGCTTCTGTCCTGGCTTCGGCTTTCAGATTCTCGACAAGCATGTTCTTGGCCTCGGCGGCGGTCATGCCGGCAACGGCCTCGAGCTGTTTGTTGGCCTGGGCCACCAGTTTATCGCACTCTTCCTGCTTGCGTTCAAGATTCTCCATCTGGGCACGGACCTGGCCGCGAGCGCTGTCGAGTTCGTGCTGCTTTCGACCGAGTTCGCTGGCCTGCTGGCCGAGCTGCGATTCTTTCTGATGGATGGCATTCTCACGCTCCTGCAGCTGCTTGTTCTTATTGCTTATGTAGTCTTCGTGTTCGCTCTTGAGCTGCACGAATTTTTCTTTTGCCTGTAGGATTTTCTGCTGTTTGATGCTTTCAGCTTCAATTTCAGCCTTCTGGATGATGGCTTCTCCACGGCCTTTCATAGAGGCCTTGTGAGCGAGTATGTAGATGGCCAGTGCCACTATGGCACCTGCAACGGCCGACAATAAATAGAACAACATAATATATAGTGTTTTAGTATGTCAAACAAAAACGGCATCCGCATTTCTGCAGATGCCGTTAGAAAGCCGTTAGTCCTTAGCAGAAAATGATTTCTGTATGATTTGGGCTCCGCCCTGTATCTGGCTTCCTGCAAGCGCAGGCATGCCATCCTCAGCACGAGTACACCCGGTTCCGTGGAACTTGTTTTGTTTCAGCAAGGACGGACTAACGGTTACTTTCTATTTTGCTCAGATAGCCGGAGAGTTCATTGTCAAGCTTTTCAATCTCTGCGGAAAGGGCGTTCAACTTGTTCTGCGCGTTGAACTTATATACCGTTTCCGTCAGAGTGACGAAAAGAAGCATTTCCAGATAGTCTTTCTCGGGATATTTCTCGGTGTAGCGGTCCAGCATCCTGTTGATGTCTTCGGCGGCAAGCCTCATGGACTGTTCCATTTCGGGCGACGAAGCCTTCAGGTTAAACTGCTTTCCTGCTATGACGAGTGTAATATTCTGATCCATAACTAGCTATCCAACAACGAAATGCACTTGTCAATCTCCGCAATCAGCCGGGTCAGGCGCTGCTTGGCTTCGGTATTGCCGCCTTCAGCAACAAAAGCGCTTGTAAGCCTCTGATTGTCTATCTGTCTGTTCAATTCAGCAATCTGCTTTTTGCAGGCTTCAATCTCGCCTTTGCTTTCTGAGAGGAGGGTCAAGGCATCGTCTGCACGTTTCTTTTCCCCTTCGTAGAGGGCGATAAGCTGTGCGATATTTGACTTGACATCTTTCAGCATAACATTGGCTATCTAGCCTACAGTGTACAAAATTAATAAAAAAAGCCGAAAATCATCAAGATTTCGGCTCATTATTGTCTGTCTGCTGCAAATTAACCTTGCGATAGCGTTTCTGGCGCTTTTTCCAACGTTCCTTTGCATATTCCTGCATATCGCTCACCTCGTCCATCTCGTCCATGATTTCCAGTCCGAAAATGGTCTCTATTATGTCTTCAAGAGTCAGGATACCCTCGAAGCATCCGTAATCGTCGATGATGAGCGCCATCTGCTCACGGCTCTTGAGGAGTTTTTCCCAGATGTCGGCCAGGGAACTCTCTTCGTTGAAAAAGGAGATGTCCCTGCGGAGATCCTTGAGCCTTTTGCCGAACTTGTCCTCTGCGAGGTCCTCCAGCGCATCATCCCTGAGTATGTAGCCTGTGATATATTCCGGAGATTCTGCATACACCGGAATACGGGAATGATGCTCGAACTCGTCGGCCTCGAAGTATTCCTTCAAGGTCATGGATTCAGGAGCCACGGAGCAAACCACACGGGGCGTCATCGCTTCGTAGGCCTTCACGTTGTCGAGTTTGATGATATTCTGGATGACCTTGTTCTCGCTGCGGTCTATGACACCTTCTTCCTCCCCCACGTTCGCCATGGCTGATACCTCTTCCCTGCTGATGGAAGCCTCATCCTCATCGGCGGAGAAGCGGCTGCTGATGTAGCGGATGAGCACCACGAGAGGATACATCACCACCAGAAGGAAGGATATCCCCCTGGTTGTAAAGCCCATCAGACTGCGGTATTTGGTAGTGCCTATTGTCTTGGGGATGATTTCCGAGCAGACGAGGATAAGCAGGGTGGTGAGAGCGGACATCCATCCTACCCATACGCTCCCGAAAGCCTTGGTGGTGAGCACGCCGACTAGAGATGCGCCGAAAGTATTGGCAATGGTGTTCATCGCCAGGATTGCGGCTATGGGACGGTCGATATCGGTCTTGTACTTCTTAAAAAGCGTAGCAGGCTTGTATCCTTCTTCTTCCCTCATGCTGATGAAAGAAAGCGGAGTGGACATCAATACGGATTCGAGTATGGAGCAAAGGAAAGAAATGCCCACGGTGAGGGCCAGGTCCAGCAAGAGGAGGAATATATAGTTAGCCTGCGTCATAAATATCTTTCAAAGATAGCAATAATTTTTCATTTGAGCGCACAACTACCCGCATCCGGGCCGGCACCCGGATGTCCCGAGCGGTGCTGCGTGACCGGAAATCAGTCTGCAGCTAATTCTTCTTCATTTCCATGCACCGTCTCTGCCACTCACTCGGAGAATACCCATAGACGGAATGGAACTGCTTGCGAAAGTTGCATTTGTCCGTTATGCCAACATTTCTCGCAACTTGGTTCAGTTTCATTTCCGGGTTTTCACATATCAGCCTCCTGGCCTCCTCCAGGCGAAGTTTCTTGCGGATAGAAGAAAAACGCTCCCCTGCCACATTTGTAAAGTAGTAGGAAAGGGCATCCTCAGACACTCCGAATTCCTCTGCGACATCAGACAGAGTCATGTCCGGATTGCAGTACTTTTTCTCTGCGACCCAGAGATGGAAATTCCGGGCGATCCTGGCATTCAAAGACCCTTGAGAGTGCTCCGTTGTCGTGGAGTAACAGCGCATCAGCGCCCTGAGCATGAGGGAAAAGACTTTTTTCATAAGCAATTCGTTTGGTGATAAACAATTAGCGAGATTCGCATTTTTTCCGTAATTTTGCACCGCTATGTTTGAAAATCTATCCGAAAGACTGGAAAAATCCTTCAAGATCCTGAAGGGTGAAGGGAAAATAACAGAAGTCAACGTTGCTGAAACGCTTAAAGATGTGCGTCGCGCTCTGCTCGACGCCGACGTAAACTATAAGGTTGCCAAGGAATTCTGCGACAATGTAAAGGCCAAAGCCATTGGCACCGGCGTGCTTACTGCCGTGAAGCCTCAGCAGATGATGGTCAAG
>JAEEGL012621565.1_pt1 | contig 10659 bp, 10 predicted proteins | sample 9134231 | NCBI WGS metagenome assembly JAEEGL01 (sample SAMN16246548, study PRJNA631951) | gut metagenome | biome: gut microbiome; feature: rumen; material: fiber-attached | host: Bos | place: Iran: Karaj | collected 2018-10 | reverse complement strand
ATTCCATTTTTATTGCCTGCGCTCTTTGTGCGGTCTTGGTAGCTGCCGCATGCGAACGGAAATATGTATTGTCAGTCGCGGTGGTACACAGATCCTCTACCATAAAATAATCCGCGGGGAAATCAAGAACCTGAGCAATCTTTATTACATTTTCATAGGGCGGCACATTTAACCCATTGGCGTAATTGGAAAGGGATTGTTTTTTGATTCCGATCTTATCCGCAAGCTCGGTCATTTTCATTCCCCTGAATTGCAACGCCTCCTTTAATCTTGCGCCATTAAATTTCCTATTGTTCATAATAATCAGAAACAGACTACATTATGCCTGTTTCCCAACCTCCTCACGTTTTGTCGAGATTTCCGGCTTTTTGTCCGGCTCATTGGAATTCTTACTCTTGATGTCTTTTCTTACCTTAACAAGACTGTGGGCATCCCTCTTCTGAGGTGCTTCCTCCACAGCAGCAACCTCAGCTGTCAATGTGCTAAAGTTAGGTTGCAGAAGATCCATTAGCGAAATATCTTTTACGACATCCAGATCCGCATCAAGAATTAAAAGTGATAGACTTTTTATCTCCAACCGCTCGGCTTCATAAGCAATAACGCAATGACGGTACCCTTCGCCTTGGCTGATTGCCGCATCAATGATGCTGTCAAAATCATCTTCATACACTTCATCTGCGAACGGCGGATCAAAATCAACGCCTTCCATATCCGCAAGTGTCACCTGCTTGCATTCAGCTTTAAGATCCCCGTTAAGCACATGGCACATAGACTGCAGATAGTGCGGATTCTTTCTCCCTTTTACTCCCTTGATTCTGTTCAAAGTTGGTCTGGCAGAAATCGTAATTGTGATATTATGCTTCCGATCTATCAGAAGACTTCCTGTCCACACAAAGCGCTTGAAGTGTTTCAGTTCGAGATTATCATTGATGGCGACCACCATATCCCGAAGGTTTGTGTTGATAAAATCCCCCCTGAGAAGTATGATCGCATTGTTAGTGTCCATATTGCTCCCTGTAAGGTAGCTTCTGGTATCAGGACCAATAGCCTTGGCAAGAGCATTTACAATCAACCTAAGCTCGGGTTGGATATCTATCACATCAAATTCATCCATAATATTCAAGGTGATTTCTCCTTTCAGAATTTGTTATTATCCATTTTACATAATCTCTTTGATTTGTCAAGCGAAGATGTATACTTCTATTTATTTTGTCCATTTTGTTCCTGGAAGTTTAACTGTTGCATATAATCCGTTGCTTTAAATTCCGTTTACCTTTATAACGCTTAGCTGGAGGTACAGAAAAATGATTCAAGAAGAGCTCGGCAAACGAATTCGTGAACTCAGAACCAGCAAAACTGGCTTGAGCCAAGAAAAGTTTGCTCATAAGATAGAGATGAATCGGACATATTTTGCCTCTGTTGAAGCAGGCAAACGTAACATTTCAATAACAAACATTAAGAAGATTGCCGATGGCTTGGATGTAACGCTTAGTGAACTCTTTACCGTCCTGTAAATGGAGGGTATATGCCAGAAATCATCACTCTTGACATGAATACTGCTTCTATACAGTATCTATGCGCACACGACAAAAGATTAGCTAAGGTTATCAGCATGGTCGGGCCAATAACATACTCACCGCATGAAGATGACCCATACCGTTTCCTAATCCACGAGATTATTGAGCAGATGCTTTCTGTAAAGGCCGGTCAAAAGATATTCTCTCGATTAGAAGAATTATGTGCGGGAAACGTTGATCCAGATAACATTTCAGCTCTAACTGATGAACAGATACGAAGTACCAGAACTTCAAATGCTAAAGTTGAGTATATCCGAAACCTGACGAATGCTCTGGAATCTGGTACCCTGTCCTTCGATAACCTCAACGTAATGTCTGATAAGGATGTTATCCGAGAAATGACTAAGATTCGTGAGATTGGTACATGGACGGCAAAAGTGTATCTAATGTTTGTGCTTAATCGCCCCGATATACTTCCTGTAGAGGACGGCGCTTTTCTTCAGTACATGGTACCTGTCCCCAAGGTGGATATAGGAAAGTTACATTTATGCTATCGACTGCAAATGTATCGCCATTCTCATCATGGCATCACCAATGGAAGCATTAGAGATTTTCAAAGTACCCGCTTTATCTCTTGCCTCTTCGACATGCGGATAGCCTTCTTCTGTTTTTATTTGCTCTATAAAGCTTGAATAACCTTCGATGTCCTTTGTCTTATGAGGACATGGGCCGACAATTATTCCCGCATACTTACCGCTCCATGGTTTAATCCTTGAAGCGTAATCCTTCACATTGTCATATTCCAGTACAAACTCAAGCTGATCCTTGGAAAAATCAAATCCCATGCTTTTTAGCTTACCTCTGAGGTGGTTTTCCTTTGTTTCAGAACCTCCGATGATAAGGATTTTCTGTCTTCTCGGAAGAAAACTATCAACCTTAAGAATGTCAATCTTCGGATGCTCTACATCCGCCTGCTGCTCACCAATGACATAAGCATCCTCGGATTGCCTTGATGCGTTTTCTTTAAGAATATTGATTTCATTCTGAAGTTCATATATTTGCTGCGTTTGATCTTCAGATTCTTTTTTTGCCAGAGAAATTAAAAGCTCTTGTTTATCAATGATTTCCTGAAGTTCAGCTAATTGCTTCTTCAACTCCGCCACCATCTGCTCACTGACAGATGTGGTATCTGTATCGGCTTCTTCCGGAGCACTCGGAAGTGATGGTATCATTCCCAGCGCAGCCTCGAAATTCAAGCATTCACTGGTATCTGCTATTCCTAATTCATGTGCTTTGTTAAGAATAGATTCTTTATCGACTTCTGAGACATTTTTCGTTTTTGATAATTCACTTATCCTGTTCAGAAATTCAAGGAATAGAAATCTTCTGCGCTTGACGGACTCAGCATCATCCTCATTGATCCCATCTATCCTTCTGAACAGCATTTCAGGCACTTCTGCCCAGTATAAAATATTCTCTGTATGAATCTGAGCAGAAGCATAATACAGGTTCACCCAATCCGGGAGATCATCCACATTGGAATCGAGTACCATCAGCTTATTGATTGCCTCATCATATTTCCGGAATTGAAAATAGATTCTGGCTATCTGTTGTGTAGCTGTAAGAAAGTACTCCCTGTTTACTCGTATATTCAGACCTAAACTAAATGCCTTTTCATAGGCATCCATTATAAGCTTGTCTGCCTCGCCGGAAGCCTGTTCATACACAAACCTGCCGATCCAATACGCATCATCCCAATTGACAGCTGAACCTATATCCTGCTGTATGATCTCAACATCCAGCATTTCAGCCTTCTGTTCGAACAAAACCTCATAATCATGCATTTGTTTTCTCCGGTATAATCTGTATTGTCTGTTTCCAATAATCAGGATTCATGTCAAATACAAAAGCAAATTTGCTTTCATTCTCAACATAATCTGTAAACAATTTCTCTTCATTGGGCACAGAAGATTTACAATCCTTTACCAGCTGTTCTAGTACTTTCCTTACATCGGCATTCAATTCATCACCCTTTTTTATTTCCGGAAGTGATACTGTGGCCATGCTATGAGCATAACCTTTATTTTCTGCCTTCTTCTTACTTCCAGCCTCCACCTCTGCTGCTTCGAGTAATTTGCTGTAGATAGAAGGCGGCAACTTTTCCCTTGGCATAGAGAGAACTGCTTCTCGAATCTCGCTGGCAGTAATTATCCGTACTTCTTTCAAAGAAATACCAAGTACCACACCATTTTCTACAACCACTTTAGGCATTTTGACAGAAAGCGTTGGAACCACATGGTTTTCTTTATCCCAAACATAAGCTTCTATGAATTCCCAAAGGGCCTGATTGTCTTTGTTAAAGCCATCTCCGGGCATACCATATAAGCCGTTTAACGTTCCCCATAGTACAGCCGCGCGTCTTTTTGTAAGCAGATCTGCATGATACGCATTCAGCGCTTCCATAAATAATTCATATCTGTTTGGATTCTTTGCAACAAATAACAGTGCCTTCAAGATGTCAATCGGTTCCGGAATACTTGACATTATCTCTTCCGGTCCTTTGTTTGAAGCATCTGATATCAATTTCTCAATTTCAACGATTGACTGTCTTACAATATTTGCTTCAGCCGGTGACTGACATTCTGCAGTTATCTTTTCACATAGTGAATTCAAGATATCTGTGATAAGTTCCACCTGTTTTTGATTATTATATGGCTGAATAGTAAATTCATCTCGTATGAGATCAAACACCTTCTGATTAAAACTCTTGCTCTGTTCCTGCCCTTCACTCACAAGGCTTATATACTCCACATTATCTTTTTCCCTTACTTCAGCATAATGTGGCAGATATGTAGAAATATCTTGATCATAAAGGCCAAGCAATCGCTGCAATCTGTCATCTATATTGAACAGATACCTGTCATGCTGCCATGCACTCGTACCATTAATGAAATTAAGGATTGCAGCTCTCTTTTTTTCTCTCCTTCTGTATGCATTGATTATTTCATCGGGCGTATATCCACATACTCCTATAAGCTTTTGCTCATCCGGTTCTATAGTAAGTTCTTCTGAGAATCCTTCCGAAAGCAAAGCATACTTATTTGTTGGATACCAATAGTCCGGTGATGGCCTTGAAAACATATCCTGATCATCCTTTGTATCAAAGTAGATCTTTTCCACGCGTGAAAGCGGTACTTCCCCAATCAGATATGCTCCGATATGTTTTTCGGGGTCATACTCTGATAACTTTTCAAAGGAATACTCAAACCCACCTTCTCCGGAGCTGACTAGGATTGCCTGACCGTCGGTATCCTGTGCTTCTGACAGTTCCAGAGTAACCGGATATACGAACTCAGGCTCAGCAATTCCCTGTTCTCGTGACTTTCGATTGAGCTTCTTATGCGTGATAAACAAAAAATAGTCAGATGAAGTAGCAATAGTACGATATCTTTTTATATCCTTTACAATAGGATCCGGAACTATAATGTTTCGTCCCAAAAAATCAAACATTATATTCTTATTTGTATAAAAATAGAACTTCACGCGATTCCTCCTTACTTCCACTCAAGTAATTCTCTGTGAGTCGTCAAAGCAGTCATGGTATTAATCTTCCCGGGGCTTGGCCTCTCACTCCAGTAGAAGATATATAATTCATTAACAGGTCTGGTAACAGCCACATATGCCCGATTGGCATCCACAGTTCCTCCATCCTGCATATCTATTTTGTCAAACATAGGTAGTAGAACTATATCAAATTCCAAGCCCTTCATTGTTCCATAGGAGAGAATCTTAACTCCTGGTTTGTCAAAATCAATCCTATTCTGAGTCATAGACTTATGCATCTGCACGATCACATCGCTTGGCAAAAGCTCTTGCATTGAATTGAATGTTCTATTCAACGCCTTATGATTAACTATAATACCAATACTTTTCTCCTTATTTCTTTTGATGATATCAACCATTTTTCGATTTTGATCATCAAAATCTCCAGATACACATTTCGTGATAACCGGCTTTTTCCCGGGTGTATCAGAAGGAGCAGGCTCCCCATCCTTGCAATAGAGCGCTGACAATTCCCGGATCGGCTTTGTGTTTCGGAAGTTCTTTGTCAGCTTGTACGGAGCCTCCACACAAAGAGATTTAATTGCATCATATGTATCAGTTTTACCTATTTCAATAGCTTGATTAGGATCTATGAAACATGTCATATGATCAGATAGCCTCTTTAATATATTCAAGAGTTCAATAGGAAAATCCTGAGCCTCATCAATAATTACATGAGCATACTCCTTTCCAATGCCGGAAAGTCTGGATGCTATAGCCTTCCAGTCATGATCATCCCCATCCCTTGGGATATTTCCCAACCTATACTCCCTATAGATGTCATTCACCCATTGATGGTAAGTCATGACCTCCACATTTTTATAGTAATTTCCCTGGACGGCTGTAGATAGGAACCTCATAAGCGGATTATTATAGACCAGCATAAGAACAGGCTTGCCTTTCGAAGCCTGACTTGCCTGTCCTGCTCTGTATATTGCCATTACCGTTTTTCCAGTTCCCGGAGCACCTTTGATCACCCAGTCTTTCGTTGTTGGAAGGTTAATGATATCAAGCTGCTCTTCGCTTAAATCCCCGCCATTTGGTAGCTTAAACCCCATCTCATGACCTCCTAGAAATATTTATTCCTGTTTCTTGATATCAATCATTTATTTCCGCCATATTCTTTCCCTGTCACATTGGTGTCAGGAAATTTATAATATTTTTAACAACAGTTTATGGTTCATAAGGCCATCAAACGTTTTTGATTCCAGATATTTGTAAATGTCATAATCCTTATAATCGGCGTTACCTATGATGGAGTCAAACTCTCTCACCTCTAACAACTTATCCATTCAATCACCACTCTCTATCAAAACCTTGGCAATACATACGCTTGGTTTTGATATAATTTAACTACACTTTCAACCTCATCCCTGATGTTTTTTACTTCTTTATCACACATCTTGACTGTGACTTCATCGTACATAAAATCAATCTTTGTATGAGATAATACTGTAAAATAATCTTCTAATACCGCTTCAAATATAGTTCTATACGCATCATCTTTCGCATATATTATCTTATGCTTCTTAAACATTTCGATAGAATGCTTCAATTCATTCTCCAAAAACTCTACAAAGTACCAAAATCTCACCTGAGAATGCGGATGAGACATCGTAGAGCAATCGCTTTCCAGCAACGTTTTTTTATCAAACTTGAAAATCCAAAACACAGAATATGCCGCCAATAAATATAACAACGAAAATGGTCCGACATTATTTGGATTCTTTATAAATGTTGAAAGAAATAAATTATACGAATTTGCTATGCCGTAAAAATCCGCCAGCATTTCTTTTGCTTGCGCTTTGTATCCTTGAATTCTATATACGTTCTCATTTTCATAGAAAAAAACATCTTCTTTTCTGCAATGACCGCATAGAATATGTCCAAACTCGTGCATTACCAAGTAGGCCAATGCAAAGGTCATTAAGTAATTACACATCTTACTCTTAGTGCTCTCGGCCTCATCATACTTAAAATCAATATACATGTCTCTCGATGGCAATACAAACCAATCAAAGCGCTCCTCTAAATCTCTATAATATGCTTCAAAGTGATCTCGAAGAGCACTTGTCACTCCACTGAACAATCCTATGTAATAAGTATCCCCTAATCTAATTACATTTGCATTTACCTTATCATTCCTATCAATCCAGTAGATTTTTATATTAACATTCTCATGCATTATAGTATTTTTCAAGCTTTCTAATAGGCGTTCAAAAAAGCTTGCGCTTTCGAACTCAAGACTGTCTGTTTTGCTTTCAATTCTACAAAGATTCTCTTTTCTTAAATATCCATCTAATGCTGTATAATCCATAAGTACCTACCTATATTATTTCTTTATAGCTCTCGAGATCCAAAAGAGCCTCCTCGTTAATCTCGTACTTCTTCTCCGGAAGATCGACTATATCATCAACACTTCTCCTATAGTTTTGTTCCCGTGAAAAATATTATTTCTATACCTATATACAGTAGTCATCATGAGAACCATTTTATCCTCTCCAGTTAAAGCCTCATAATTCTTCGCTAAAACTTTCTCCATAGACTCATATCTCTTTGAATCCGTTAGCCTTTGATATTTTTCTGGATCCTGATATCTGTAAAAAAAATAAGCAGCTTTACATTCAGCGTCCATTTCATCAAAATACACACCAAGTTTCTTATATATACATTCATTTGATTACTCGCTCAAAAGTTCATATAACTTCTTCGTCTATTTCTTTCCGAATAAACCATATCAAAAAAAACATTTTCCTTACTAAGCAAGCCGATAGCTGTAATGCTTTTAAGAAATCCTTTATTTCTGGAATTTGATTTCTTTCTTAGTCTTTGTAATTCACAAAGATTTTCTAATTGAAGATTGCTTAATCTCTCAATAATGGATCGAAAATCCCTTTTATGCGTAGTATTAAAGAAGATATACATTTTTCCAAGCATTCCTGCCACCAAATCTGAAATCTGTACCATACAATAATTTGCAGAATTCACAAAACTATAGTTTCCCAAATTGCCATTTCCATATACCCTTAGTAATCGTTCGATTTCATTTTGAATAGATAACTCTTCGTCAAAGCAGTGTTGTGATTTTGGAAAATCCATTATTCTATCGGCATAAAAGGATGCATAGTTTTCCTGCAACAAATAATCTTCATTATCTTGAACAAATAACAACTGATCTTTATCTGCCGCTCTTCTTAACACTCCATAAACGTATTTTTCTTCTGGTTTCATTTCATATTTAGGCCCCAGTAATGCGCACAAATCTAAACAGAATCCATTAATATCCTCTGTCCTGATATTGGGGTAGGCATACTTAATCATGATATCCGAAACACTCTTGATTCTCGGATGAAGCATATCAAACAGAACTGATTTCAACTCAAAATAGTCAAATCCAAACGAATCAATTTCTTTCGGATCTGTGATTGAATCCAGTATCTCGACTATCGTATAAAAAAAATTGTTTATGTGTACATAATGAATGAATAAATCATAATCATTAATAAACGAAAACAAGGCTGTTGAAGATTTTTCCTCAACACAGTCCAAAAAATCTTTTCCTCTAAAAAACGTTTTGGACTTAAGCTCCTTAACACTCTTTTGAAGTTCAAATCTCTTTCGTATTTCTTCAAAAGAAATCCTCAGTTCACTCTCTGATGCCACACCTGCTAAAACAAAGTCCGCATCTGGATCATAATTAAAATCAGCCTTATCAGAATTCAGCCAGAATTTCCTACAATTATTACTCTCATCATAATAGAAAAACATTTCTTCTTTTGTATTTACTCCCCACATATCAAAGTAGTTTTGATCGAAGGAAGATATTATATTGCCATCACTTTCCATACTCATTTATGTTTTTTTATAATCTCCATCGCAGCTATTGATAAGTCATTCCCCTCAAATGTTGTCAGCAATTTTCCTGGGAAATTCTTCTCATACCATTTTTCTTTCTTTTCCCAGTGTGCCTTATAATCTGGCAGGTCAAGCCGTCCTACATGCTCCCAATAATAGGTTTCGCCCCTGAACTTCACTGTGAAATCAGGCAGATACATCGTTCCATCATCAGCATACAACGGCACCTCATACTCGAACGGAACCTCTTCCGAAACAAGCATATTGGCAATTATCACTTCCGATTTCGATCTTACGAAGTATTCAGAAAGCGTAGCAAGTTTTCGCTCTTCCTTATACCAGTCTCCACTGTAGAGCAGTTCATCCGGTAGCGGATTAAACTCAAATACGGAAGAATTAATCTTTCTTACAGCAGACTTTTCAACATGGCTCATAGTAGTCAGTGTACTGATATCCTGCTGCAGGAAAACAGTCACGTGCCTTTGAGCTCGTGTCAAGGCTGTATAAAGCAGTTCCATTGAAAGAAGATGGCTTTCTCTCTTCGGAATCACAATATACACATAGTCAAACTCTGATCCCTGTGACTTATGTACGCTGATTGCATATGCAAGTTCAAGATTGTCTGTCACCTTCTGATCAGGAATATAATAACCTCTTTCATCCTTACCCAAAAATTTTCCATACATATATCCATAATCAGCCCTTGTCTTCCCTGAAAACTTGCACTGGAAGTGTTGAAGATTAGTCATCTTGAAAATCCGGCTTGCTTCATATCCCATGGGAGAAACAGTTGCTATTTCTCCGTTATACACTTCCTGCCTTCCCAGCTTTCTGTCACTCCAATCATAAACATATGCTTTATCTGATGCCGGTCTATTCCTGATTTGAATAACTTTATCAAAAATACCTATGCCATCTACATTAAGCTTCTTACTCCAAAATCCATTAAAAGTACTCTGCATAAAGGTATTGATTGACATAGTTCCATAGAACTCACCCCTGTATGGTGAGATAATCTGGAATCTCTCCGGGGCTCCCTTTATTGCTTCCGTCCAAAGATCATGTAATTCTCTTTCATTATTTGCACTCTTACCGGTCAGCGCCTGCATATCAACAACAAGTCTGTCCTTTAACAACTTCTCAAGGTCGTCATGCTCCTGCCAGAAGAAAACACTCAGATCTTTATCAACGTCATCGTTGCCATTTTCAAGTATTTTTGTAAATATGGTCTCCTTTTCCAGCTTAAGCTTTGTAGCCGCATCAGAGTCATCCTCTGCAGTCTGTTTTTCCTGAATAAAGACATTTGCCAAATCCAAGATTCCGGTACCATTGCCTTCAACTGTATTAACAAGCTGCCTAATATTTTCCGTAAGAACACCAACGCTTTCCTTATACTCTTCTTCACGCTTAAGCCATGATATGGTATCTGCGAAAACCTTTCCCCTTCCGATAGGTGGAAGCTGGTTCGGATCACCTACAAGGATAAGACGCTGCACACTGTTCCAGTTTATTGCTCTGATCAGTGTTGCAAAAAGATTCAGATCTATCATGGAACTTTCATCAAGGATAAGTGTATTCACATCCTGACTCATCTTTCCACCGGATCTTTTCAACGTCATGTTCTTATTGATCCAGCCGTTCTTCGCCAAAAACGAATGGATAGTGGATGAAGGCTTACCCGTCT
>JAEEGL010922883.1_pt1 | contig 10659 bp, 30 predicted proteins | sample 9134231 | NCBI WGS metagenome assembly JAEEGL01 (sample SAMN16246548, study PRJNA631951) | gut metagenome | biome: gut microbiome; feature: rumen; material: fiber-attached | host: Bos | place: Iran: Karaj | collected 2018-10 | reverse complement strand
TAACAAAGGTTTTCAAGGGTTGTAACAACTACGTTTACGATAGATTAAAAACTCTTTGCTACGATGCTAACACGATTACAAGGGAACAGTTAGATGCTATCGCTCCCACAGTAAAGATAGTTGATTACTCAATCAGATAATTACAACGGGCGGTGTAAAAACCGCCCACGTAATCCCAGGATTTTACAAGAAAGGATGTAAAAAATGACACGATACATTGACTACGAATACATCAACAACATTCGAAAAAACTATGAATCGTATAGCATACAGACAATTTTGAACGCAAGCGAAGGTTATGAACTTTTGGAATGGCAAACCACAGTTTACGGGAACCGCACAACAAAAGATATTATGGATGCCTACAACGATTCAAAATTACAGTATGCGATGTAAAAAGAGAGGAACGCACATGGAAGAAATAAAAATTTTACAAGCCATCATGGAAAAAACCGACGATGAAAGCAAGGAACTTTTGAACGATATTTTGTTAGAAATGCAAGGAATCGCCTAAATTTACACGGAAAAATGTAAAAGCAGCTCACGCACGAGCGCACACGCACACATGAGAGGAGAACACACATGAAATTAATTACATCAGACATTGTAAAAAAGATTAAGAAATACCCTTTGTATTCACAAGACGGAAAAGGCAAGGATGCCGAAGTTATCGCAAAGTTTTTCACGCCCGATGCGCAAGCAACGTGGTTAATCACGGAAGCAGATCCTACCGCAAACGGTGACTACGAAATGTTTGGTTATATCACCCTTAATGGTTACGATTGGGAATGGGGATATGTATTCTTGTCGGAAATACAGAAAGTACGTGGAAGATTTGGATTGCCCGTAGAACGTGACAAGTATTTCACGGGAAACGTACTTGCCGGACTTAACGCATAAAATTACAAAGTAACTTGTAAAAAATCCCACGTTCCGAGCGTGGAGCGTGGGAAAAATTACAGAGAGGAGTGTAAAAATGGCAAGTTGTGATTTATTCAGAAAAGCCCAGATCCGAGATGACATAAGCCTATTACTTCAAGGGCGAATGACGGAAAGCACACGAAAAAAGATTGATGAACTTAAGGAAGAACTAAACCGACTTATCGAGAAAGAAAGGAACGCAAATGACAGTAACGATTAAATCCGAGAATATCGGCAAGTACAACATTGAAATATCGCAAGACAAGTTTACAAGCGTTTACAAGGTTTCCTTAAACCGATGTGTAGGCGATTACTACGTAACCGATAACGAAAGGCTTTACGGAACGCTTAAAAAAGCAAATTGCCGTTTCGCAGCTTTGAAGAATAAATTACGAAAGGAAGTGTAAAAACATGAAGATTTTTGAATATGACATTTGGGATAGTGACAAAGGATTGATACTTGCGGAGAGCGAAGAAAAGGCTATCCAGATCCTAAAAGACGAATACCTACTTGATTACAACAATCCCAAAGATTGTGAATGGTTACATTTAGGTTATGTTTGCGAAACGACAGATAAAGGATTTTTCGTTTTTGAGTAGAAAGGAGCGCACAATGGAATTTACAAAGGACGATGTAAAAAACATAGCGACAAAAGTCGTAGATTGTTTCGACCCGTGGGAATACGATTTTGAACGTGAGCAAGCAATCGAAGATACAGTAAAAACCTTAAATGACGAGCCATTGACGATTGTTAATTGGTTATTGGAAAGAATCGAATCTTATTCCTAAAATTTTCGCTTGACATTGCACTTGCGTAAGTGTATGATAAAGGCGAATCAAGAAGAAAGGAGAAAAACACAATGTGTATCATAGCAATTTCACCCAAAGGCAAACCGCAACCGAGTTATGAAACGATGAAAGAAATGTTTTTAAACAATCCGCACGGCTCAGGATATATGTTCGTGAACGATGACGGAAATGTAGAAATCCACAAAGGATTTATGAGTTTCGATGACTTCTACCGAAGCGTGAAAGCCGAAAAATTTACAGAGGACGATGTAGTTGTTTATCACTTCCGCATATCCACGCAAGCCGGAGTTAATCCGCAAATGTGCCACCCATTCCCTTTATCAAGCAATCCTACCCACATGAAGAAACTTGATTTGGTATGTTCGGTAGGCATCGCACACAACGGCATCATTCCTATCACAAGTAACAAAAACAAAGAGTTTTCCGACACGGCATTATTCATTACAGAGTATATGTCAAAGATGATTAAGTGCCGTGCAGATCTAAACGACGAAAGGGTACTCCGACGAATCGAGGGATTAATTCAATCGAAGATGGCAATTCTTGAAAAAGACGAAACTGTGACACTCATCGGAAAATTTATTACAGAGGACGATGGAATTATCTACTCTAACACGAGTTACAAACCCAAAGATTTTACATACTACGATGTAAATTTGTTCGATAGAACCACTTGGCACTATCCGAAAAATTACAAAGCAGCTCGTAAATAAATCCAGGATTTAATCCTAAAAATTACACTCAACAATGTAAAAGATGGCTCAACGACTATACGGAGAGAAAGGTTAACACCATGAGAAAAATCACACTTAACGAACTTGCAAACGCACTCACAGAGAAAGGTTACAAAACCATCGTAACAAGCAATCAGAAGAACGGCATCGACATCCCTTGCATTTCTGTCCGCTTTGACACTTACGGATGCTTTATCTATCCGCAAGCCGACATTGACAACGTAAACATCGGCACCGTAGACTTTGATGCCGTGGTAAACCGATATGTTGATGTTATCGAGGATGCAAAGTTAAACAAGCCCATCGAGGTTAACAAACTGTTTGAGAAAGAATATCTCAAAGCAAACGTGTTCCTTGCAATCGAGCGTGACTTTGATGCGAACTACTTAAAAGAGCCACTTGCCGACTTCCCCGGACTTTCAAAATATATGTTGTGCCGAATGTCCATAGCAAATGGCGATGGATGCGTAAGAATTACAGATGCGCTTGTAAATGCGTGTGGTGCAGATCCTAACGAGGTTTGGGAGTGGGCGATGGAAAACACGATTAAAGATACAACGTGCAACAAAATATCAGATTTGATAGGTATGCCGTGGTTTGATGATATGCCGATGTACGTACTGTCCACAAGGTCACAGTACAAAGGAGCAAGCGCAATCCTCAATAAATCCGCCCTTGATAATGTGGCGAAGTTGATGAACACAAAGGAGATTATCATCATCCCATCAAGCATAAACGAGGTAATCGTTATTCCGAAGAACGTCACCGAGGAAATGGAACTTGTCGCAAACATGATTAAAGAAGTGAACGCTACCGAGGTAGCACCCGAAGAAGTCTTGTTTGACGAGCCATTCACCTACACAGTTAAATAAGTTACAAAGTGTAATGTAAAAACCTACCGCTTGCGAAAGTGGGCGGTAGGAAAATTACAAAGATTGATGTAAAAGCAAAGGAGCTGCGAGCATGAAAACTACAAAGAGCGATGTAAAAATGTATATGGCAATAATACAAGGATGGACGGAAGTTACCGCATTTTCAACGGATTTAGAAACCGCAAAGGATCTGGCGTTAAAAAAGAAAGCATCTCTGTGCCGTGATGATGTTGAATACTTCGACACACCCAAATGGACTTGGGAAAACGTTGAGAACTATTACGGAGCATACACGGAAGAAATTACAGACGGATTAGTAATTGTGAAGTAGGAAAGGAGCGAATATGAGATACCCTTTATTGTTTTCATATACACCCACGAAAAAAGAAAAAGCAACGTATAGCACCTACCAAACATGGAGAGGATGGGAAATTGTAGGAGTGTTCAAGTCCGGCAAGAAAATTTATCTTGCGAGTGTTTACAAGGGCAAGTGTAATTTTGTTACGGATTACACCTTTGCAAAGAACTATTCGGAAAGAACCGCAAAAAAGCTGGTAAATAAGTTGAACGAAAGGAGCATCGCATGACAATATCAACTGTAATCTTAATGATTTTGTTTTTTATATGTGGTATCATATTCGAACAAGATAGGAACGGAACGATTGGAAAGGAATGATGATATGGCAAAGAGTGCAAAGAAAATAATATCCGACAACCGATGGAACGCTAAAGCATATTACCGCCCGTCAATTAACTTACGTAGGGAGTATGAAGATGCAATCCGTGAACGTGCGAAAGAACTTAATATGTCAATGTCTACATACATCCAAACTCTTGTAAAGATGGATCTGGAATCGCACATTTTGTAATGCAAAGGAGAAAAACACATGATTAAAACTGTACTCCGTGTGTACGAAGTCACCCAAACTTTTACACGCAATGAAGTAAAAAGAATGATAGCGAAGAAACACGCAAATGAATGGGGGCATATACTTTTCGATGCGGTTGTATCGCTTGAAAAAATCCGGCACGACACTCCGCACACGTTTCAATACGAATTAAGTGCGGATTGCCCTACACATCATCCTTTTAAACACTCTATAAGCCTTGATAAGACACCTACGGGAACTGTCTTGGTTAATATAACCTTGACATACGTTCAAATTGTGGAAAGGGCAACAGACAAACCCGATTGGATAGCGTACAGAAATGTAATGTACGATGCGCACCTAACAGCTTTTGAAAAGGATCTGCTTGATAAAATTTAACCTCTCTGTGATTTATGAGCCGTGCCGATTATGGTACGGCTTTTTTAATGCCATTGTCGCTTTCATACTCGCCCAATTAGGCGGTTGTAATCCGTTTAATGATAACTTTATTGTTTAACGGGTTAAACGGCTTTAAAGGGCATACTTTTAAAAAGCAAAAAACAAGAACCCCGTCACCCAAAACGGAGTCCTTGCCCATGAGAAAAACACACAAACTGTGTTCTATTAAATTTTACGTTGTCCGATGTAAAAAGTCAACCGCTTGCAGCCGACTGCAACTCTGCTGCAAAAACCCAGGATTTTTTTACATCCACCTTTGTAATTTTTTTAATTCTTTCGTGCCGGAGCGCCAGGAAAATATCCCCATGCGTAAACCGACGGTGCTTCAATCCAATCTTCCTTTTCGGATTCGGATTCAAAGCCAACCAAGAACCATTTTTTGTTCTTGTATAACCCCGTGCCTACGTTTTTATCTCCGTATGCAATGATATATGTTCCCGCCCTTTTGGGTAGTGTGCTTTTATCATTCTCTTTTACATAAGTCCATGTAATTTCATTCATAATCTTTGTTCTCCTCTCTTATTTTTTACAAGTTTGTCTGTAAAAACATCTTGTCAATGATTCGGTTGCGCATCTTGCGCACCGCTTGTTCGTCATGCCCCTCACGCCTTGCGTATATGTGTATAGGCACATGGTTAATGTCGATTTCCTCAATGATGAACCGATGATACGGGCGGAGTTTAGCCATTTCCGCATCAATCGTGCGCACCTTTTTTCGGTACTTATCAAGCCGTTCTTTCATTGACATGATTCGTGCCACCGACTTAAGTAGCCTATCGGACTTTGATTTGGATGTCGGCATCCCGGTTATCTGGAACACCATGTTTGTTGCGTGTGTGAACGCTTCAAGGTATTCTTCTTCCAATTTCTCCATTTCCATTTTAGCATTTTCGTAGCCACGAAGGTACTTTTTCTTTTCTTCTCGGTTCATTTTTTACATCACCCCTTGTAATCTTCCTTGCCATACACGGCAGATCCTACGTGTCCGATTTTGATTGTAGTGTCACACCATATCTTGTAACCACATCGCTTTGCACGCTCGGTGAAACATAAATCCTCGCCTAAACTCCATTTCGGTTCATACCATTCGTGCAACCGCTTATTGATTTTGCGGTACACATCGGTTTTGACAAGCATCATCGCAGCTCCGCACCCGTCAACCTCAATTAGATTTGGCATGGATTCCGTAATGTCTATCGGAGTGATAACACCCGCCTTTCTCTTGTTGCCCTTTTTCACGCTCTTATAAGCGCATGGAGCGTGTTTACCTACCCTACCGTAGCAAATACACGTTACAATGTCTTTATCGTCCTCTATGAGCCTATTAAGCGTGTCGGACGGAAAAGCCATATCAGAATCAATCCACATGATGTGCGTGCAATTTTGCTTTAAGGCTTCATTGGCAAGCAATGTTCGTGAGTTATAAACCAAACTCCCCGTCATAATTTGCACGATGTCTTGTGGCTCATGCTTAAGGTTGAGTAAGCACGACACAGTAAGTACCGGCATATAGTCACCGCTTGGAATTGCAATTAAGACTTTAGCGTTTTGTCTGTTCATCTTCCACCTCTTTTATACCAAAGACAACATAATTCTTTTCAAGTCCAAGTCCGCTATGCACATAAGTTATCTCAAAAGTCTTTTCTTCCAAAACATAATCGACATATTGGACACCGTGCCGTGATATAGGTGTGAATTTAATAAAATCACCTTTTTGATAACCTCTGTCGTTTTCCCGGACTTCGAAATTCTTTTCGCCTGAAAGCACAGGCTGAATATAATCCTCTCGCAATTTAATTGTATGTGTCATTCTTCCACCTCTTTTCAATCTTTTGGTTTCGTGCCAAATCTTCTTTCATCGCATACTCATCAATCAGTTTTAGGGTTTTCTTGCAATCCTCAACAAGTGCTTTTGCATCGAAATCTTTTATTTCTTTTGTTTTTCGTTCCATGTAATTGAACCCTCTCTCATGTAGTTGTAATAGTAAATCGGTGCATCGCAAAGTACGTGTCGCAGATCCTTTTGCTCCAACAATTTGTTAAACTGTAAATCATCATCCGGGTAAACATTCGGAAACTTTGTGTCACCGATTGCGGAACGCTTGTAGGCTTTGCTCCACACGTTGCCGTATAAATGTCCGTCATTCCATGTAGGATATACATACCCGTTTGAACCAAAGATAAATCCGAAGTGCGCAACATCAGGTTCATCGTGTGCCTTTAACATTCTGTCGATGTACTCAAACACGTAAGGGTGCAATATGTAATCATCATCATCGGCAAAGAGTATGTATTCGCCATCAGCCCACGCCAAACCTTTGTTGCGTGCCATGCCAGCGTTGCGGTGATTGCATCTTAAAACCGTGAAATCCTCAAAAACTCTGCTTACGTGTCCGGCGGTGTCATCCGTACACGCATCGCACACTACAATCGCTTCGTAATCCTTAAATGTCTGTCGGTGTATAGAAGCAAGCAAAGTGTTGCATCTTTTTTCTGCATTGTGCATTGGAATTATTATCGAAAACCTCATTTCTTATCTCCTATTCGTGTAATTTAAAATCGCAAGTGTCACACTCTACGTGTAAGTGTCCGTTGTATGTGCTACGGACTGCGGTAAGCGTTCCCCCACAAGGGCAAGGGGCGGTATGTATAACCCCTCTGTCCTTGAAAATGGGAATGGCTTTAAGATACTCAATTACCTCAACCGGGATTTCTTCGTCAAAGTTATCGCATATTTTTTCTGCTCTGCCACCCATCGTGCAAGCATCCGTATCAACAAGTATGCAATCATCGCAAGTTTTCATTCTTCCACCCCTTCGTATTTCGGAATAGGCATCCATGCGATGACATCACCTATAATAAATCCGTTTGTGTACCATTCTTTTTCGGAGAAACAGTAGTAAGCACACGTTTCATGATAACTACCATCATAGTGAATACGCATCGCAATAATTACCCATTCGGAATAATCTTTATCACCTATACTTTGACTTTCGGGTAATCCATCTTCCACCCTTATCCACTCGCCCTGTTCACGCTTGGGTAGGACAGGTGGTAACATTTTCATATGCGTTATCACTCTATCTTCATTAAACGCATCACCACTATGCCATTCCGCTATTTCTTTAACTTCATCAATTACCGCTTGTCTGCTCACACAATCGTCACAAGGCTCTTGCTCTAATGCTTTGATTGCCATATCCCAATAATGTAGACATTTTTCTGTTGCATAAAAACTCACACTTCCTTTAGGAGCATTGTTGTGCAAGTTTTCATCAAGTTTTCGATATGCCTTAATGTACTCTATCGCTTCAATAACTTCTCTTGTCATTCCGCAGCTCCTTTCATCTGTTCAAGAATATCTTTAATTAAGGGATTGCTTTTTCCCGTGAAAGCGTATGTGCTTTTAGAAGAATGTCCTACCGTGCCGTCTGGATATAACACGCAAAATTCGTCACCCTCTATTCCCGTAACATAGCCTTTGCCGTATGTGCCCATTACTTCATCGCCAATTTGGATTTCATATTCCTTGTCCGGCTCGTTCAACTTGCTCTCGTACTCTCTGATTTTCTCAATGGCTTCGTGTGCGGTGTATGTCTTGAATATATCAGCCGTATTAGTAACATGAAAACCAAACGCTTTACTAATATCGTCATAAGTCATGCCACCATCAATAGATAAATAAACTAATCTCTTTGCGCATTCCCACGCTTCTTCAAGTCCTTTGTGAAATCCGTCTTGCCAAATATCCGTTTTGTCATACCCCGCAATTTCCCCATCGTGGAATCCCGTGTCATAACCCGAATTGTAGGCTTGTCTTACTCGGTTCTCGATACTGTTCATTATTTGTGTTCTGTTGCTTTCAAAATCTTTCATTCCTTACCCTCACTTTCCTTTGGAACATATTTAAGTCTGTCGCAATTCACCTCGCCTATCGCATCTTTAGGCGAATCGGCTTCAACTAAAAAGAATCCGTGATACCATAAGTCAAACACAAGATAAAGCCGTTCCTCTGCGTAGTAAGTTATGTATCTGCCATTCTTTCCGTATGGTTGTTCGCATAACAAGTGGGGTATCTTCTCGTATAACTCCCATATTGCTTTGTCTACTCTTAATGCACCTTTACTCATGCTTATTCACCCCCTTACTTTCTTTAAAAGAATCTTCTTAATCCATCTTGGCAACATACATATCAACATTGTTTTTGGATACTCTCCGCTATACTCTGCCATGTAACAACCGCAATCGTTGCACTCACCCTCGTAACTTCTATCTTCCCATGACAACGGACAACATTCGCAATCGGGTTCATACCAACAATGCAACTCTGTCCAATGTTTATGTTTATCATTTTCATAAGAGCCATAATTGAATGTTTCTATGTGAATATTGCCGATTGTTTTGTCAATCTCAATATGTCTTTTAAACTTCAATACTTTCATTTTTGTTCTCGCTTTCTGCCTCGCCATCCATATAATCGCATAAAGTCTTGATAAGCCATTTGCCGTTGTCGTTTAGTTGTTCTGCTATCTCCAAAAGTTGAATATGCGTTGCGGTTCTTTCCTTATCCTGTGCCCATATCTTAAACTGTGTTCCTATGGCATTAAGAACATTTGCTTGATATTCAGAATCATGGGCACAAAACTCATCAGATATTTCATGCCAACACGCATCATAATCAAAATCGTATTCTATTCTCATTTCCTTATCTCTCCTTTTAATGTTGAAATCCGTTTCCGATAAGCCACATTGCCCCAAACGTAAACGCCCCCAGTATAATTACTGTCCATGCTATCCCGATGGCAACGTAGCCAATCACTTTAACTGTCTTAATCAAAATCTTCATTCACGCTTCTCCCAATAATCCGTGTGGCTCCAACGACATTCACGACACGGTTCTTTGTTCACATCAACCGCTATGTGCTTGCACGTGGAACAATTCTCAACTGATTCTTTCATGCCTATCTCGCTTTCTTCATAGGCTTCTACCATGCTTTGTAAAGTTCTTACAATAAAATCTTCAAATTTTTTGCTCATGTGTGTTCTCCTCGCAGATCCTAAATTGTTCCACCATCTTTTAAGATGTATTGCCGGATAAAGCGGTTAGCGTATTGAGGATGAATTTCACTCCGTAAAGTTTTACGGCTCTTTTCCTCGGAACGCATCTTTTCGATTCGCCTTTGTTCCACATAATCCAATGGTTCAAACACTATGTTTTGTTCGGGTTCAAATCCGATAAACCAATACTGTGTAGGTTTGGTACAATAATCCCCGTTCATTCGCCTATCCTTGTCGATAATGGCGGGTTTCATGCACCAATAATTTGTAAGATAATGTGGCTGTGTAGCTGGATTTTCAATCACCATGCGCAAGCCTTTCTTGATAACCACCAACGTAAGTTTTGTAAGGTTGTCGTACAACTCGGATAACTCTTTGTGTATCTTTAAGTCATACTCCAACTTGTATTCATCGCTCATGTTCGTGGCTTGGAATTGATGTCCGGCAAACATCATCTGTGCCTGGCACTCAAATCTCGTACACGGGAAGAACGCCATAATTACATCATCGGGTGTAAAATTATCGAAGATGCTCGCCCCCCATCGTATGCTTTTTGGATTTCTCCAAACAAATCTATCTGGTAGTCAGTTTCTCCGTACTCGTTTAAGATGTCATAGTCATAGGCTTCAACACCTAACTTCTCAAACTCTTTTTTAAACGTGCCGGATTGTTCAAATAAACAATGCGCTCTCATTTATGTGTCCTTTCTTTTCTCAATCGGTAATGGCTCGGTTTGAATCATGCTCATAAGCACTCCAAAGCGTTCACAATCGCTTAACGGTACTTTGTAACCCCTATTCTTCATTGCCATATCAACAATCGGATATGAACACTCACGCACCAACTTTCGAAGTTTATTGGCACGTAGCAAATAGATGTTTCCACTTTGCGGTACAAAGTAAGCAATAATATCAGCTTTAGTTCGTTCAAGGCAT
>JAEEGL010795980.1_pt1 | contig 10659 bp, 6 predicted proteins | sample 9134231 | NCBI WGS metagenome assembly JAEEGL01 (sample SAMN16246548, study PRJNA631951) | gut metagenome | biome: gut microbiome; feature: rumen; material: fiber-attached | host: Bos | place: Iran: Karaj | collected 2018-10 | reverse complement strand
TTACAACAAGATCTATACCGTGGGCGTGTTTCCGGCCGGCGGAGATTCCAGATATGACGCGATCAGTGTGATTATTGCCACCTGGTGTTTTGCGATCCCGCTGTCGCTTTTGGGCTGCTTCGTATTCCACTGGCCCGTCATGGTCGTCTACATGGTCATGTGCTGCGATGAAATCATCAAGTTCCCATTCCTGTATCTGCGGTTCAATACGGACATTTGGGTAAAAAACCTGACGAGAAATGAAGGATGAGTTTATCGGCAGGTTTTGACGGAAACCTGTTCCCCATCTTTCTTGTGGCGCACGATGACCGGTGGAAAGATCGCATTATTAGATCTGCCCAAAATCGCAATCATTGGCAAGGAAGGCTTATGTACAAAAGAAAGGAATGCGGTTCAGGATGCCAAAATACGGAAAAATGGCAGAAAATGGCGCGGAAACGCTTGTCATACGGGCGGCGAGCGGATATAATATAGCCAAATGTCAGGTGACAGGAGGGATTCGGGGTGGAAGAACAATTCAACACCATGAAAATGAACCCCATCGTCGGGACAGGCAATGAGGCGCAGGATATACTGATGTATGTATACCAGGCACTTCAGGCCAAAGGATATGATCCGATTACACAGCTGGTCGGATATATTATTTCCGGTGATCCGACCTATATCACCAGTTACAATTCCGCCCGCAGCCTGATCTGCCGGCTGGAACGGGATGAAATTCTGGAAGAACTTGTCCGATCCTATATGGATACGCACTGATTTCCGATCAGGCGGCGCCAGAGAAGGCGCCGCCTGGTTTGTGTCCCGGGAACGATCGGGGGATCCCGTTCGTTCATTCTTATGTATTCAGTGCCGCAGATAAGCGCGAAAGGCACTGGGAAACGGAGGCACATGGGATGATGAAGAAGAAACTGTGGATTCTGGCAGCCATCGCGGCAGCCGTCCTGATGACGGCGCTGCCGGCAACGGCAGCGGATGTTTTTGCATTTACGGATAAATCGGTGATCCTCTTCGAAGGCGAACGGGCGGAGACCGCCCTCAACCGGGACGGTGCGTATACCGACGGCGATATCGTGTACACCAGTGATTCGTCCAGGGTGGCAACAGTGTCAGAGGACGGCACCATCACCGGAGTGACCAAGGGAAGAGCAACGGTTTACGCGTCGCTGATGCGGGACAACCGGCGGATCCGCCGGGCAGCCATCGAAGTGCAGGTGCTGCGCCGGGTGACCGCAGTAACGCTGAATCGGAAAAACCTGACTGTACTGGAAGCAGACGATCCGATCCTGGCAGACCTGTTAGCGCCGCTGCCTGAGGAGGCGGAACCCCGGACCGAGCCGGTGCTGGTGCTGCAGAACGGACGTACAGTGAACCTGAATACCATATGCACTCCGGAGGATGCCAGCAGCCGGAAGATCAGCTATACTTCCTCTGACGAGAATGTCGCTAAAATTGTGGACGGAAACCGATTCCGCCCGGTCGGAAAAGGCGAGTGCGACCTGACGGTCGCCAGCGTCCAGAACCCCGAGATCCAGGAACATTTCCATGTCGTGGTAATCGAACCGGTGAAGAAGATTCAGGTTACGACTCCGGACAAGACCGTCTTCGCGGGGGAACAGATGATACTGGAAGCTGTCTGCACTCCGGAAGACGCCAGCATTCCGAAAGTGACCTGGAAATCGAACAAGCCATCCGTTGCGACGGTGGATGAAAACGGCCTGGTTACCGCCCTGTCCAGGGGAGAAGTGACCATTGAAGCCAGATCGGCCGACGGCACGGACGTTGCCGGAACAATTCGGCTCAATGTGGCGCAGAAAGTGACGAAAGTCACGCTGAACAGGAAAAATCTCGTCATACTGGAACCGGATGATCCGATTCTGGCAGATTTGCTGGCGCAGCTCCCGGACGGGATCCCGCAGCTTACGGATCCTGTCATTGCGGTGCTGGCTGGACGCGGTGTGAACCTGAGCGCCGAGTGTGCCCCGGGAGACGCAAACAACCGGAAAGTCACCTATGCGTCTTCCGACGACGGCATAGCGAAAATCATCAATCCCTCAACACTCCGCGGCGTCGCGAAGGGAAAGTGCGACCTGACAGTTGCCAGCGCTCAGAATCCCGAAATACAGGAGCATTTCCATGTCCTGGTGATTGAACCGGTAAAGAAGATTCAGATTACGGCACAGGAGAAGAGCGTATTTGCAGGAGAACAGATACTTCTGAGCGCAGCCTGCACACCTGAGACCGCGAGCATCCGGAAAGTCTCCTGGAATTCCAGAAATCCTTCCGTCGCCACGGTGGACGAAAACGGTCTGGTAACCGGCCTGAAGAAAGGCGACGCGACGATTGAAGCAAAAGCGACGGACGGAACCGACGTCAGCGCAACCATCCGGATTCATGTCGCGCAGCAGGTGACGGATATCACGCTGAAGGAAAGCGACGTAACTGTCGCGACCGCCCGCCGTGTCAAGCTGAGCACAACGGTATTCCCGAAAGAAGCCGACAACAGGAAACTGAACTGGTCTTCATCGGACAGCACGGTCGCGACTGTCACGAAAGACGGAGAGGTAACCGGTATAAAGCCGGGAATCTGTGTGATCACATGCACCAGTGAATCCAATCCGGCCGTGTCCGCGAACGCAGCTGTTCAGGTTGTGCAGCCTGTGACAAAGATAACGTTTAATACCCCGACCGGCCAGCGCTTCCCGATCCGGGAAAGCATGCAGCTGTCCTGGAATGTCGAACCGGATGACGCCAGCGACAAGGGGGTTGTTTTTACGAGCAACCACCCGGAGATTGCATCAGTTGATGAGAACGGACTTGTGACAGGCGTCAAAAGGGGCGAAGCCCGGATTACCGCCACGGCGAGGGACGGTTTCAAACGTTCCGCTGATATTCGGGTGGTGATTACCCAGCCCGTGGAGGGCGTCCAGCTTCCGCAGCAACTGTATTTCGTCCAGCGCGGCCGGAGCCTGAATATCCGGGCGACGGTGCTGCCGAAGGATGCCAACAATCAACGGGTTTACTGGGAGACCGGGGATGAATCGGTCGCTGCAGTCGTGTCCAGCGGGACATCCACCGGGCAGATTACCGGTGGTTTCTGGAGCGGCATGACCACTGTTACCGCGATTACGGAAGACGGCGGATTTACCGCTTCAGCAGATGTCAAGGTGGCGGATTTTGATGCTGCAGTACAGGTGGAAGGCCTGGAAATTTCGCGGGAAAACAAAATCAGGATTACGCTGAGGAACACGGCTGATTTCGTTGTGGAACGCGTTTATTTTCATGTGGATTGCTATGACATCTGGGGCAATCCGATGGTTTACAATACGGACGGTATCACAACCGGATTCGACGGGATCTATCCCCTGGCGCTTCAGAGCGGCGACCGGAGCATTCACGGCCAGTTCTGGTTCAACAACTGGATGGAAACCGGTATACTCGGCCAGGTGGTTCTGACCATAACAGGATATGAGTTCGAAAACGGTCAGGCATGGGAGATTCCGGAGGAATTCAGGATACCGACTCTGCCGGTGCGCAGCGAGTATTACGAAACGGCTGCGCCGACGCCCGCGCCGCAGGAGACAGAAGAAGGAGACGGGAATGGCTGATCTGGTTGTTATCGGCGCAGGCCATGCGGGATGTGAGGCTGCGCTGGCTGCCGCACGCATGGGGATCGATACCCTGCTGCTGACGCTGAACATGGACGGGATTGCGCTGATGGCATGCAACCCGGTGATCGGGGGTTCCGCAAAAGGCCACCTGGTACGCGAGCTGGATGCTCTGGGCGGTGAAATGGGCCTGGCCATCGACGATACATTTCTTCAGAGCAGGATGCTGAACACGGGAAAAGGGCCGGCGGTTCATTCCCTGCGGGCGCAGGCGGACAAGCAGGCTTATCAGAACCGGATGCGGTATGCGCTGATGACGCAGGACCGGCTGGCGGTCCGGCAGGGTGAAGCCGCGTCCATAGAAACCGAAAATGATCACGTCGTGGCGGTCACGACATCATCCGGCGCGAGAATTCCATGCCGCGCGGTAGTGGCGGCCACCGGCGTATACCTGAAAAGCAGCATTATCATCGGCGAATACCGCCGGGAAAGCGGACCGCAGGGCCTGATGAGCGCCCCGCTGCTGTCCGCCGGACTGCGGGAACTGGGATTCGAACTGCGCCGCTTCAAGACAGGCACGCCGGCCCGGGTGGACGTGCGCACTGTGGATTTTGACGAAATGACGGAACAGAAGGGCGACGAGCCGGTTATCCCCTTCTCCTTCATGACGGACCGGAAACTTGAAAATACCTACAGCTGTTATCTGACATGGACAAACGGGGAGACCCACCGGATTATCCGGGAAAACCTGCACCGGGCACCGCTGTACAGCGGACAGATTCATGGAATCGGCCCCCGGTACTGCCCGAGTATCGAGGATAAGGTGGTACGCTTTGCCGACAAGGAACGGCACCAGATCTTTCTGGAACCGGAAGGCAGAAACAGCCGGGAGTGGTATGTACAGGGGATGTCCACCTCCATGCCGGAGGACGTGCAGTGGGCTATGTACCGGACGATTCCGGGACTGCGGCGGTGCGAATTTACCCGGCTGGGATACGCGATTGAATACGACTGCATCGACAGCCGGGAACTGCGGCCGACGCTGGAATCTCTGCGAATCAGCGGACTTTTCTTCGCAGGGCAGATCAACGGAACCAGCGGATACGAGGAAGCCGCCTGCCAGGGACTGCTGGCCGGAATGAACGCAGCCCTGAAGCTTCAGGACCGCGAACCGGTTATACTGACACGGGATATGGCTTATATCGGCGTGATGACCGACGACCTGACCACAAAGGGAACGGACGAGCCGTACCGAATGATGACCTCAAGAGCGGAGCATCGGCTGTATCTGCGCCAGGATAACGCGGATCTGCGCCTGACGGAAATCGGGTACGCTGCAGGACTGGCCGGTGAGGAGCAGCTGGAGCGCATGCGGAAAAAGCGCGAGGAAACCGACCGGCTGATCCGGGAAATGAAGACTGTCCGTTTTGCTCCGGGGGAGGCGCTTAACGCGTTCCTGCGGAAACACGGCCAGCCGGAAGCGTCCGGGATGCTGACTGCGGAAGAACTGCTGCGGCGTCCGGAAATCAGGTTTGGGGATCTGCTTTTCCTGAAGCCGGAACTTACGGATACGTTACCCGCCGCAGCAGAACAGGCCGAGATTGCGGTGAAGTATGCCGGGTATCTTGAAAAACAGGAGAATTTAATCCGGCAGGCCCGCCATATGGAAGAAACGAAACTGCCGGACGACATTCCTTATGAACAGATCGAGCACCTGAGGCTTGAAGCACGGCAGAAACTGGCTAAGCAGAAGCCGGTGTCTCTGGGAGCGGCCGGAAGAATACCGGGCGTCAATCCGGCGGATGTGGCTGTGCTGACGGTGTGGCTGGAGAAGCAGCGAAGACTGGCGGACAGCCAGGTGTCAGGAGATTAACAGACAGCCGGGCGGTTTCAGGTGTCAGGAAACGGCGTGAAATCAGGGAAGTTATTGACCAGTAAACAGTAAATCGGCCGGGGCGTTTGAAACGCTCCGGCCGCTGAATCGGAAACGGGTCAGTCATAGCTGCGCCTCGGAAGCTCGATGCCGAATTCTTTGGCGGTGGATTCGAGAATGTCGAGGGCTTTTTCGATCTGCTCAGGCTTGTGCTCACTGATGACGCAGAAGCGGAGGCGGGCTTTGCCCTTGGGTACTGCGGGATACATGGCGGGCGGCACGCTGACGCCGCGCTTTTTCAGCTCGTTGGAAAGGAGCCAGGCATCTTCGTCCTTGCCGACGAGCACCGGCAGCACCGCGGTTTCACCGGCAAGACAGATATCCAGATGACGGCGGCGGGCGCTGTCCGCGAAGGATTTAATGGCGGTACGCAGGTGCTCCATGATCTCCGGATGCGCCCGCAAGGTGCGGATTGCGGCCAGGGATCCGGCAGCCAGGGCAGGAGAAATGCCGACGCTGAAGACGAAGCCCGGCATGTTGTAGCGCAGATAATCAATCAGGCATTTTTTTCCGGCCAGGTAACCGCCGCAGGTGCCGAGCCCCTTGGACAGGGTGCCGTACTTGATGTCGATGTCGCTGCCGTCGAGGTTGAAGTATTCATCCACTCCGCCGCCGGTTTTGCCGATGACACAGGCACTGTGAGCTTCATCGACCATCAGGAAGCAGCCGTATTCCTTCTTGACCCGGACGAATTCCGGCACAGGGGCGATGTCCCCGTCCATGCTGTAGGCACCCTCGATGATGATCAGCACCTTCTCATAATAGGCGCGCTGATTTTTCAGGATGCTTTCCAGTGCGGCGATATCGCTGTGCGGGAAGGGGCGGGAAGTGGCTTCGCTCAGGCGGCAGCCCTGTTCAATGGAGTTGTGGGCCAGGGCGTCATACAGGATGAGGTCGTTTTTGCCGCAGAAGTTGCCGACAAAGGTGACGTTGGTGGAATGACCGCCTACGCAGACGATGGCATCCTCCGTATGCTTCCAGTCTGCCAGTTCCTTTTCAAGTTCCTTATGAATCAATTTCTCACCGGCCAGAAGGCGGCTGCCGCTGGCGCTGGTTCCGTATTTGTCGATGGCTGCTTTTGCGGCATCCTTTACCTCTTTCCTGCCGCTCATGCCGACGTAGTTGTAGCTGCCGAACTCAAGGATTTCCTTCCCGTCGACGATTCCTGTATCCAGCAGCGGGGATTCATGCGCCACGAAATAGGGGTTATCCCCGCTGCCAATCAACGCCTTCTGGCGCTCCAGAAAATGGAGGTATTCGGGTGTGTCCTCGAAGCGGGTAATCGGCCGTACGGGCACCCGTTCCGCGGGCTTGTCGCTGGCGACCGGGCCGTCCAGCAGGGATTCCACCACCCGGGCCATGCTCTCAACGGTTGCGCACTGGCCGTATTCTTCAGCCGGAATGGTGATGCCCCATTCCTCTTCCGCTTTCAATGCAATGGACAGCACCTGCAGACTGTCGCCCTGCAGATCCTCGATAAAGTTGGCGGTATCCGAGATCTCGCTTTCCGGCAGTTCCAGCGCTTCAGCGTACATGGCGCGGACCTTGCGGCGGATTTCTCCCTGTACGGCGCCGGGGGCAGAGCTTCTCCGGACGGCGGCAACTTCAGCGCCGGCGCTCTGGGAACGCAGGTCCAGTTCCCGGTAGATCAGGTCGCCCTCATCGTACATGCGTTTGAGTTCGATACGTTTGACCTTGATGCCGCTGACCAGCGGCAGGGACATCGGTGTAACCAGCGCACGGTCCAGCTGGGAATAGATCGGCAGGCGCGCGTTCAGGGCTGCGACCTTGCCGGCCAGGGTGTTGAGATAATCGCTGTCCGTATAGTTCTCCCCGACATTCAGCACCAGGGTAACGTCTTCGTTGCTGTCCCGCTTGTTCCGCCGGAAACCGACGACACAGAGCTGCTCAATGCCGGACAATGCGGAAAACGTATCTTCCAGGTCGTCCGGATAGATGTTTTCACCGGATTCATTGATGATCACATCCTTCAGGCGTCCGCGGATATATACCCGGCCGGAGGGATCCATCCCGGCGATGTCACCGGTGGGAAACCAGCCGCCGTCAAGCGTATCCGCCGGCAGCAGTTCACCTCTGACAACCCGGCCGGAGTGGATTCCGGCACCCCGGATCTGGAGTTCGCCGTTGGTACCGGAGCCCTCCTGGGGGACGATCCGGTACTCAGCGGCGCCCAGGGTTTTACCGACGGAGCCGTTAAGCCGCTTCCGCAGGCTCATGGACGTTTCAAAGCCGGTGATGGCTGTCTCCGTCATACCGAAACCGTTGATGGTATAATAACCCATGGCATTCAGCGTACGAAGGGTTTCGATGGGGGAATGGCTGCCGCCGAAAATGATGACGTCCACTTCCGTGCCCAGCATTTTCTGGTTGACGGATGCGAACAGCTTTTTTTCCGCCAGCTTCAGTCCGAGGGACGGCGCGACGTACTGAATGCCCATGGACAGAGAACTCATGGCTTTAAACAGGCTCCGGCGGACAGGCGTCTGCTTTTTCAGGTTTTTGTTCAGTGACTTGACGAGACTGTTGCCGACCAGGGGGACGACAATCAGAATGTTGGGAGGGAAATGACGGCAGACATTCAGTATGGAATTGGGCGTCCGGTCAGGCAGGAAAACGTTGGCCATGCCCATGAAGCTGGCCCAGATGACGTTTGCCATAAAACCCAGTACATGATGGAACGGCAGGAAAGCCAGCACTTTGCGGCCCCGGTTGTCGTCCGTGATAACCCGATGGTTGGCGTGATAAACCTGGATGGAAGCCAGCGCCTGTTCACAGACCGCTTCGCCGGAATAGGCAAAAATACGGCTTCGACCGGTTGTGCCGCTGGTACACATGGCGACATATTCACCCCATACCGGCGTGAATCCGATAGTGTGCGGTGCGGCGGTAATCGTCTTGAAGTCGATCTGGCGGATGTTGCCGGAAAGACCGCGGGGCTTTCGGGAGATAATGACTTTACAGCCGGCTTCATCCAGCAATCCCTGCAGCATGTTGTCCGTAGCGGAGGCGTCCAGCAGGAGCACGTTGTGGCCGGAGCGGATCGCGCCCCAGAAGAGAGTCGGCCAGTCATGACAGGTATCCACGGCAACAGCAACCCATTCCCGGTCCGGTACCAGAGAGGACAGGCAGGACGCATAATCATCCGCCCGGCGGGTCATTTCAGCATAGGAAAGAGACAGTTCCTGATCTCCTTTCAGCCAGAATGCGGCCGGGGCGTCCCCATAGTCCCGCAGGATATCGAACAGCATGGACAGTGATTTGTCAGCACTTAACCGTTCGCTGACACTTAGGGCATCCGTATGGCTCATGAGATTCTCCTTTCGAATCAGTCGGTGAGCATTTGTCTGCGGACGGCCAGAGTAAAATAATGGCGTAAATAATCAATCAAACCCTCCGACGCCAAACCGCATCAAGATATTATATCATAGTTTTTTTGTGCTGCATACAATTTATTGTATTTTTGGAGATTCCATTCCCCCATATAAAGATAACAGGCTGCCGGATGTACGAAAACAGCTTGCTTTTTTGGGCAGATACGATATAGTATTTCCAGAATAACGGGAGGATCAATATCATGGACAGGAATATCATGAAACGGAATGAACTGCTTGCGCAGAAGGTAATCCAGGGGTTGAAGAGCCGGAATATGACCGGATATTACGCCTCGACGAAGGAAGAAGCGCTCGCCCGGGCGCTTGCACTGATCCCGGAAGGCAGCAGCGTGACGATGGGCGGCGCAATGAGCGCGCATGAAATCGGCCTGGTGAAGGCGCTGAAGGGCGGCAATTACAGCTTTATCGATCGGGATGAGATTGAAGACAAACGGGCGGCGATGCTGGCGGCGTACGATGCGGATTTCTTCCTGACCAGCGCTAATGCCATGACCAGCGACGGTGAGATGGTCAATATTGACGGAAACGCGAACCGGGTTTCCGCCATCGCCCAGGGACCGAAGAAGGTACTCGTGATCGTCGGGATGAACAAGATCTGCAGCGATCTGGACAGCGCCATGAAACGGGCAAGAAATGTTGCCGCCCCGATCAACGCGCAGCGCTTCGGCCTGAATACCCCGTGCGTAAAAACAGGGGCATGTATGAACTGCAAGTCCCAGGATACCATCTGCTGCCAGTTCCTGATTACACGTTATTCGCGCCACACGGATCGGATCCATGTGATCCTGGTCAACGACAATCTGGGATTCTGAGCCGGAACCGAAAACGATGGAGGAGAGCAGAATGAGTCGGAAGGATTTCTTTCTTAAGATTGCTGCGGTGACGCTGGCAATGCTCCTGCTGACCGCTGCCGGCTTTGCGTCAGCGGAAGAAGATGATGTGATTGTCGAAGAGATCACTGTGGAGGAAATTACAGCTGAAACGCCTGATACGGATCAGAAACCGGAAACGAATCCGGCTCGGGAGGCTTTTATCGACGATATTATCGCATTGGGGAAGACGCTGTATGACAAGGCCGGGGGAAAGCTTCAGCGCGCACATTATAAAGGCGATATCTATGTCTGCAAGAATTTTACCGTCTACCTGTTCCGGCAGACACGGGAGAAATACCGGATGGCTGAGTTTCCCGATACGGAACTGAAGATACCGGACAATATGCCTGAAAAACAATGCAGACCGTATTACTACGGATACTGCTGGAAAGAGATACCAGCCGAGGAAGGAAATCCTTTTTACATCGCGGCGCAGTTCCTGTACGATTCAAACCTTTCCAAGGAGGAAAACCGGGAGAACGCGCTGGCTTTTATGCGGGAAGTCAGGCGCGGGGACTACTTCCAGATGACTGCCAAGTATTCCCACGGTACCGGGGCTCACAGCGCCATCATGATTTCGGATTACGATCCGGAAACGGACACGGTCCACTGGATGGACAGTAACATGGCCGGTAAAAAGATCTACGGAATCCGGTACGGCATGGTACAGTTCGACGCGGAGGCTTCCATCGAATGGTGGGCGGACGCGTTCTGCAAAAAAAAACGCGGCGCGACGCTGTACCGGCTGCGGGATGACATCATCTTTGCGGGGGAATAGAAAACCACCGCTTCTGAACCCTCCCTGAACAGGGAGGGATTTTTGATGCGCAGTA
>JAEEGL017172231.1_pt1 | contig 10660 bp, 9 predicted proteins | sample 9134231 | NCBI WGS metagenome assembly JAEEGL01 (sample SAMN16246548, study PRJNA631951) | gut metagenome | biome: gut microbiome; feature: rumen; material: fiber-attached | host: Bos | place: Iran: Karaj | collected 2018-10 | reverse complement strand
TTCAAAAGCACAGAAAAAACTTGGCGATAAAATCAACGAAGCAGGCCAAGTATCACCAAGAGTTTTGAAAAATATTATTGACGAAGGAAAATTTTGCGAAGATGAAATCCAAACTGAATACTATGGAGGTCTTTTAGCCAGCGCAAGGACTCCAATCGGTCGTGACGACAGACCTGTGTTTATTTTAAACCTAATTAAATCAATGTCTGTGTATCAATTAAGATTACATTATCTGTTTTACTACTCTGTGTTCAATCTATTCAAAAATTCGCCAATAAATCTTGGAACAGAACTCAATGTACGAATTCAAATTTCACTTAACGATTACGACAAAGCTATGGATTTCTTAGAAAATGAAAACAGAAATTCAATTTTGTCACATTCAATTATGGGGTTAAGAGGTATAGGTTTAATTGGAAATTATTGTGCAGTTGGTTGCGATTCAGACAAATCCGAATGCCTGCACCCCTTACCTAAAAATGGAATTATCATGGAACCAACTATTATGGGAGCAGAAACATTTCTTTATGCGCTGGGCTATCAAAATATTTCGGGAGCAGATTTACTAAATGGTAGAATTAAAGATATCCCTGAACCTATATTCAGCACAATTCCTACAGCAAAAAGAGTTCAGTAACATCCATTAAATCATATCCCTATAAAGGAATCTCTCAAATACATTTCGAGAAAGCTCCACTCAGTCTTTACACACCGACATCAATATTGGATAGATTGGGATTTCGCAAATGGCACTAGCAATAAACGACATAATAAAATACGATGAAAATCTCGCCCAAAATAGTCCCTGCTTGGCACATTCGTTTGACGGAATTCATTGTTCAAGTAATGGCTCGGCAATTGGTTCTCATTCAATTGCCAAACAAGCATACCTTTCTAAAATTGCAGAAAATGGCGAAGTTTACATATGGGAAAAGAACGTTTTGAAAATGCACCATGCGCATGAAATATCAAACGGTCGTAATCATGGAATAGAACTAACTAGATGGGGAATTAAAAAAGCTTCCGTTTTTCCTGGTTTTTGCAAACATCACGACGAAACATTATTTAATCGAATCGACGCTCCGATTCTGTCTTTTGACCAAGAAGTATTACTACAGATGCATTATAGAGCTATTTCCTATGAATACTACTATAAGAAAAATGGCGTGGAACTCATTGAATACACTCTAGACAATAGTGCATACGACCCCGAAATTGATCAAGTTTTATGCAATTTCAAACTTGGTTTGTCAGATCTTGAATTGGAAAAAAGAACTTGTGAAAACGCATATATCAACAAAAATGAGAACAATGTCGTAAAAGCAGTAATCTATTCTTTTGACACAAGCATCCCAGTTGTTTGCGTATCCAGTTGGACTCCTTGCCACACAATAAATGGCGAAACATTTTTTGAATCCTTGGAAGAAGAACATGCTCCGTCAATAGGTCTAACATTGGGTATGGATGCAAACAACAACGCCTTTTGGGCTATAACTTATACTCGATATGACAAATACGTGGAGAAATTCCTAAATAATTTAGATTCATATAGAAATAAAAGATTGTTGGATATTGCAATCTTGTTTTCACTACAGTTTTCTCAAAACGCCTGCTGTCAACCTTCTTGGTTTGACAAACTGCAAAAATGGCAAAAAGAAAACATTGTAAGAAATTACAATCGATTAAGTGAATATGATTTTGAGCCTGTAACAGGGATACGGATACTAAACGAGTCTTATAAAACAACAAAAGTTTTATAAAAAATTTATGGTAGGAGACCGTCATGTCTTGTAGCGCAGAAGAATACAAAGAATTAGTACGACGACAACAACCCGAATATGTTATTGTCGGCAATGACGCATATCCTACAAACGCTATGGGGATAGCGTTTTGTAAAGAATCCTGGAAAGAACTTAAACATCAAAATGAATCTGGATATCATCTGCTAAACGCATTGGGGATAGATATTGCCAAAGCAGAAATAAAGTTTCCTAATAGCGCTTCTGACTTTTTTCGCTTAATGCTAAAAAACGGGCTTATTTTTTGGAATGCGAGTGAAATAAAAACATTGATTTCTCTTGGTTTACCTTCAAGATCTATCAAAAGTATTATTTGTGGTCCCAAAGCCGAGAAATGTTTTAGAAACCCAAATTTTCTTGAACTATGCAACACTTTTCCTTTTTATATACCACGGCATCCATGCCCTCAAGGAACCAATTCCATTTGGGAAAAATTTTGGGGTAACAAGGGGGGCTTAATCGACCAATTAGCTTTAATTTATAAGAACGCAGATGATCTTGCAAACGTCATCGAAGAAATAAACAGAGATTTAGATTAAGATATTTCGGCAAAAAAACAATACCAAACAGAAGCAAGCCAGTCCTTGCAGGTGAAGTTAGATATTTTTCTTTTATAGTCGTACGGCTCTGTACATTGTAATGCATCAAACGGGTGTTCACGTGTTACCGTATCCTGTATCTAGATTGTTCCTTGTCATTTTTTCTACAATGATGCGATTATCTATAGCATTTATCAATCTTTTATAAAAATTAAACTTTTTGGGGGCCACTTTTGTTCCAAATATAATCCTATATATTTTCACTTTTAAAAAAGGACGCTTACCGTTGTTTTCCTGCCTAAAATAACGTATTTCATCTTCATATTCCCATAAAGGAGATTTAACGCTCAAAACCTTATAAACATCTAGATTGTTTTCATTTAGCCTTACTTCATTGTTTTGATACTCAATTTTTCTGACTTGCAGATCCTCTTTTTTTGAAGTCACACTAATTTCAATACAACACCCTGTATGCCCTTTAGCATAATGCGACCACATCAACATATTATTGCACTTCCTTGAAAGGGAGCATATATAAGTTTTCTTTTTTTGATTTCGTACAATCCGTATATTTTCGGAACTTATACTACTGTCATATAGGAAAACTCCTTCCATTGGATCATTTAACTCTGAATATGTAGACATATAGAGGCGTTTTCTTAAAAGTATGTCAATGAATCTTTCAAGATTCGATAAATCACGATATTTGAAGTAATGTTCATCCATCAAAAAGCACCTTCAAAGACAACGTTTCCTAGAAACAATATCAATAATCTGCTGTGCAACATTAACATTTCCATTTATGCATCTTTGTAAACCTCTTAACACCGCAGTCTGCCAATGATTATACAAATAAGGTTTCTTTTCTCTTTTTTTTATCATAGAAGGCAAAGACCTCATAAGTGACAGAGGAGTGTCTTTATCGAGAAAAACTGTATCTCGCAAAAACAAAACGGTAGCACTATCTAATCGATTACTTAAATCTATAACTTGAATTTGTTTATTTAATTGAGAAATCAGTTGTGGATTTAAACTAGTAGAGCTAATCGAAAAATTAAAAGATATTTCCGATTGAACTAACTTCACATCACATAAAAAAAATTCAATATTTTGCCACGTAAAATAATACGGATTAATAAAATCTGTATATGGCAACTTTGATTTTGTGCCATTACAACGCATACACATTGGAACTAAGTTTAAGCGACACAAAGCCATGGCTTTGTAGTCAATTTTATCCATGTAATGGTCCAAGGACCCTTTCTCGCTAATACCACAATATGGGCAATAAGTAACATCTTCAAATAACTTATCTCTTATAAAAAAACATCTTCTTCTTTTTTGAGTGTCGTTAAAATGGTCATATATATTTTGCGCTGTTGGTCCAGAAATCGTATTGAGTTGCTGTGCAGTTAATGATGCTTTTTGACGGTCATAATCGATTACCATTTGTTTCAATGCCTGAACATCATTCAAATTTATTATTCCAAGAGTGAGAAAAACATCAACATCCTTCAACGTTTCGGTCAAATCAGGTTTTGGCAAGCTCCACATTTTTCATTTCTCCAGATGATTTCAAATACAATTGAACCACATATCTGATAGCAACGTCGCTAATATCTCCTAAGTGCTCACATACTGCATCTACAGCTTTTTCTACTGTCGGCATCTTTTCACAATTTTTTTGGTTAAAAACCTCTTTAAGAACTGCAAAATACGACACCTTATCAGAAGTCAAACCAAAAACCTCAGACGAAATAGATCCAAAACTAGCTCCAAATGTTTCTATTCCTGGTTTTCTTATAAATATTTTTTCTTCATCTCGACGAATGACTCGAACATTGCTAGATAGAATTTCTTGCAAAACAACCGGTGAATGCGTCGCCACAAGCATCACAGACGACCGTCTTGCCAAAAACCTCCTTATCTCTTTCATCATGAAAGACAATAAGGGGGCTTGTAAATGATTTTCTGGTTCGTCAACCATAATCAAAGCATTTTCTTCTACTAAAGCGAATAAATGCAACATCATATGGAGGAAAAATTTATACCCTGTACTCAGATTTTTAAAGATGGAAGCCCAACTAGGATCTTTATAGTTGCCATTGGGCAAAGCAGCTTTGTGCAACTCTTGGATCTTTCGTCCTAATTCAGGGAATTGCTCAGACAGACTTTGAACAAATACATTCCAATCAGAAGTTGAACTATAAGATTTCTGCAGTACTGAAACAAAGGCAATTCGGCATTCCTCCGAAATATCATCTAGTTTTTTTATAATCGTCTCTCTAACACGATTCTCTACCTTGCCGTCATCTGTATACAATCCATCACCAAAACGAAGATTACCTTCATGTTCGACATGCTTTTGTATAAGTTCTTCAACTTCTTTCTCTACATTACGTAAACCGCAATATATAAAACGAGGTTTATCAAGTAAATCATTGCTTTCTCTATATTTTTTCATTTCTTCCTGCCATGAAGTCAAACTGAATATGTCCTCTTGAACTGGCAAAATAAAATCATCAAAACAAGAATATGAAAAAAGCATTAATTGCGAAATACCAATATCATTTGGCTTTATTTGCATTTTTCGTTCACTTGCATTTTTATACAATTCCAAAGCAAGACTATAGAGCATTGTACTTTTACCAGATCCATTATTACCTATAAATGCAATGACGCCATTCGGGAACAATTCAGAAACGGTTTTATCGCCTGCATTCATTAATGGAGTGAACTTAAATTCTATTTCATCGTCACAACCATTGAATTTCACTTTTATTTCTTTGCTTCTCAAATCATATTGACAATGTTCGTCTCTCAGTTTACTTTTTCCATATTTCAAAGCAAAATCATTAATATTTGTATCACGTAATAAAGACTCATTAAAGCACAAAGAATTCACAACTTTAGCATAATATTGATTATTTTCATCTAAAATTAAATTTAACGAATCTTCAAAAACTTTTCGTTGCTCTTTATTAAGAATCCGATTCAACTGCTTATACAATTCTACTGTTGTAGATACAGAACAGTAATTTTTTGGTAATTTTGAAAAGACATTTTCAAGACCAATCTCATTTACAAATTTCGTCACATGATTTTTTAATTGAGGACATTCAGAATCCATTATACGAATAACACCTAGAGCCTTCGCTTTATCTCCCGTCAGCTTTTTACTTGCATGCAACATAAAACCCGTATGATAAGAGTGATCATCCCATGAAGAATTTTCTTCCAATAAAAAATCAACATCCGTATCCGTTCTTGCAGATGCATCTTGATAACACCCTTTAATAAGACGAAACTTTAATGGTTCAATCATTTTTTTCCTTTTTTCCAAACATCTTTAGAAATTACATTTTTGTATGCACAAACTCAATATATCCTTTTTTACCTTTCAAACGCTCGTTTTGAACAAAAAAACAACTTTTTTCTCCAAAAAACTCCTCAAAAATGAGATGATCTTTGAGATGATCTTATATAAACAGACGATTTCCGCCCAAAAGGTCATCCGCCCCCCCCCCTTCTCCACTCCGGCCTCCCCCAAATAATCTATATTCCCCTAGAGATCCACAAGGACCCCCTATGACTGATATTGAACTCAAGAATTTGAAAGATCGCCTTTGGCATTCCGCAGACATTCTCCGCGCTGGAGCGCACCTAGCCGCCAACAAATACGGCCAGCCCATTCTGGGCCTCATCTTCCTGCGTTATGCGGACATCCTTTACAAACAGCATAAAGACGAAATCAACGCTGAGTTCGAAAAGCTCAAGGGCACTCGTCGCGCACGCACGCTCAAAGAAATCTCCATCGAAAAGTGCGGTTTCTACTTGCCGGAATGTGCCTACTTCGACTTTATCAATGACGCCCCGGATGATGCCAAGAAAGCGACTCTCGTCAAGCGTGCGATGAAGGCCATCGAAGACGAAAACGAAAAGATGGAAGGGGTCCTCCCCAAAGATGTTTACGCGCAACTCGTTCCCGAAGAAGAGCCCGATTTGCTTTCGAAGATTGTCCGCATTTTTAAGGATATTCCCGAAGATATCGGCATTGACCTGTTCGGCGAAATCTACGAATACTTCCTGGGCAATTTCGCTTTGTCCGAAGGCAAAGACGGCGGAACATTCTATACTCCAGCGACTGTCGTGCGTTACATGGTCGAAGTCTTGCAGCCGAGTGGCCACGACAAGAAATTCCTTGATCCGGCATGCGGTTCGGGCGGTATGTTCGTGCAGGCCGCCCGCTACATGCACAAGCACAACAAGAGCGAAGAAGATGACACGATGTCTTTCCGCTGCTACGGCGTGGAAAAGGAACCCGACACGGTCAAACTCGCCAAGATGAATTTGCTCCTGAACAATGTCCGCGGCGATATCACCGAAGCAAACTCCTTCTACAGCGACCCTTACAACGCATTCGGCGCATTCGATTACGTGATGGCGAATCCCCCGTTCAACGTGGATGAAGTCGTTGTCGATAAAGTCAAGGAAGACGAACGTTTCAGCACCTATGGCGTTCCCAGAAACAAGTCCAAGGCAAACGGCAAAAAAGCCTCGGACAAGAAAGAAACCGTCCCCAACGCAAACTACCTGTGGATTGGATACTTCGCTACAGCCCTGAACGAAAACGGCAAGGCGGCACTCGTCATGGCGAATTCCGCAAGCGATGCCGGTGGCAGCGAACTTGAAATCCGCAAGAAAATGATTGAAGAAGGTGTCATCAGCCAGATGGTCACCCTGCCCTCGAACATGTTCAACTCGGTCACGCTCCCCGCGACGCTCTGGTTCTTCGACAAGCAAAAAGTGGGCGGCAAGAAAAAAGACGAAATCCTTTTCATCGATGCACGAAACGTGTTCACCCAAGTTGACAGGGCTCACCGCAAGTTCAGCGATGAACAAATCAAGAACCTCGCCATCATCAGCCGCCTATACGAAGGCGACACCCAGGCGTTCAAGGAGTTGGTCAAGGAATACAAGGAAAACCTCAAGAACGCTCCCGTAAATAGCGACGACAAAGAAGTCAAAATCAAGGATTATTGGCAGGCACAAATCAACTGGCTCACCGAACGGTTCCCGGACGGAAAATACCAAGACGTAATCGGTCTTTGCAAGGTCGCAAAAATCGAAGGCGAAGACGGAATCAAGGACCAGGATTATTCGCTCAACGCGGGCCGATATGTGGGCGTTGTCATTGAAGATGACGGCATGACCGCCGAAGAATTCAAGGAAACGATGCTCGGACTGAATGACGATTTCGCCAAGCTGAGCGCCGAAGCAAAGAAGCTGGAAAAACAGATTGCAGAGAACATGAAAGGGTTGTTGGGAGAAGTTTAATGAGCGAATGGTCCGTATGTCAAATAGATGATTTGGGCGAAATAAATCGAGGAAAATCAAAGCATCGTCCTCGAAATGATTCGATATTATTTGGTGGAAAATATCCATTTATACAAACAGCTGATGTAAAAAAAGCAAATCTATATATTACAGAATATGAGGCAACATATTCCGACATAGGGCTTGCTCAAAGCAAATTATGGAAAAAGGGAACGCTTTGTATTACAATTGCAGCTAATATTGCTGAAAGCGCCATATTGGGGATTGACGCCTGTTTTCCAGATAGCGTCGTTGGTTTCATTCCTTTCGAAAAGAAATCTGACATAAGGTTTGTAAAATACCTATTAGATGAATTTAAGGTATATATGCAACAGATTTCTAAAGGAACAACACAAGACAATTTGAGCTTAGAAAAATTACGCCGAGTAAAATTTCGAGCACCTAATTATGACATTCAGGTAAAAATTGCCAACACAATTGCTGCTTATGACGACCTGATCGAGAACAACAACAAACGCATCAAAATCTTGGAACAAATGGCGGAGAACCTATACAAAGAATGGTTCGTCCGCTTCCGATTCCCCGGCCACGAAACCACCCCCATCGAAAACGGAATTCCTCGAGGTTGGACTGTTCAAAGAATGAACGATTTTTGCTATGTAACAGATGGGACACACGACTCTCCCAAACCTGTTGAAGAAGGAGTTCCTTTAATAACGGGAAAATGTATATCAAATGGATTTATCGACTTTGATGAAGCATATTTTATTAGCCTTAAAGACCATGAAAACATAAAAAAACGGAGTGGGCTTTCAACAGGAGATATTCTTTTCAGCAATATTGGAACAGTAGGAAATTGCTGTATAGTAAATTACAACCAAGAGTTCAGTGTAAAAAACGTGATTATTTTCAAGCCGAACAATACATCTAAAACAGCATATCTCTATTATTGGATGTTAAACGATTCTATGCAAGCCGTTTTTGCAACACAAACAAACGGTGCATCACAACAGTTTGTCGGCTTAAATTTCATGCGTAGACATAAAATTCTTGTTCCAGAATTAAAAGTGTTAACAGCCTTTGGAAATATAATTAAGCCAATTATCGAACAAAAGAACATGTTGCAAAAAACAAACGACAACCTCATCAAACAACGCGACCTGCTCTTGCCCCGCCTAATGAGCGGCAAACTCGCCGTATAGGTAATTATTATGGCAAAAATGGTTCTTGACTTACAGCAAGCCTGTCTCGACGAAAAAGTGTCCTGCTATAATTTATTACTCAGGGCGTATGCAATTGCTGAAAAATTAAACATCAAAGACATGGCTGAATTTTGCACCAATGAAATCAACGGCTACTACGACATAGATGATAAAATCATCCCATTATATCGTAAAATTCATGTAAATGCAGAGGCATACAAAGAGACTGCAAAACGTTGGGAGCCCATATCTTTTCCAGCTGGCAGTCCATGGTCCATGAGTATCATTGTTGAATCCATTGCCGAAATCGAAAAACTTGATCAATCCAAACGAGAAATGCTCGAAGTCCGATTGAATTACGATGAACAACTAGCCATTTATCAAATAATTGACATGCCCAAACCGTTACATGTTCGTCAAATTTTTATGGCTGCAAAAGTTACTTCGATACTCCAAATTGTCCGTAAACTCATTTTAGATTGGGCGTTGAAATTAGAAAAACAAGGTATTTTCGGAGAAGACCTTATTTTCTCCAGCGAAGAACAAAGTAAAGTCAAAGATGTTCCCTCAATCCAAATCATCATCAATGGCAATGTGACTAGTTCGAATGTTGCCGGCGTGCTAAACGATTCTATATCAAACATACAGACGCAGAGGAAGGATTAAATGTCTAAATTGGTTATAGAATTACAAAAAGATTGCATTAACCCAACCATTTCCTATACAGCCCTTTTTCAAAAAGCGTATTTCATCGCACGCAAATTAGAACAAAAAGAAATGGCAGATTTCTTAAGAAATGAAATTGATGGATATGGCAATCAAGAGATTCCGAGTTTTCGATACATCAATGCAATATTCAAAGCAAAAAGTGCCAATGGTCCTTGGAAACCAATCATTTTAGAAGAAAATGATCCTTTAACTAAATATCAACATATTCCCGTAAAACAGGGCGTTCCTGAAATAGAATCTTTTTTTAACTCTAATAACGAAATAATAACGGCTCCAATATACTCAGAATTACATAAAGTTTTCGAAACGCTAGAGCCATCATTATCATCTAAAGATATTCGCGCTCATTTTTCAAAACATCAATATAAAACCATTCTTGAAACCGTTAAACGCATAATATCTGATTGGTCTATTTATTTAGAACAAAAAGGTATTTTAGGAGAAGAATATCAATTCAGTCAACAAGAAAAGGATATAGCAAAAACAATGACGATAATGAACTTTTATGGATCATCTATAAATGGATCAAACGTCATTGGCTCGATGACGAATTCTTCTGCAACAATCAACAATAACAACGGTTTTGATTTTGAAGCATTAAAACAGCTCATTACAAAAATAGAAACCGATTTAGAGAATGCTAAAAATATCGAAGCAGAAAAAGCAGCCTCTTTAAAAGAACAAATCGCCTCATTGAAAACATCTGTTGAAGAACAAAACGAAACTTCTGCGATGGATTTACTGAAGAACATTGCCGCAGGAGCCATATCTTCCGGCATATGGTCTATTGGCTCAACGATTACGACTTTTTTGTCTTCGTTGAGTTAGATTTCTACAAGATACTCATTGTCTTTTTTAGCCCAAAATTTGTATATTCTTTCGCGATAGCATTCGTCCCGCCGACACCGAGAAATTGACGCCGTTGGCGTCCGTACCATAGTCTCGGTCATAGTTTCAAGCAAGCTTGAAACTGCGACTCTCGACTCAGTACTATTCAGGGCGGGTAGTTCAACTCTCTGCTTAACGCCGATCTCCCTTTGTGGCGCTTGACAAG
>JAEEGL016090416.1_pt1 | contig 10660 bp, 9 predicted proteins | sample 9134231 | NCBI WGS metagenome assembly JAEEGL01 (sample SAMN16246548, study PRJNA631951) | gut metagenome | biome: gut microbiome; feature: rumen; material: fiber-attached | host: Bos | place: Iran: Karaj | collected 2018-10 | reverse complement strand
GTTGTCGCCCGTCTGGTTCCATATCCACACGGCACGGTCGTCCTTCGGGTCGAAGGAGTGGATGTGACTGGTGGCACGTATGTATTCATCAATAAATAGTTCCATAGCCGAGTCGGTGGGTATGTTGCGCGTGTTCATGGTCAGCTCATCGATGAAGCGCCCTTTATTATATATGGTACAAAGCGTAGTGTAGGGCACATAGAAGTTGCTGCCGCTGAACATCTCATTGGTCTTGTACACACCCACCACAGTATGCAGGATGCCACCCAACTTCACCTGTCGGCCAATCGGCGAACCGCCTTCCTTGAAAAGGTCCTTGCAACTGTTGCTGCCCATCACACACACCTTACGTTTCTCGGTCATGTCTATGTTGTTCACAAAGCGCCCTTCCAGCATCTCCACGGCTTGCGAGGCAGCATATTCAGGATAGACGCCCACCATCGATGCACTGCTGATGTAGTGGTCGGTATAACTGGCCACGACACCTTCGTTGCTGACCGTAGGGATGGCGGTGGTCACCTGATTGGGGAAGTGACGGCGGCTCATTTCCAAGTCGCGGTCGTCGAGCCGGATCAGTCGTCCCTCCTTGATGCCCTCCCAGGGTTTGGTGGTCATGCCGCCGAATACATGAACGGCATCGAAGGCGAAACCTCCCATGTTGTACTGGAAAGAATGAATGATACCATTGCCAGCCCCTTGCAGCACGATGAGCAGGAACAAGCCGCTCACCACGGCAAAGCCTGTGGCTATGGTGCGCATCATGTTGCGCCTCAACGTTCCTTGTATTTCGTGGAAAAGTTCAAACATACAATCAATTCATAATTCATAATGCTTAATGCATAATTGAGAGGCAGGATAAATTGTAAATTGTAAACTGTCAAATTGTAAATTTACTTCATCACTCCATTTACTCCGAAGGGCGTATGAGCAGAACCGTCGTTCACCTCGATGCTCTCAATCTGTCCGTCCTTGATGTGCACAATCTTCTCTGCCTGATAAGCCACACCGCTTTCGTGCGTCACCACAATGATGGTCATCCCCTGTTCGTGCAGCGAACGCAACAGTTGCATCACCTCCAAGGAGGTTTTACTGTCCAAGGCACCCGTAGGTTCATCGGCCAGGATGATACGTGGTTGGGTGATGAGTGCCCGGGCGATGGCGACACGTTGTTTCTGACCACCCGACAGTTCGTTGGGCAAGTGGTGAGCCCACTCACGCAATCCCACCTTCTCCAGATATTCCATCGCCAACTGATTGCGTTTCTTCCGACTGACACCTTGATAGAAGAGCGGCAGCGCCACATTCTCCATCGCGTCTTTGAAACCAATCAGGTTGAAACTCTGGAAGATGAAGCCTATCATGCGGTTGCGGTAGTCGGCGGCACGCGTCTCGGAGAGGTTGCGGATGAGGGTGCCGTCCAGACGGTATTCACCTTCGTCATAATCGTCCAGGATGCCCAGTATGTTCAGCAGCGTTGACTTGCCGGAGCCTGATGCGCCCATGATGGCCACGAACTCCCCTTTCCCGATGTGCAAGTCTATGCCCTTCAACACATGCAACGGCTGGGCACCCTGGTACGTCTTATGTATGTTAGTGAGATGAATCATTGATGTTGTTTTAGAGTTGACAAGTTGACGAGTTGACAAGTTGTTTCTTTAGAGTTGACTTATCTTTTCAGATTAGAGAAGTCGGCCTTGCATGCACCATTATTTTCGCAGGTGTAGTTCTTGCATTCCCCGCTAAATACGGCATTGGCGGCTCCGTTGAGTTCTACACTCAATTCCTGGCAGAAGACATTGGCATTGATGTCGCCGGCTCCGTTCATCTCTATTTCTATGTCACCCTTTGTCGTCACCTTGGCAAAGTCGCACTTGCCGGCTCCGCTAATTTCCAGATTCAACGACTCTGCCGTGAGGTCGCCAATGCTGATATCACCAGCACCTTCCATCTCAATGCTAAATGTGCCGGGAAGCGTCACCTCATCGGGAATCTCCAACTTGCCAGCTCCGGCGAACTCGATGTCAGTCAGGTTGGGAGCCGTGACGAAGAGTGTGATGGAAGGCGTGCGGTTGTTGACACTGCCATTGAAGTCCTTGGGCTTCACTTTCAGTTCGTCCTTGCTCACGATGATCTCGTACTCGGCGATGCACTTCTCATTGCCGCGGGCACGTACTGAGCAGATGGAGTCTTGAGCAAATACAATGCGTACAGCACCATCGGCATCGATAGCCGAGAACAAAGGTAGGTCGAGATCCTTGTCCACCACGCTGCCCCACTTGACAGTGTCTTCCTTTTCATAGTCAACAGACTCAGTGGCAGCTTTCAACGCCACCTTTTTTACAAAATCGGTACAACTGGTGAGGGTGATGGCCAGTGCTGATAGCAGCACGGCAGAAAAGAACAGATTACGTGTTTTCATAATTTTATTGTTTTTTTAGTTGTATTAATTTGAATGTAAGATGCTCACTCATCCTCCATCTCACAGAGGTCTATGCGTTCGGCATCGTACTGCCGGTCAACAGCAATGAGCAGGATGGGCTGCATCGAGTAGGAAAGTGTGTCTTCGTCGCGATGCACACTGTACTTAAACCGAAGAATGGAATGTCCCAGCAGGTCATAGGAGGCATACAGGTGTGCGTCGTCCAACTCCGTTTGCTGGTTTGTGATGGGCATAACGACGGCAATCACAAACTGGCGTTCGAAATCCACACGGGTGGGTTGACCTTCCGCCCCCATTACCCTTGCCATGCCGAAGAGGCTATCGAACCTTTCCTGAGTGTCAATCCTTGGGTTGGAGGGCAGTTCAGCATCGTTGCGGAAGAAATAGTGTTTCAGTTCGGTGTATGGCACCTCCGTTTCCTTGGGCTGCGGGTCGCATGCCGCAAGGGTAACAAGAAAGAGCCCCGACAACAGTATAGAAAAGAAACTGCGCGCTTTCATAGTCGTTATTCCTTATTTTACATACTCATTATACTGCTCCACGACTTGGTTCATTCTGATGTCGAGAGCTTGCATCGAGCGGAAAAGTTCGGGCAACTGTTCGTTGAAGAACTCTTCTTTGCGCACTTCTTCTATCTCGCGTACGGCACCGGTGGCCACGTAATTGCCAAGGCCACGGCGTGTGGTGACAATGTCGTGCAGCTGGAGCCATTCGAAGGATCGAGCTACAGTGTTGACATTCACCTCTGCTTCGGCAGCGAAATCGCGCACGCTGGGCAGTTTCGAATCCTCAGGGTATTGGCCGGAGAGAATCTGGTCCATGATGTGCTCCGCTATCTGCAGATATATGGCTTTTTGATTCTTGAAGTCCATCTTGGTAATTTACAATTTGACAATTTACAATTTATGTACAATATATTAATTTACAATATAATGTCACCTCTCAATTCTCAATCCTCAATTTTCAATCCTCAATTCTCAATCCTCAAATCTCAATCCTCAATCCTCAATCCTCAATCCTCAATATCATTTGTTGCGCTTCGTGGTTATCTGCGCACGGCAGTAGAGTCGATACGACATCCACCAGCAGAAGGTGGTGATGGCAGCAAGGACGAGTACGGTAATCCACTTCAGGGCGATAAGTGTATTGTCGGGGTCAAGACCCTGAAGCCAATTAGAAAGCCCGTCCCAATCCACGTTCTCTAACAGGGGAAGACACAGACCCAGACATAGCATGGATGCGAACCACATGCCCCAGTGGAAGAGGATGGTCCAAAGGACGTTGTGCTTATACTTGATAGCATTGCCCAGCACGAAGGTCGAGATGAAGGCTATGGACATCAAGTCAAGAATCAACAGTGCCCAAGGACTGCTCGTGAAAAGAGGATCTCTTAGGCCCGCTTCATTGAAGAAAATGGAAATATAAGATACCCATTCTGCATAGGAGAAACCATAGACAATGCCGACAAAGAGATACTGAATCACGTCGAGCAGGAAGAAACTGACGACATAGGTCAGCAAGGCACCGCCAATGGTGACGAGGGCATGGAAAAGGAATTTCTCGCCGTTCGAGGCGGGCAGGGTCAACTCCTTGATACGCGACTGCTTGGTGAGCAAGTTGTGGAATGTGTAGCCGGCCAAGATAGGAAAGGCAAAGACAAAACAGCCGCACATCCATGTCCCCAGACTGGTGCCGGGGATGCTGGCCAAAGCCAATTCAGTACTGCCACTTATGGCCGACAGCCAGATGGTTTTCAGGATGAAGAATAGCAGAGGCATTGACATGGAAATAAACAGGCTTAGAGCCAACTTGAGGTATTGCGAGCGGTTAATGGCAAAATTCCAACGCGCTACATTTATAAAACGAGTGGTATTCATAATGGTATTCTTTATACTACGAATCTCACAAATTACACCAATTATTAGTGCTACTCAACTTGTTAATTCGTATGGTTCGCGTAATTCGTAGTTATTAATATTATTTGTTAGTTAACGTATCAATGAACAATTTCTCGATATCGATGGGTGCATCGTCGGTCTCTTCCAACTTCTGGTCGAGCAGGACGCGGTTGCGGTCGATGATGACCACATGGTCGAGCAGGTGCTCCACGTCGTGTACCTGATGGGTGGAGATGATGACTGTTTTGTTCTCCGACATTCCCCGAACCACCACCTTGCGGAAGAGGCTCTTCGAGAGAATGTCGAGTCCGTTGGTGGGCTCGTCGAGCAGCAGATACTTCGTGTTGGCGGCCAGAGCGATGCACATATAGACTTTTTTCTTTTGTCCCATGGAGAGGGCACCAAGGTTTACATCCGTCGGCATTTCAAATTCTTCCAGGCACTTTTCCAGCAATTCATCGCTGAAGTGGGGATAGAAAGGCTTCAAGGCCTCCACATAGCGTCGGAGCGAAATTGCAGGTAAGTCGTACTCCTCGGGTACGATGAATAGTTCAGCTAATGTATCGGCCTGACGCTTCTCGGCAGCGACACCATCGATTTCCACAGTGCCGTGCTGTGCACGCAAAAGTCCCGTGATAAGATAGAGCAGTGTGCTCTTACCCGTTCCGTTCTTTCCTAACAATCCATACACACCTCCTTGGCTAAATTCCAGGGAGAAATCCTTCAACACCTGTGTCGAAGGAGTGTACCCAAATGTGATGTTTTTAATGCTAATCATAATATCTAAATAGTGTAATAGTTAAATATGACACTACAAAGGTAGTATGATTTGTATTATATTTGCAAACAATCCTCCTTTTTTAACATTATTTTAACACTTTGTTCCAAAGAAACGGCCCCTTTACACGTCTTTTGAAGTGCAAAGGGGTGGAAATAATGGAAGAAGGGTGGGGGGCTTATCGGTATGTGGAGGCACTACGTGAGGCAATACGCTTGCCATCCTTCGTCCAAGTGTAAATCCACGATTGGTTCCGAGCGATGAAGGTGTCACCCGAGGCAGAAAGAATCTCGCCTGTGGCAGCAACGCTGAAGGAGTGTAGGCGATGACCTTCGATGTCGTAGGTGTAGTACCAACTCTTGCCCTGCTGTATGATGTAGAACGTAGAGGTGTATGCCACTAAGCGCCCTTGGCTGGTGCTGAACGAGCGTATTCGCTTACCGTTCTGGTCGTAGATGATGTACCACGAACTTGTTGCTTCGATGTATGAAATCTTTTGTGCCGACGTTGAGAGGGAGGTCAAAAGAAAGAGGAAAAGGAGGAAATGTTTCATGGGGTATGACTTATGGATTGCAACCTTGACCGTAGGACATAATATATCTTCTTGCCGGCAACAAGCAACGTGACCGCCAGAAGAACGAGGAAGATGCCGAGGCAAATGCGCGGTGTCAGCCGTTCACCGAAGACTAAGGTGCCGACAAGCAAGGCCGTGATGGGCTCCAGGGCTCCGAGAATGGCAGCCGAGGTGGAGCCAATGTTTCGGATGCTGATGGTCATGGTCACGAGGGAGATAATCGTGGGGAACAAGGCCAGGCAGAAAGCGCACGTCCAGCCGAGTGCCGATTGGGGCAGTTGCAACTCCGTCAGCCCTCGCGTGCGCGTAATATATATAAGTATGCCGAAGCAGAGTGCGTAGAAGGTGAGCTTGGCCGAAGGCATGCGTGCGATGGAGGAACGGTTGACCCCGACAATGTAGATGGCGTAAGACAGCGATGAGAGAAGTACGAACGTGATGCCGAGAAGGGACACGGTGGAGCCATCGCTGGTCTTGGTCAGCAACGAAACACCGCCTACGGCCAGCATGATGCACAACCACGTCAGCGCCGAGGCACGTTCATGGAAAAACATCGCCATGATGAGGGCCACCATGACGGGGTACATGAACAGAATGGTGGAGGCTATGCCCGCATCCATGTAGTTGTAGCTGAGGAACAGAAATAGGCTGCTGGCTGAGAACAGCAAGCCATAGAGTGCCAAAAGTGGCCATTCGCGGCGACGCACTCGCATGTCTATCCGCTGAATCCTGAGCAGTACAGCCATCATCCCTATGGCAAAGGCATAGCGATAGAAAAGGACTGAATCCACTCCCACCCCTTCCCGATAGAGGGGAAGGGCAAAGAGGGGATTCAGTCCGTAGGAAGCAGCGGCAATGCTGCCTGCCGTAAAGCCTTTAACTTTGGGAGTCATGATATTTACGATTTACTATTTCTATTCATCTAACTATCTGGCTATTCATTTATCCCACTGCCGACGAGCATCGTAAATAATTAAATTGTTAAATAAATAGTAAATTGTAAATAGCTAAATGGTAAATTTAGCAGACTTTCTCCAATCGCTTCATCATAGCGAACATAAAGAGGGCTGCGATGACGCATACGGCGATGAATACGCCCCAAACGACGACTAATGAGATGTCGCCCCACAGGTAGCCACCCACGCCTACCAGCTTGTTGCCGATGGCCGTAGCTACGAACCAACCGCCCATCATCAGACCCTTGTATTTGGGAGGAGCCACCTTCGATACGAAGGAGATGCCCATGGGAGAGAGCAGCAGTTCGCCAAACGTGAGCACGAGGTAAGTGCTTATGAGCCAGTAAGGAGATACGAACATTGCTGCGTCGCCTGCCGCCTTCTGCTCGTTGGGTGTCAGTAGGCCTTGCGAGGCAAACATCATCAGGAGGAAGGCAGCAGCAGCAACCAACATACCGTAGGCTATCTTGCGTGGGGCAGAAGGTTCCTTGCCGCGAGAGGCCAGGCTACTGAAGATGAGCATCGAGAAGGGGGTGAGGGCAACCACGTAGAATGGGTTGAACTGCTGGAAGATAGGGGCACTGATGCTGATGTCCTCAGAGGCACCCTTGTACTGCCATCCCAGGAAGCACAGAGCGGCCACTGCCACAACGGCAGAGATAGACTTGGCTCGTACTGTCTTGCTCTGGAACACCGAGAAACCGGCATACACGATGACGATGATGGCCACCAGGTTGAGCACATCGAAGCACATGCTCTCGACACCAGCCGTGGCCGTGTGGGCCGTGAATTCATCGGCAAAATAGGTCAGCGAGAGGCCGTTCTGGTGGAAGGCCATCCAGAAGAAGATGACCACGGCATACACCAGACACAGGGCCACGATGCGCTGACGCGTTTCCTCTTTCGTCAGTTCAGGCTCTACGGCAGCGGTTGAAGCACTGCTCGCAGCGGTTTTCTTTCCACCTTCCGTGTGGCGGAACGTGCTGCGCGTCAGGTAGTAGATGGCAATGGAAAGCACGAGCGAAGCGCAGGCTACGGCAAAGGAGAAGTGGTAGGCATCGTTAGATGAATAGCCCAGCGACGTCTCGGCCCACTCCTTAATCTTGACGGCAGCGGTCGGGGCAAACAGGGCACCGATGTTGATGGCCATATAGAAGAGGGAGAAACCGGCATCGCGCTTCGAGGCATACTGAGGGTCGTCGTAGAGATTGCCTACCATCACCTGCAGGTTGCCCTTGAACAGTCCCGTGCCCAGGCTAATCAGCACAAGGGCCAGCAACATGACTATGAGGGCAAACATGTCGCCACCGAAGGGGAACGACAATAGAAGATAGCCCACGAACATAATGATGATACCGATGGTCACCATACGTCCGTAGCCCCAACGGTCGGCAGCCATGCCGCCCACAACGGGCAGGAAATACACCAGCATCAGGAAGTCGCTGTAAATCTCTCCGGCCCATGCAGGGTCGAGACCAAAGTTAGCACGCAGGAACAGCGCGAACACTGCAAGCATTGTGTAGTAGCCAAACCGCTCACCGGTATTGGCCAGGGCTAATGCATAAAGCCCTTTAGGTTGTCCTTCAAACATAATTTTATGGTTTTATTGATTATATTTTAATAAAATTGCCACAAAGATAAGAAATATTTATGAATTACGGGGCACAAATTACGAATAATGCTTACCTTTGCACTTAAATAATGGACAACGCACTATGAACTACGAACTGAAACTGAAGCCTCGTTTGCTGGACTGCCTCCGAGGCTACGACCGTGAGACTTTCATGAAGGACTTGATGGCGGGCATCATTGTGGGCATTGTGGCCCTTCCCTTAGCCATCGCTTTTGGTATCGCATCTGGCGTAACACCCGAGAAAGGCATCGTGACAGCCATCGTGGCAGGCTTCATCATCTCCCTGCTGGGTGGCACGAAGGTGCAGATTGGCGGCCCGACGGGTGCCTTCATCGTCATCATTTATGGTATCGTCAATAATCCGCAGTATGGGCTACAGGGTCTGCTCATTGCCACCATGCTTGCCGGTGTCATACTCATCGCGTTAGGCGTGTTCCGACTCGGCGCAGTCATTAAGTTCATTCCTTATCCCATTATCATCGGCTTCACGGCAGGTATCGCCGTCACCATCTTCACCACACAGATGGGCGACGTGTTGGGACTGACGCAGGAGGCTGTAACGGAGGCTGGCGACGTGGTGCGCATCCCCTTGAAAACGCCCGGTGACTTCATCGGAAAGTGGGTGTGCTATGCCCAGAACATCGGTTCGTTCAATCCCTGGAACTTCTTGGTGGCCGTCGTGGGCATATTCATCATCGTCCTTTCGCCGCGCTGGTTGCGTTCCGTGCCCGTGCTGAACAAGATTCCCGGCTCGCTCTGGTGCATCATTGTAGGCACGGTGGGCGTGCTCGTGCTCAAGCACTATGGCATCACGGGCATAGACACCATTGGCGACCGCTTCCACATTCAGTCTCAGTTGCCGCAGATGCAGGTGCCGCAGATTACGTTTGAGATGATTCAGACCCTCATGCCTGTGGCCTTCACCATAGCCATCTTAGGTGCCATTGAGAGTCTTCTCTCGGCCACTGTGGCCGACGGTGCCATCTCCGACCGCCACGATTCGAACATGGAGCTCATTGCGCAAGGCGTGGCCAACATGCTGACGCCCATCTTCGGAGGCATACCTGCTACGGGAGCCATCGCACGCACCATGACGAACATCAACAACGGGGGGCGCACGCCAGTGGCTGGGCTCATCCATGCCGTTGTCCTGCTGCTTATCCTGCTGCTCCTCATGCCTTACGCCGAGTACATTCCGATGGCTTCGTTGGCTGCCGTGTTGGTCATCGTCAGTTATAACATGAGCGGTTGGCGTGCTTTCCGTGGCTTGCTCAAGAACCCGAAGAGCGATGTCACGGTGCTCGTTGTCACCTTCCTGCTGACCGTCATCTTCGACCTGACCATCGCCATAGAGATGGGGCTCATCATTGCTTGTGCCCTGTTCATCAAGCGTGTGATGGAGACCACCGAAATCAGCGTCATCAAGGACGAGATTGACCCGAGCGACGAGGCCGACATGCATTTGCACGATAAGTCTCTCCAGATACCCCAAGGTTGTGCTGTGTATGAAATCAACGGTCCTTACTTCTTCGGCATTGCCAACAAGTTTGATGACTTGCAGACCGCACTGGTACACGGAAAGAAGCCTCGCGTGCAGATAATCCGTATGCGCAAAGTACCTTTCATAGACAGCACGGGCATCCACAACCTCCTGAACCTTATTCAGATGAACCACGACAGTGGCACGCACGTCATCCTTTCAGGTGTCACACCCAAGGTTCATAGCCAGTTAGAGAAGGCCGGCTTCTATTCAAAGATGAATCCCGACCATATCTGCCCCCACATCGACGTGGCATTGGAGAAGGCACGTGCCTTGTTGGAAAGTCGATGAGACCGTAACGTGTCTCTTTGAAATAACACGTCCTTTTTCTTTGCCCATAAACAAATTATTCGTATTTTTGCATGCGTAAAGCCCTGTTATATGGGGTCAAGATAGGTACGACAGCGGTCGCACCTTGCATATTTGAAATAAAGCGAAGCGTTATGCTCTTCTCTTGCAAGTAGAAAACATAGGAAATTTTCACACATTGCAAAGAACCTCGGAGTCCATTTAGTGGCTCTGTAATAGATGAAGAAAGACATGACAGCTTCACGCGTTAGCGTGGAACTGGACTTTTCATCTTATCTATTACAGGTTTCCTATGGCCTTCTACTTGAAGATGCGGACATACTGTTCCACGCTTCATTGTGTAATAAAGGTTCTCCGCGGGACTGGGAGGGCATGGAGGTACGAATATGAGAAACAACCACCTGACGATTTTGCTTTCCGTGCTTATGTGCATGGTAGGTATTGCTTCGAGCGCACCCGATTTCGCGTTAAACGGCATCTATTACAACATAACGTCTGCAACGGATCGGGCCGTGGCTGTTACGTACAAGGG
>JAEEGL015844729.1_pt1 | contig 10660 bp, 7 predicted proteins | sample 9134231 | NCBI WGS metagenome assembly JAEEGL01 (sample SAMN16246548, study PRJNA631951) | gut metagenome | biome: gut microbiome; feature: rumen; material: fiber-attached | host: Bos | place: Iran: Karaj | collected 2018-10 | reverse complement strand
GCGACGAACGTCAGTTCGCTTTTCCGTAATCACGCCCGTCTACAATGTTCCCGTGGACATGCTGCGGGCGTGTCTGGAGTCGTTGCGCGCGCAGACTTTGCAAGAATGCGAGTTTGTCGTCGTTTCCGATGGCGCACCGGATGAAGTCCGTGCGCAGTGCATGGAGTTCGCCGAGAAGGATTCGAGGTTCCGGTTTTTCGAACGGGAGCATGGCGGCGTTTCCGCAGCCAGAAATTTCGGAATCGGCGAGGCCCGAGGCGATTATCTCGCGTTCATCGACGCGGACGACCGCGTCGAGCCGGAGATGCTGGAGAAATGCCTTGCGTTCGCGACGAGTTCCAATGCGAATCTCGTCACGATGGACCTGCTTGTTTCGAGAGGCGGCACCGACGAATACAGAGTTCAGAAGCCGGTTTCGCTCGATCCGGAATCGATTCTGCGCCAGATTCTTCGCGGGGAACTGTTTGGCGGAATGCAGATCAGAATCATCGAAGCGGATTTCTACGGAAAGAATCCCGTCAAATGGCGCGAAGATCTCGGCTATTGCGAAGACGTCGCCTTCTGGGCCGAGTTTCTGAGATTGAGCCCCAAGGTCGCGTATATGGACGCCGCTTTCTATCACTACGTCCAGGGCAATCCGAATTCCATCACGACGAACTATACGGTCGAAACGTTCAGGGAAAGGCGAAAGTTCATCGGCGTGCTCAAAGAGATTCTGCCGCCGTCTTTCTCGGAAGAAGTGAAAGTCGCGGCGTTCAACGTCAAGCTGGAAGCGATGCGCCACGGACTGCTGTCCGCGAAGGAATTCATCACCTTCGAGAGAACGCCGCTGCGGATCATCTGGCGGTCAAGGCTGCCGAGGAAAGAACGGCTCCGTCTCTGTGCGCACACGGTTCTTCTCGCGCTCTTCGGAAGGACTTGCCGGGAGTACCTGTGACATGATTCCGAAGGTCATACATTATTGCTGGTTCGGCGGGAAACCGTTGCCGGAATTAGCGGCGAGATGCATCGCTTCCTGGCGGAAATACCTCCCCGATTTCGAAATCAAGGAGTGGAACGAAAGCAATTTCGACGTCAGGCAGATTCCCTATGTCGCCCAGGCCTACGAACGCGGGAAATACGCCTTCGTCAGCGATTACGCGCGCTTCAAAATCATCCACGAGCAAGGCGGAATCTATTTCGATACGGATGTCGAGGTCATCAAGCCATTGGATGACATTCTCGCGAAAGGAGCCTTCTTCGGCATCGAGGCGTCGCGCGGCGAGTTCTTTTGCGCTCCAGGTCTCGGCTTCGCATGCCCGGCGGGCTTTTCGTTGTGCAAGGAGATGTGCGAACGATACGAGTCAATGGATTTCGTCGACGCGATGGGCAACTGCAACCTCAAGACGGTTGTCCGCATCATGTCGGAGCTTCTTCTGGAAAAAGGATTTGCGCCGTCCAACGATATCGTTGAGTTCGGCGGTGCCTTTTTCTACCCGCCGGAATACTTCTGTCCGGTGAACTACTATACGGGTGAAAAGAACATCACGGCGAACACGCGGACGATTCACCACTATGCGGCGTCTTGGGTGCCTGCCCCCCAAAAGCTTTCATTGCCCGCCAAGGTGCTTTATTGGGCTGGGCTGCAGAATTCAGGCTTGGCCAAGGTTTTGCTGGATTTTTACCACGCTTTTAAGAAACCGCGGAAGTCCTAGCGGTTTCCGCAGAGCGATTTTCTCGCATTGCAATAGGCGGCGCACAACGAAGGCGCGAATGCGATTATTCCGAGCTTGATCTTTTCGCGGATGGGTGCGGATGAACGCCAATGATCTTTTTGACATTGACGCAGCAATCCGACGATTTCGCCAATGTCAACGAAACCCTGAACGGCGCTGCCTTCGCGAAGCAGGCGGTAAGCGGAGAACAGATTCCAACAGAGGCCATCGTTGCGAAGGCACATCTCGGCCAGTTCTCGTTCTTGCGCTTCTCTGAAGAAGAAATACCGCTCGATTCGAGCATGGAGCCGCGTAAGCGAGTCAGGTTTTACTTTCCCGATAATGCCATCTTTCCTCTGGAAGTAGAAATAGAGCGGCAGATTCAGGAAGACGGTCTTTGACGCACGGTAGAGAATCTTGTATGTCGTGTATTCGTCTTCGTGGATGAATCCTTTGGGGAATCGCAAGTCGTCCAGCAACGAGGTCTTGATCAATTTCCCCCAGGAGGTCACGAAGGCGACGGCATCCTTCGACCACAGTTTCTTGACGGCCTGGATCGGCTCGAGCACTTCATTCGGCGCATAATCGCAGTCGGAAATTTTCAGCGTGTAGGACGATTCCGTCGCGTGGTAGTTGCAGACCGCCAATTCAGCCTGCTGCGAATCCAGCGCCGTCCAGAGCGCTTCGATGTAGACGTCTGCCACCCAGTCGTCGCTGTCGACGAACGAGATGTACTCGCCCTTGGCGATCTCCAGTCCGGCGTTTCGTGCGTCGGAAAGGCCGCCGTTCTCTTTGTGGATGACTACGATGCGAGAATCATTCGCGGCGTATTCGTCGCAAATCGCCGGGCAGCCGTCGGGTGAGCCGTCGTCGACCAGGATGATTTCCAGGTTCTTGTAGGTCTGTCCGACGATGCTGTCCAGGCAGCGCCGCAGGTAGGGCTCCACCTTGTAGACGGGGACGATGACGGAAACGAGAGGATTCGTGGCCACAATGGGAATTTAAACTCGCAAAAGCCCCGTTGCAAGCCGATATTTTGCGTTTTGGGGCCGATAAAAAGGCATTTTTCCGTTGATGTCCCCCGCCACGCTGCAGACGCTGAAAAACCTCCTCTACAACGTCGTTTCGTTCGGCGTCAACTACGGCGTTGCGTTCTTTCTGACCCCCTATCTGGTCAAGCACGTCGGGCGCGAGGCGTACGGGTTTCTGCCTTTGGTCAACGGCATCATCGGCTATTCGTCGATTCTGACCTCCGCCATCGGATCGATGTCGGGACGGTTCGTCACGATGGCGATGTACAAGGACGACATTCCGGGGGCCAACCGGTATTATAACTCCGTCTGGGTGGCGAACGCCGCCTTTTCGGCGCTGTTCACCGTCGTCGCGATCTTCTTCGTCGTTTTCGCCGACTCTCTGATCAACGTTCCCGGATACCTTCTGACCGAAGTCCGCTGGCTGTTCGGGCTCGGCACAGCCTCCCTGGTCTTCGGGTTGCTGACGGGATATCTCGCCATGGGAACATTCGTGAAAAACCGGACAGACATGACGGCAACGCGCAACATTGTCCTTTCCTGCACGAGCGTGGCGGTTATCATTGTGCTCTTCTCCCTGTTTCCGCCATCCATCGTCTACATCAGCGTCGCCGGGCTGGCGGTCGCACCGCTTTCGTTTGCCTTCAACATCTCGCTCAAACGCAAACTGCTTCCCGAACTGACGCTCGCTCCGCGGAGGTTCTTCTCGCTCGCGGCGGTGAAAGAGGTCTTCTTCTCCGGCATCTGGAACTCGCTGAACCAGTTGAGCAACGTCCTGCTGCATCAGGTCGATCTGCTGATCACGAACATATTCATCGGCGCGGCCGCTACGGGGAGCTATGCCCTGGCCAAGATCGCCCCGACGTTCGTCTACAGCGTCCTTGCCGTGCTCTCCTCCTCCTTCTCCCCGCGGTTCAACATCCTGTTCGCCCAGGGGAAAGTCGCGGAGCTCGTCGGCGAGATCAAGAAGTCCATGAAAATCGTCGGCTTTCTGGTGGGGATTCCCATCGGGCTTCTGCTGGCCTACGGCAAGGAGTTCTACGCCCTTTGGGTCCCGAGCGAAGACGCTCTGTTCCTCTATCGGCTCACCGTCGTGACGGTCGCGCCGTTGATGATCGGCGGCAGCATCAATCCCATCTTCGGCGTCTTCTCCGCAACAAACAAGCTCCGGATCCCGTCTCTTGTCGTGCTTGGGGCTGGTGTTTTGAACACCGTCGTCGTCTTCATCCTGCTATCCAATACCAATCTTGGAATCTGGGCGATTGCCATCGTTGGGGCGATTCAAGGCGGATTGCGAAATCTGCTTTTCTCCCCGACTTATGGCGCGCTCTGCCTTGGACAGAAATGGCACACATTCTTCCCGACAATGGTCAAAGGATGTCTGGGAATGTCGGTTGTCATGTTGGGGGGATTGATGCTCAAGCAAATCGTGCCGGCTGACAACTGGATTGGGCTCGTTCTATCCGTCGCCAGCGCCGCGGCTGTGGCCTCCATTATCAATCTGTTCTTCATCTTCAACCGGTTCGAGCGCGAGGCGCTCTACTCCGCCATCCGCGGGAAATTCGCGCGATGAACAACAAAGATTGTTTGTCTGGAATTATTCGCAGAATTGGTTGGCCGTTGCTCTATGCGCTAGCTGCTGCTGTCTTGGTTGCCTATGAGGCAACATCCCAATGGGGAATCGCGGTATCGTACGATTCCATGGTGTATCTCGAACGAGCCAATGAAATCTTCAATCATGGGCCGCGACTTCTTTTTAGTCCGTTCTCCGTCGAACAGCCGCCGTTTTATCCGTTTCTTCTGTCATTTGGCATCCCGATTTTTGGCAGCGATTTGACGACCTGGGCGGCGATTCTGAACATCGTTTTCGCCGCTTGCACGATGATTCTGGTCTGGGAGATTGCAGAACGGAATTGCAAATCTCCGTTATATGCGCATTTGGCTGCGGTTTCGTGTTTGTTCTCGCACCCGCTTTTGAATATGGTGTGGTTTTATGTCTGGACCGAACCGGCGTTTATCGCGTTTACACTGGTTGCATTGACTTTTTGCGCAAAGGAAAATCTGAGTTATCTTGAGCTCGGTTCTTCGGCAATGGCAATAATTTTGTCGTGCGCGACGAGGTATGCTGGAGTAGTTCTGATTATGATTGCCGCAATCGCATCTTTCCGCACTCAATCGGGCCGGCGTGCCACCCTGAAACGCCTTTTCGCCACGGTTGTCGTTCCGTCGCTCTGTTTTGCGCTATATGCGCTCCGCAACCACCGCTATTCCGGGACGTATCTCGGACCACGCCACAAGGCAATAGCCACTTTGGCCGATAATTTGGGCTACGTGAAGGAGAATGTGCTGGACTGGTTTGGCGCGGCGGCCGGCTGGAATGGCGTCATTCTTCTCGCTGTTTTTGCGACGATAGCCGTCATTGGGGCCATCTGCTTGTTCAGGAAAGAGGATTTCTCGAAAAGAACCAGTGTAGTCCCTCGCGAAATATGGATTCATGTGCTTTTCGCGGCGGCGTACGTTGCATTCGTCGTCATTACTTCGACGACGACGGCGTATCAAAAAATCGGTCAAAGGCTGCTGGCGCCGGCATACCCGTCCACGATGATTGTTTTTTTCTATTGCATGAATAGATGCGGCTCGGCTTTACCTAGGCGAGGTGCAGCCGTTTTTTCGGCAGTATTGGTGATGGCATTCCTTCCTGTGGCGTATGCAGAATTTGGAACAATGAAGTCGTTGCGGGCCCATGGGATGGGGTTGCGGTCTGAGGCATACTCCGATGAGGATATGAAGTCCTTCTTGGCGCCTTTTGCGAACAAAGGGTGTGCGATTTTTAGTCCCGATGATCGGTTTTTCAAAGACGCCGTTTTACATGGTCGCCAGCTTCCACGAACAACCCATTATCAAAGCGACGAAAAGACCGGCTTGACTCCAGAGAATATCTTGGAACGCATTCCGGAAATGGACGGAGCCCTGCTGATTCTGCGAACGGACGCCATTCCAGATGGTTTCGTGAATCTATTCGATTCTCGTTTTCCCGGGGAGATAGAGCGATTGAGCTGTTTTCGCACAGGATGCGTCTGGGAAATTCGCAAAAGAAAGGCTTGAACGCCATATTTTACGGATGTATTTTCGTAATGGAATAGCCGATGGACAAGATGAAGCGATATATTGACGTCTATGTGCCGGTGGAAGCCTGTACATTGCGGTGCCATTATTGCTACATCACGCACCATCGCTTGTTTGCCAAAAGTCTCCCTAAATTCAAATATGACGTCGAAACGTTCCGAAAGGCGCTCTCCAAGGAGCGACTTGGCGGAGTCTGCCTGCTCAATTTCTGCGGTGGGGGTGAAACGCTCCTTCCGCCGGAACTGCCGCGCTATGTCCGCGCAATTCTGGAAGAGGGACATTATGCGGTCATTGTGACGAATGGGACGGTTGATCGGGCGTTCGACGAAATCGCCTCCTTTCCCAAGGAACTGCTGGAACGGCTCTTCTTCAAGTTCTCGTACCACTATCTGCAGCTGAAGGAGCGCAAGCTCTTCGACAAGTTCTTCGGCAACATCCGCAAGATGCGCGACGCAGGGGCTTCGTTCACGTTGGAGGCGACGCCGTCCGACGAACTGATTCCATATATTCAGGAGATGCGGGATCTGGCGGTCAAGGAGGTCGGCGCGGTCTGCCACGTGACCGTCGGGCGTGACGAGCACGACATGTCCACGTTGGGAATCCTGACGAAAATGGATCGCGAAGAATATCGCAAGACCTGGAGCGCCTTCGATTCCAAGCTGTTCGACTACAAGTTTTCCATCTTTGGCGTGCGCCGCAAAGAATTCTGCTATGGAGGCGCATGGACATTCTCCCTTGATATGGGCAGCGGCATTTTGCGCCAATGCTATAGCGGACTTTTTGAGCAGAACATCATGGACGACGTGGCGAAACCCATTGCGTTCAAACCCATCGGCTGTCATTGCCTGCGCCCCCATTGCTATAACGGCCATTCCTGGATTGCTCTCGGGACAATTCCCGGATTACAGGCCCCGACCTACGCCGAAATGCGTAATCGCTGTTGCGCAGATGGATCGGAATGGCTCCAGCCGAAGATGAAAGCATTCATGAGCCAACGGCTCTATGACAACAACATTGAATACGGCTGCTTCAAAAAGATTCGTGCGAACATCGAGATGTCTCTCCTGAAGAAGAAAAGGGACATCGGCGCGACGATTCGGTCGATTCTGTCGAAGATCGGCGCAAAATGAAATATCGCGAAAAGACAGCGCAGTTGCGCGAAGAAATCAACCGCCAGCTTCTGCCGCTGATCGACGCGGACTACGCCTATCTGGAGCTGCCGTACTACGAGAACATTGGCGACACGCTTATTTGGGAAGGGACGCTACATTTCCTCGAGCAGTCCCGGTTCAAGTGCCTCTATGCCGCGAGCTCGCGTACGTTCGTTTATCGTGATTTGCCGGAGTCGGCAATCATCCTGCTGCAGGGCGGCGGCAATTTCGGCGATTTGTGGACGGAACCGCACCAGTTTCGCAAGAAGGCCATCGAGATCTACCACCGAAATCGGGTCATTGTTCTTCCGCAGACGGTCTGGTACGAAAATCCGGAAAATCTGGCCGAAGACGAAGCGTTTTTCGCTGGCCATCCCAACGTGACGCTGTGCGCCCGGGACCAGGTCTCGTTCGAGTTTATGCGGGCCCATTTCCCGAAGAACAAGGTGCTTCTCGTTCCGGATATGGCCTTTTTCGTCGATTTTGAGCGATACGGCCATAAGGAACGTTCAACCGGCCGAACGCTCTACGCAAAGCGCACCGACAAGGAACTGAAGTCGGACGAATGGCCGAAGTTCGTGCCCCGAGACGCCGAGGTCCATGACTGGCCGACGTACGAAAGAAAAGCGTTCAAATACGCCGTGGCGGACGCCATCGAACGGCGACTGAACTATTGGGCGAACGCCAGGGGAATCAAGAGATTGAACCGCTGGATTGACTGGCTGCGGAACCATTTCTACCGCCCGCAATACATCAAAGATTGCGTTCGGTTTATCGACCAATATGACACCATCTATTCCACCCGTTTGCACATCGCCATCGCCGGAACGATGATGGGAAAGCAAGTCCATATACTGGACAACACGTACGGGAAGAACTCTAGTTTCTACGAGAGCTGGTTGACAGAGATGAAATGTGCGAAGAAGGACATTGGTAAATGAAAATGATTGAACGGGTGCATGCATGCCATTTGCATCTTGACAGATTTCGCTGTTTCGCGGTGCCGTTTTTCTATGCGCTGGCAGCGGTTGCTCTGGTTGCTTATGCGACTTCTGGTCAATGGGGTGTGCCAGTATCATATGATTCGATCTTCGGATATATCGCGGTGGCAGAAGAAATCTCTGCGCAAGGATTGCGGTTTCTGGCCGGAGATTCCGCGGTTGCGCAACCGCCATTGTATCCGATTCTCCTTGCGGTGGGGTCATCGTTATTCCATTGCTCGATGCTGGGCTTCGCTCGCGGTTTGAACATTTTTTTGGCTGTTTTCACGCTGTTCCTTGTTTGGAAAACGGCAAAGCAAAATTTGTGTTCGGAAATTTATGCCCGTCTTGCCCTTGCCACGTGCTTGTTGTCTATTCCGTTGCTGAATCTTGTGTGGCTTTATGTCTGGACGGAGGCCTTGTTCATCGTCTTTTGTTTGGCTGCCCTGCATTTCTTTGCGAAAGAAAATTTGCGGAACCGGGAGTTGATTCTTGCCGGAGGGGCGATAGTCATGGCTTGCGCGACCAGATATGCCGGCATAGTCCTGATTCCAATTGCGGCAGTGACGTCGATGCGATTCTTGAAGTCGGCGAAACATATTGTCGATTGGAAGCGGATTTTGACAACTGTTGCGATTCCGTCGCTCTGCTTCGCGTTGTACGCGTTGCGTAATTGGGCTGTTTCGGGCACTTTGTTGGGGCCTCGCTATCCTGCTGAAGAGACATTGTTGTCCAACATCGGTTATGTGAACGATGGCGTCCGAGAATGGTTCGGGCTTGGCGTTTTCGCAAAGTCGCGATTCGTATCTCCTGTTGTGGACCTATTCCCGAATGTTCCGCTGTTTCTCATCGGCTCGGCTGCGTTTGCAATTCTGGTGTATGTCGTGCGTTTTCGGATGCAGCGAAGTGAAATCGAAAAGACTGTGCCGCGTGAAATCAAGATCCACGTGGCTTTCGTCCTGGTCTATTTGTCTTTCATCGTGGCGACCTCGACGACCACGGCATACGACCGAATCGGGCAACGGTTGCTGGCACCGGCATATCCTTCGATGATGGTGGTGTTTTTCTATTGGCTACAGCGGTTGGGACGAGGACTTTCGGATCGGATTGCCAAGGGTGCTTGCGTTGGTTTGGCGGTATCGGCGGCTAGCATTGCTGCAATCGCATTTCTGAAATCGCTCCCGTTGTCGTATTTGCTGGCTGCTGTAATTGAAGCCGTCGCCGTGTGTGGTTTTCTTCTTTTGTGGCGCAAAGGAGGCGCCAGAGCCGGTGACGTGGTTATTCTGTGCGTTGTAGCGCCTTTTGCCTTGATGTGGTGCCAAGTTTGCAGAACAATAAGCGACATCGAAGAGAATGGATCTGGGCTGCATTCGGCATATTTCCAAGAACAGGAGATGATGGAATATTTGGTCCAGGAATCGCAAGGGGAGCGGACTATCTTCTGCGAGTACAATCAGTATGCTTTGAATCCATCCTTGAAGATTGAAATCTTGCCCAGGGCAAACTACTACCGGAGCGAAGTGAAAACGGGGATAACCCCGGCAAATGTGCTGGATCGCGTCCCGACACTTGATGGTGCGTTGTTCGTTTTGCGTACAGATACCATTCCCGAAGAATTTGTGAACTTGTTTAGCGCGGATTTTCCCGGCAAGCTCGAGCGGATGAAATGCTTCCGGACGGGATGCGTTTGGAAAGTGCACGGGAAAGATGACGGGCGGGGTGCCGATGGCGCCGATATTCCAGTAGATTTGGAATAGAGGAACTGAATGCAGAGCCCTAAAGTTTCCGTCATCATGGCCGCGTGGAACGCCGAGAAGACAATCTCGGAATCCATCGCTTCCGTGCAGGCGCAGACTTTCCCGGATTGGGAATTGATTGTCGCGAACGATGGCTCCACGGATGGCACGGCGACGCTGGTGGAGGGAATTGCGCGAGCTGATTCCCGCGTTCGGATGCTGCGCCTAGAGCATGGCGGCGCGGCGAAGGCACGGAATGCCGCCGTTCGTGCCGCCGAGGGCGAATACATCGCCGTCCTTGACAGCGACGACGTGAGCAGGCCGAATCGGCTTGCTTTGGAAACCCGATTCCTGGACGAGCATCCGGACGTTTCCATTGTCGGTGGCAGGTGCCTGCAGGAGGGATTCGTCTGGAAGCCGCCGCGTTCCAACGGCGCATTGCAGTATATGCTGACTCATGGCAATCCGTTCCACCACTCCACGGTGATGTTCCGGAAAAGCGCCTTTGGCGCCGGATATCGCGAAGATTGCAAGGCGGCGGAGGACTACGAGTTTCTCGCGCGGCTTTGCGCCGAGGGCAAGGCGGCGAACATTCCCCGGGTTTTGGCGGAGAGACGCCTGCAGCCGGATTCGCTTAGCGCGCGAAATCGCGCCGTATCGCACGTGAACTCGAGGAAAACTTCCGAAAATGCGATGAAGCGGTGGCTTCCGGATGCGAACGAGACGAGAATCGCCGAATTGGCGGAGATGAACATCGATGGCGGAGAGCCGGATTCGGGACACGAAGAGTATCGCGAACTGCACGCGAAAATCGTGAAGGCGGTCATGGCGGCCTATCCGGCCGATGCGTTCGAGATTTTCAGATGGGCGGTGGCCTATCTGACGGGGAAAGAAGAGGTCTTCTTCGGAAACAGTGCGGCGGATCGCGCGAAGAAGGCGATG
>JAEEGL013045730.1_pt1 | contig 10660 bp, 9 predicted proteins | sample 9134231 | NCBI WGS metagenome assembly JAEEGL01 (sample SAMN16246548, study PRJNA631951) | gut metagenome | biome: gut microbiome; feature: rumen; material: fiber-attached | host: Bos | place: Iran: Karaj | collected 2018-10 | reverse complement strand
AACTCTTTCGTCATCAAAAGAATTAGACTCCTTTCATTGAATCATTATCAGCCTATTCTCCTCTGACAGCACTTTTAATCCCATTGAACACAATACTCGGAAAAAACCTCAAAGAGTCTAACGGGAAAACCGTAGCGTGTCGAACTAAATCTCCACAACGACGAACGAAAGAAATGGTCTTCCTTACCCAGAAGGGGTATCTGGAATAATAACTCAGATCCCGTTTTTGTCCGAAATTCCCAACTTCAAGAATAAAAGAACAGATTCGGCAGGCCTTACGGCTCCATCGACCTGAATTAGAGTAAAGTGGCATAGCGCTAACAGGCATTCCAAGATAATTAACCGCAAGAGAAGCAAAAGCCTTCCACTGCGTCAAAAGCCACATTTTATGCAACCGTTTCTCTAACAATGGTCTATCTATTGATTCTCGGTAAGTCCATAATAAACGACACCAATCACATATCTGTCGAAAGCCAATACCGCCTTTGTAGAAATGAATAATAAAATGGGTAAAGACAACAATAATATCATTATTTGGAGATGGAAGGTATATATCTGTATTTCCATTCTTCCAGGTGCGAATATGCCGATTAGTGAAAATATCATTTTGAATGATATCAATGTTCCGATCAATTCTCGCCGAAAGACCACTTCTAAGTTTCCCATGTATTTCAACAGTCCATGAATGAATAGTCATATCAAGATGTTTATAGAACGCATTTTCTGTTCCTATAAACTCGGACTCTTTAATCAAGATCTTTTTCGCCCTTTCATAATTCTCTGTATCAAAGAATAAATCTATGTCTCCCGATGATCTCCAAAGTGGGCGTTCGTAGCATTGAGCAATTCCCTGTCCCTTAACTAGTATCGTATACACTCCGGCTTCCCTCAATTGCGTAATTATCAATTCGATGAACGCGTTCATTAAGAGGTTACGTCTTTCCAAAGATATAACCTTCTTCAAAAAAGGTAATACTTCTGCTTTTTCTATCTTTTGATCATTAACAAACTCAAGTCCAGAAGCAATTAGTCCGACGACAGCTTGGTCATCAGCGATTTGGTAAAGAATGTCATAATTAATCGGACAAAACTGAGCAAGTTGGACACAATGTTCCCAAAGGCCTGCACGGAGTAACGCAAAAAATGCGTCTTGAGTGTTATTCTTTCCCCCCATATTAAAAAAATCTACGTAAAAACAGAACTCATCAATAATGCTACATTGCTCAATAAAACCGCATTAAACCAATTCCGAGATAATTAGGCAGTGAGAACAAAATAATGTGCTTGGTTTTCTCTTGTATCTATTCTCGATCCTTCACAAAAGATAATAATGTTTTTTCTATCCCTTCCATCGCTCGTACAGGCATTTGATCAATTCCTAATGCCGTTTTTATCTTAGTATTAGACAAAATGTAGTTTTCTGTTAGCTTCTGAAACCGTTCCTGATTCAACGGAAGATGAAGCAATCCCCCAATTTTGGCAATTCCATATAATAATCTCTTTGGGAGTCGCCAAAAATGAGCTTTTTTTCCAACAGAGGCACAAATTGCCTCAATCAGTTCATTCGTTGATATAGCCTCATCATCTCCAACATTATATATTCCCGAAGGGATACTCATAGTTAACAAACTAGAAACAATATAGGTTAAATTATCAATGCTCGTGAAGGTTCGCCGATTATCAAATGCACTTAAGGGCCATGGGAATCCTTTACTGACAAAGTTATATAACAAGTTCAGATTACCTTTGTTTCCAGGTCCATGAATCATGCAAGGTCTAAGAATATATATCATTTTATTTGTAACAAAGTTCCTCATAATGTACTCTTCAGCTTTAATTTTACTTTCTCCATATGGTCCAACTGGAGCTGGTACAACATTTTCAGTTAAAACACCATCAACCTTGTCCGCAACTGCTTTTGCTGAACTAAAGAAAATGAACTTTTGAGCGCGGGATTGTAAGAAGTAATCATATATTCGTTTCGTTAGACCAGTATTAATTTCGAAATACGCGTCAGATGCTGTTCTATTCTTCGTATCATGTGCTTTACCCGCCAGATGAATAATGGCATCTACATCAGGAATAAGACCTTCACTCTCTAGGTCATCCCATGAATAAGTATAAAGGACACCTTCTTTCCTCGGTGTCACAATGTCTACACCATAGATCGAATGATTATTGGACAGCCTTGATACCAAATTACTACCTACAAAACCATGTATACCGGTAATTAATAGTTTCATACCATATTATAATGTTTGATTAGAATCAATCTTTATCTTGTTCTCGGATTAATCCTATCTGCAACTCTATACATCATTCTCCTTAAAAACGGTGGCATACAAGCTCTAATCAATGGATAGAATACTCCTACATATGCAATCATAGGACACTTGCATAGAAACGAACCTCTTATTCCAACTTTTGCTCGATACCAACCTACAATAATACTGTTTTTATCAATACTGTTATTAAAAAAACGATAATATACTAAAGGCTCATCTATATTCTTGCATTTTAATCTATTTTCGACACATCTAAACCATAACTCATAATCATCTTGTCGGGGCCCAGAATTTGGATTATAGCTTCCAACATTGATAATGGATGACTTCTTAAAACTTACTGTTGGATGGATGAAAGGGCATGTCCATACTTCTTTGTAAATATCTTTCTCAGACGTCGGAACTCTCATTTGCTTTATTTCTTCACCAGATTCACTAATCATTGTAGCAAATGCCCCTACGATTTCTAAGTCTGGTTGAAGATTATACTCTTTCAAGGTTCTTTCAAATCTATGGGGATAACAAATATCATCCGTATCCATACGGAAAACAATTTCATTCCTAAAAACTTGAAGTCCAGTGTTTAATGCAGTACTTAAACCTTTGTTTTTCTCTAATGGGTAAACTTCCAGATAAGGATATAGTTCTTTATATTTATTAACCACTTCAGCGAGGGCCGATCCAATTGGCCCATCTAAAACCAAAACAACTTGATTTGGTAAAACAGTTTGTGAGAAAACACTTTCAAGTGACATGTCAAGAAAAAGTGGATTCTCCTTTTCGTACAATGACATTAATACGGAAAACTTCTCGGTGCGAGGCATCATTATTCGTTTAAAAATGTATGATTAAAACTTTGTGCCATAATTGTACACTGATGAAAACCCATTCGTCATTATAGATATCTCCTTAATTCTGACACTTTTTTACTGATAAAAACGAATATGTCTATTCTCTCCCGTACCAATACGGACTGTTTCCAAATAGCCATTATCATAATCAATCATGCACAAGTCAAATGATGGTTTACCATCAGAAATAAACTTAGTAATTGCAATACAAGGGATATCATTTTCGTAATACTCAAAGTCCACATGATTATGACCACAAAGAATAAAGTGAACAATCCCATGAGCATTAGTGAAGTCACAGGTTAAATAATTTGATTCATAAACCTCTCTTTTGTTAAAAGCATTGCATAATCCCATAACCTCAAGAGACATTGGTGTCCGTGTCTTTATTGTATCATACACATTATAAAAAATATGCATTCCGATAACAATATGAGATTCTTTACTTACCAACAATAATTGAGATAACCACTCGATTTGTTGCTTCCGATACTCATTTATCGAAGTTTGCCAGTCTATACCAGTATCAAGAATAATAAACAAAGTCTGCTTAACTTTAAAAAAATAGAAGGCACTTCCTGTATCGTTAAAATAAACATTATTGATGATACTATCTGGTAAGTCTCCGCGAGAAGAATTGTCAGCTGACACGATTCCCTGATAATTGGTATCATGGTTCCCGAGTATCTTGTAATACCTTGGGAACCAATCTTTCATCTTTTCGTTCGCAAATTGAAGTTTTCGAATAGCAGCATCTTGAGTATCCTTAGAGTTTAGCCAATCTCCCCCACATAAACAGAAATCGATGGGAAGCTTATCATATAAACACTTCATTGAATTAAATGAAGACTCAAAGAAAATTCTCTCCTGTAATGTGAAAGAATTATCGTTCCCAAGAAGATGTGGATCAGAGAAGAAAATAAATGTTTCTTTATCATGAACGGAATTATATTGACTCATGAAACCCTCATAATAGGGCAATAACTCCTTACTAATCCCTTTAAAATCATTATATTCTTTCGCCTCCCCCACAATTGCATCGTGGATAACTAAAGGAGTGCATGAAACCATAAAAAAAAGAAGTACTATAAGCCGTTTCATATATCCAATCGATTAATAATCAAACACTTACTCACAAATTCCCAACCACTCCTCAATACATATAGAATAATAGTCATAACTGGTCCTCAAATTCATAGTCTAATATGTTCTAGAGAATTGCGTTGATTTCATTGCTTATAGGGATGATTTAAATCAAGAGATATAAAGTCATGATGAGAGAATCTCTTCTCTATAGGTGGAAGTTCTCTCCAATTACCATATATCTTCTCCAAATATTCTTCAGAACCAGATGGACAACATAACATCATATCCTCAAAGGGATATCGGATGGGTTTCTCAAATAAAGACATCTTTACAATTTCCTTTTTCCCATACGCTCCAAATAGATTACCACCATATTTCCCCGATTCAGGACTAATAGCAGTACACAGTCTATTAAGCTGGATTCTCACCTTTATCTGATTAGCAAAACCGAACGGAATCAATCGAGCCAAAAGCACCGCAAGGTTTTTTGTAAAAGATCTACCTTTTCTTATTCCCGCGACTAAAGACAAATAATAGCGATATTTTTTTTCAATTATCTTATAATTATGATAACTTTCTTCAATAGAATCACCAATAACATCTAAAGGGAAAATGTCTATGAATACGCCTCGCGATACATTAATACGTTTATGCTCTACCAATGTAGTAGTTGTATCATAGATTTTTGCATAGGGATAACAATAATCAAGATTCTTTGACGAATATGTTTCGATTTCATACCTCCCCTTCATATCAACAAATCTATTGAGTGATTCAAAATCTTTTCTTGGCATACCCAAGTCGACATCATCATCCCATGGAATGAATCCTTGATGACGCATTGTGCCCAATAATGTTCCACCAATAGCATAATATGTCAGACCATTAGATCTGCAAAAACAATCAAACCATTTGAGTTCATCTAACAAAGATTCCTGCAATGGGGTGAGGGAATGGTTATTTGTCATAGCGAATAGTCCTTTTGCATGGAATTAACAGCATTGACTGCCGCCTGTTCAATAAGGTAAAAATTTGCCTTATCAACAGGAATATTACCTTCTTGGATATCAAATGGAACCCCTAACACCGAGATGCCTGTATGAGGTGCAATCAATGATTCGTACCATGTGCACGCAGCCGCAAATCGGCCAACGCCATAATCTGCATGATAACCATCTCTTGTTAAATCTAAAGGAGGATTATTAATCCTGGAATGACGTAATATATCAAATGTCTCATATGATGGAATTACTCCAAAACCGAGGTCAAGGAGACTAGAACTCAAAGACTTTGAATATGAGTACATTTCTGACTGGCTGAAATTAAATGAACTAAAAGGAGTCCCAGAATAACATGTGGCAAACCCCCATGTTATATGCCAAAAGACAAAAACCTCATTAGAATAAGAAGACAACATCATAATCGCTTGATCAATTATGGAGTAATCCCAAAAACCATAAAGCCCTCCAGCCTCTTGAAAAACCACATAATCCCAAGAGTCACTATTGACGATTGCTGAAAATGACCTTTTCTTATTATCAGCTATCCAATGATCAGATGAATTACAATAAGAATATGTGTAAATCGGCTCATTCTGCAAAAACGCTTCATAATGATCAATAAAACGAATACCTTGTGCAGACAACTTTCCAATCTTGATATTGGTGACATTTAAACAATTTAAAATAGTCGGTAAGAATTCCAAAGCATCATCGTTGTAACTATTACCTATACAAAGAAAAGAAAGTGAATCTTTATCATTTAAACTCGAGGACTCATTCATGTCGTCTGAAATATAATGATATTGTATATTCTCAACAAAACGAACGGAATCAAGTTCAATCAATCCTCCAGAACATGCACTGAGAGGATACAAACACATAAGAATAGCCTCTAGTTTCCAGAGATATTTGACCATACTACTTATTATGGTCAATAGGAAGGTGAAACATTTGACCCATCATTTCATTAAATGACTTTGGATAATAAGGCAGGTACCCCCCCCCGGGGTTAAAAGTCATCTCTGAGATAAATACTTTTTCGTCAGCTGTTTCGAAGAAATCTACCCGGACAAAAGGGAAACCAGAAGATAAAACCCTAGCGATTCGAATCATCTCGTCAGCCTGTTTCGGTTTTTTTGCATGACCTCGTGTGTACGGCCCATATGTAACATCCAGTTCATTCCAGGCCATGTCATAGAAAGTAAATGAGTAAACCATTTTATTCTCTCCTTTACGAGAGAAATGATCTTCAGAGATATATGCGAATGTCGGTTCTCCACTAAAACAGAGGAATTTATAATCATGCAGTTGCCCATCAATTTCAGAAATATACTCCTCTGCTAATATTTGAGGTTTTGCTGAAAACAGGTAGCAATCACATGAGTTCTTCAATGTATTCTTTACAATTAGCCATTTTTCCACCTCTTCTTTAATGGAGTTAAAATTCTCATTAGCTTTGTTCTTTACAATTCGGATACATCGACCATCACCTTGTAAATTGGATTTAAGGACAAATGAATGTGGCAAGGAGGGATAGTCTTTTTCAAATTCAGAAATACTGTCCCAGTGTCCTAACAAACGGACCGTGAATCCGGGTCCTAATTTTTCTTCAATGTATTTCTTAAATTGGACTTTATCTGTTATTCTCTCTATTTCAGGACGATTATGGAAGAACTTATACCACTGAACTTTTTCTGTGAAAAGAACAGGGGCGTGTATATCAAAAGAATAACCATGTCCTTTTTTATACCGTCGCATATCTTTTGCGATGACCCATGATTTAGGCCACCTATCCATAGTCCCCAAAAGCGCATACTTTAAACTTACCAAAGTTTCTTTTATTTTGGCCTTTAAACTACTCATTATATCTCTTATTTATTATTCGATAAAGCGTACAAAAAGGATTTAGAAATGTGGGAACAGGATCTCCCTCCCAATACATATCTTTACGTGCTAATAAAGAACAAATAATACCTCTTAAATCCTTAGTATAAATTCGTGCTTCAATATCACGCATTGTATTAACCCAACGAACAGTTCTTCTTGAGACTAGTTCTTTAGGATCATCTATCGTTAAAGCAAAATCCCTTAAATCTCGCCTTCTATATTTCTTTATCCAACTAGTAACACTTGCAGGAGGGCGCGTATTTATATCTAGAACAAAAAATGAATCCTCTGAAGGAAGATAAGCTATATCTATCCCGATAAAACCAGAATAATTCACTTCCTTAAATAAATCTCCCAACGAATTTGATATTCTCAAAAGCAATTGTTTATTTGTTTCTTCTTCAAGATAAGAGGGAACACCTGCCGGCCATGCACGAATCTCTCTAACGACCTGTGAACCAATGATTTTACCCCCTCTGATAAAACCTCTAAAATCTAAAGCAACTGTGTTAGATGGAAAAGCCGACTGGATAATGAGGTATTGCTTTATCTCATTTGGAACATCCTTCAAAAATGCTAATAGAGATACTTCTGTATCAAAATAGTGGAATTTATATGAATAAATCTCTGGTCGTTCCTCATTTCGTTTAAGTACAACGGGGTATTTGATACGAGTATTCTCATCATACTCGGATGCTAGAACAAAATCCTTATATCTAAGTTTATTATATAACAAAGCTTTATTGGAAAGCATTTGAATGGCACTTAACGGCCCTGATAGCACATCATACCTAACCCATAGAACCGGTTTGTATAAAGAAAGAGTATTAATCGCATCTGCTGAAGTTATAATCACAAGCAGCTTTTCGGCATTGTGTACCTGGATCTCCTCCAATTTCTTTTCAATCTCATCAGAATCTGAAACCCTAGAAACTCTAGAACGGACATATTTGGAAAGATGAAATTCAAAACGATTATACTCATTAGGCAAGGCGAGTATATTTACCTCATATCCAGCTGCACCAAACAATCTAGCTATTGCAAGACCCTGATGAGCAAAACCAATAATAGCAATAGACTTCATGATAAAAAAATAATCGGGCCTGCAACAATCTTTATCCTAACAACAAATACGGCATCTCTTTTTCCGTTCCCCAAAAGCACTTATGCCGTCTAAATAGCATATGTATGCAATAGAATAATTATCACCTTATGTTACACGCCTCGGTAGCCACTAGACGGTTGATAGCACACCCAAAAACCTCTTTTAATAAACCTTTTCGATCGATAATTCATTGTCCCCCAAGAACTACTACTCAATTTTACTGCGTAAATGCCATACTGAAGATGAACAACTGTTGTTTCTTGAGCATTTTACTCAGTGTCTCTTTTATCGCTTATCAATTAAAGCGGGAATCTGCCACAACGCAAATTGTCCGCATATTAAACAAGTACTATTTGAATCGTATTCTTAAGCGTTAGATAAACTAATTATCATCAATAAAAGAATGGCCTCCCAATGCCTTATAAACGAACTTGATTCTTTTATACAAAAAACGAGGGCTGTGTCTTCCGATCATTGTCTTAACCCATAAACCGACCTCATATTGCCAAGATTGAATATCTCGATGTCCGTCATAAATACCGGGATGTCTCTTGAAATATCGGTTGGCCGAATGAAGAATTTTACCTTTTCTAACGACATCAAGAATCTTATAATCATTATTGTAACTGCAAATGCATTTAGCACGATAATCTCGGGCTATTTTTGAAAGTGACACCTCAAATGCCCATGCGCTCTTAGGTTCACGGACAGCAAACTCTATGAAAGACTTGCGCCATATTCCAGAATAAAGATTCACACTATAATTAATTGATGTATTCACATGATATACGCCGTTATAGCCATTTAACTCACATAATGTCGCTCTCTTGGGCCGAGGGAATAGCCTCAAATAATCATATAACCCCGACTCCATTAATGAAATCATTCTAGAAATTATCTTAGAATCAACTGGGCGAATCAAGAAATAATCATCCAATGTAATGAAAACAAATTCAGTCTTAACTTTAGATAAAGCAAATGAGAGCCGTTCGGACCATTCAAGATTGTCCCCCGCACAAAGAATTTCTATACCTTTATACTCACGATCCGTTGAAGAATCCGTTACAAGATATGTATCAAAGTCTCTATCCGGCCAATACTCATTAAAAAGAAAGATATTCCCATCCCAAAGATCTGAGAACTTATTACACGACAATATTAAACAAGTTAGTTTATTCTTAAGCATAATTAAATTGTCATTTATGGATGGCATGGTATACAATCTTCTCAAACAAAGCACAGCTATTCTGAAGATTGTGATGCTCCTTTGAAACGATTATCTGCTGATAATAATACTGTTCCTGAAGTTCCGGTGAATCAAATAGCAATCGGAGAGCTGATACCAACTCACTTTTTTTAGTACAAACAAAACAAGCACCAGTGCTTTGTAAATACTCAATAATACCGCAATCCGGTGATCCATATGAAAAAATAGTCGAGCCACTTGCCAATGCATCTGCAGCTTTTGTCGATAAAGAATATCTAGAACAATCGACATCCTTTGTTTCAAAACCCTCAACAACAACTGTAATATCGCTTAATGACATCTTCATTTTAACTTCCTCATATGGAATCGTTCCACCATAATAAATGTTGGGATTATTCTTTAATAAGTCGAAGTACTTCGGATTTCTTTCTCCGGAATACACCTCCATCTTATACATAGGATTAATGGAGCGAAGAGCTTTACCGATTTCATCAAGCGAATTATTCCGCCCCATCCTTATATTCCCAAAGTATGTAATTAATGGAGAACATCTATTTACTGGTTGAAAACGTTTTCTCTTAACCGTAGATGATAAATACACTGTTTCGCCATCTAGGTCGAATTCATTATTGTACTTATTCTTAATCTTGTCACTAATATAAATGGCACTACCTTTATGAGACAATACTCTGCGAATTAGAGCACGGTAAGTAAGTTTATAACACCAATATAAAGGATTACATGAAAAACGAATATTAAAATAATAATCGTCTCCAATAGATGATACAATCGGAATATTAAAACGTCTGGCGATATAATAAGCTATTTGTGGGATAAAAAAGTCGTCAGAAAAACTCAAAAAAACACACTGGGGATTAAATTCATCTAACCATTGATTGAACTGATCGGTACACCAAAACCTTTTGCGCCATAATACCCCACGAAGAAGATGTGTAATAGCACTATGCTGGGAACCTATTCTATAATACTTCTTTGCAACTGTACTTTCATCAACAATGTCTTTTGACTCGTTGTTGTCAGGTAAGTCATCGTACGCGTAAATTCTCCCAGTCTCTATTTTCCTATTTTTCCATCTCTGAAACAATCTGTAATCTGTAACCTGATACAGATATCCACAATGGCCTTTTACAGGAGTCTTTGGATCCGAGAAGAACTGGGCTAGATTCTCCCTCTCCCAAAAATGAAAATATGCTTCAAAAGCGCGTGAGGTAGATTTT
>JAEEGL012791903.1_pt1 | contig 10660 bp, 16 predicted proteins | sample 9134231 | NCBI WGS metagenome assembly JAEEGL01 (sample SAMN16246548, study PRJNA631951) | gut metagenome | biome: gut microbiome; feature: rumen; material: fiber-attached | host: Bos | place: Iran: Karaj | collected 2018-10 | reverse complement strand
TTCCAACAATTTTTCAGTTCAAGTATTACAGCAAATACTGCATAAAACCATTATGATTCTCTGAAAAAAAGATAAAAAAATAATAGCTGTTCTGACTGGAACGGCTATTACTTTACAGCGGAGTTATGCTTTAGTCTTATTCGTAATCGAAGAGACCATCGTTCTTTTCTTCCAAGGCTTTTATCATGTTATATGTAAACTCATTGTATGGAGTGGGAATTCCTAGCTCTTTCCCCATACGAATAATCGCACCTGAAAACATATCAACTTCAGTATGTCTTTTAGCATCCAGATCCTGCAGTGTCGAATATCTTGCTTTCTTGAATACTTTTGATCCTCTGATAGATACCGGGTCTGCTACAGCTAAATCTATGCCCTTTGCTTTAGCAATCGCATCCAGTTCATCTACAAGTCCTTTTCTAATTGCAGCTACATGTTCACTGTCACCATAAGCACCTACTCCCACGCCAAGCATAGCCTGGGGCTGATTGTTACCAACGTTTAATCTGAACTTATTCCAAATTTCTGCAAGAATGACATCCGATTCTCTGTAATGAAGGCCCGTTCCTTCAAAAAGCCTCTCTAAAGCCTTGGTTCTTTCTGTTTTTTCTCCGCCTTTTTCTCCGTAAACTATTCCAACAGTTGATTCCGGATCAAAGAATACTCTGTTAGTTTTTCTTTCAGAAGCAACTTTAATAAGTGCAGGAACGATATGCTCTTCACCGATTGCAGAACCTATTACTTCTTCACTATCGACGCCGTTCATAAGACTCATTACTACAGTATGTTCGTCAATGATTTCTTTAATGTCTAAAACTGCGGACTGTAAAGCGTTATATTTTACAGAAACTATGACAAGATCCGCGCCGTGGGCTTCTCTCGGCGTTTTGATAACAGGTGTAAAAAGCTGGTCATTGATATAAAAACCATCTCTCTCAAATCTTTCTTTTCTGGCACCCGATGCAATCACAGAAAGCTCAATATCATTTTTTTGTGAAAGTCCCCACAAAATATAGCATCCGACTGCTCCGGCTCCGATTATTGCAATTTTTTTATAATCCATATTGTCTGTACTCCTCTTATATTCAGAAATATCTACCTATACATTCTCTGAATGCTTAGATTTTCTATTAAGCATCAACATAAGTATGATTGTGTCATTTATTTCATATCGAAGGAATTTGTTAATTCCTCTATTTTCACCTAACTATTACTTATGTAATTATATATTAAACGCGACTTAAACGCGACTCGCACAGATACAGCAGAATCAACATTAATCACGAAATGAGCCGATGGGGTCGACTCATTTCGCTAGATGTAACACGTAACAATAATCATCATGTCAATCAGATATCTTCTTTTTCCTTGCAATGAAGCTTAAAGGATATCCGGATACTCCACTTTTAGATTCTAAAGCCTCTGATCTCTGAATTATCTGTAAAAGGCTTAAAACCAATGGGTTCGCTTGTCTCATAATAGTCATTTGCCGAGTAACTGTTTTCATTCTTTTGGTAACCAGTGGTCTTTGCACTCTCTGGTGCATCATCCATTACTATAGCAAGGATGATATAAGGAAGTATTCCAATGCCGGTAGTAAACAAGAGAATCAAATAGATAACTCTTATGATTGTAGGATCAATCCCAAAATACTCACCTAAGCCACCGCATACACCACAAACCTTCTGATCTGCACTTTTTCTAAGTCTTCTTTCTCTCATAACCTTACCCTCGCTTCCTTTGAAGCAACTCATTGTTTATGAGATTATTCTAGGATTTTTTGCCCTTCTTATAAATGTTCATTTAGGCAAAAACGGCATATCTATTTTTCTTTTAGAGCAAATACTTTACGTTTGTTCAGTACCTCATCCAAAGATTTTTACCGCATAATTGATGATTATTCCTGCTGATCCGCCAGCAAGAATAAGTAATACTATCCCAACACCAATGCATATACGGCTTGCAACCTTCTTTTTTGTATCTTTTGAAAAATGTTTACCGGTACAAAGAAGGATTGTTCCTCCGATTAGTCCGGCGAAAAACATACCTATCAAAATGGCTGCTATAACTATAAATATGACAATTACAGCTAATGTAATTAATCCCAACAATACACTCACCATGATCTATACCTCCGTCTGTACCTACTGATGATTCCATTGATAGTAAAAAAGCTTTTTTTCATTTCTTGGAAATGTTATCTTTTATACGATACCCTTCCAAGCTGAATCGGATTACTGTTAAGGCTAACCCACTTCACAGCCATTTCTACCAAAAGCTCAACAGGCTCTTCGCTGCAGCAACCTTTACTACTGTCTATTTCAAGTGCAGCATCTTGTACCTTTTTAATGTCTGTATCTTCCAGAGGTGTTCCCATATGTATTTGGAGCATTGACATCTGCTCCACGTTCCACCAACCACTCTACTATTTCAAGTGGAAGCGCGGTCTGATGAAGAGCTGTATACTTATAACTACCTGCATATGTTGCATCCAGCTCGCACTCTGATAAAATTGTCTTGCATCTCTCTATTTCTTCCGGTGTCCATGGTCCATTCGATCTTCCGTAACATAAATCTGTAAATCCATCAGGTATTTTCTTTTTTAGTTTTGCCATATCCACTTCCTCAGTACTCGTATTTATTTTCTTTTTTATGATGCTTCTCAAAGGCACTTTTTATGATGAGTCCGGCGCCAACTACTACCGGAACAAATACAAGAAGAATATCTGTAAGTGATGCGTATGCGAAGTAAAGCTCAGTTCCAAGAATGAGCGCTACAACTAATAGACACAGTGACATTACGAAACATCCCCATGTGAATCGGTTTTTATTAACTACTACTGCTATTGATGAAATAATAAGAAGTACCAGAACTATTGCAGAAGTGCTTACCCTGCCGATCCTGTAGAATCCAAATGATGATACGCGCACCATCTTGAACAGCATGAATAAGCCGATGATAACCAGCACCCAGCCAACATTTCTCTTTGTCATACGCTTTTCCTCCATTTAAAAAGTTCCCCGAGCTTCAATTATAGAGTATATCTGTAAGGAATTGAAGCGATCATTCCTTATGAGACCATTTTATATGGATAAAAGCTATGAATATATGACTATGTTTGCAAAATACAGCGTGTTAAGTTCTAAGAATAAACATTAACAAGTGCTATCCCGCATAGGATACCGGTAAGCAGTCCTGTGAAATGTCCTATAGAATCTATCTTTTTGGATGTCGTCATAAGAATAAGCAAGACTATGGTGGGAATCATAGACTTAAGCCCTGAAAATCCCATGACAGAATAGGCTATCACCATATAAATCCCAAGTAGCCCGCATATGACGCCAGATGCACCGATACATATCGTAAAAGGTGAGCGTTTTTTATGAATCCGTGCAGATATTCCACCACCGATAATCATGATAATAGCATAGCACACAGGATAGATTACATGTCCGAGTGCATATTCCAATATTTGTCCGATGTTGTAGAGAGAGTACATATTACAGGCAAGATGGAGAAACTCCTTCTGGGTGAATGCGCTTGTGATGATTCGATATAGCTGCTTTTCCTGAAGTGTCTTTATATATGAAGAGCCGAGTACAGTTGTATCAACTACTTTCAGGTTTATCATTAAAAATACTATGATATTTATCCCTATTATTGTGAATGTCACCGGATACTTGGTGAAATCTATCATTTCCATTAGCTTTTGGCATTATCTCCTACATTTTTTTCCCAATACTTCATATATAGTCCCAAAAACCATATCACAGGAAAGTTTCTCTTCTATCTTTTTGGCAACGTATTCGGAATTCCCTTCAAGGGATGTCTTTCTTATGCGGGTGGAAGCTGTTTACCAAACTCATCGTTTAGAGTTTTTGCAATCTCCTGGCATGTGCCTGAACCAAGGCCTGCTTTAGCAAGTTCCATTCTTATATTCATCTCAAATGTTATCTGATTGGAATTCTTACACACTTCAAGTATGGTCTTAGCGTAGCCACTATTTGCAGCTCCCAACACCTTTTTTATCTGTGCAAGAGTTGGAATCTTTACTGTTCCCTTCTTTGTAGCCGGAGCCTTAGCTGCTTTTTCCTCCTTCTTTTCAGACACGCTTTCCTGCTTCGACGCAAAGTCCGTCATCTTATTTGTGATCATGGGTCTTTTCTTTGCTAGTGCTGACTTTGTTTCTTTCTTTTCTTCCTGCTTCTTTGGAGCTTTACCCTTAGTTGGTTCAAGCTTCTTCTCTTTTACCTCAACTTCAATGCTCACCTTTTTTCGTGGCTGGTTTTTAGGAGAAGCTTTTTCTCCTGAAGAAGGAACGAGTCCTTTTTTGAGAACATCATCATCTGTATAAATTTCATACTCCTTTTCGGCTGCTGTGAGCTGGCCAATGCGCATAGCCTGGGCAATGCGCAGAATATTCTTTCCTTCTGCAGAAGTATCCTTTATCTCCGGAAGGAGCTTCACCTCCATATTCCTTAACATCTCATTCTGATATGCAGACACCGGTATGGAATCGTTCGCTGAAGCTATGACAATAACCCTGTCTTTTGCAGTATCCTTTGTGTTTAATTTTTCAGGGAAATAACCCTTGCTGAGAATTATAATATGTAGCATTTATGCCTCCTGATATTTTTGCTGTGCTATATATGATACAACAGCAGCAAAAAGATGAAATAGATAATCCTAATTAAAATAGAATATGTATATATACAATAACATTTTTTCCTAGTCTTTTCTTAACTTCAAAAATAAAATGTACTATCAATCGTACTCAAAAATTCCCTGCACCGCATCTGATACATTCATAATGTCCTCATATGCAAGAAAATCGACTCTATTACACCCTCTTGCCCTAGGATCTATTGCTTTAATCTGCTCGCAAATCACAGTCCCGGATTCGCCCTTTTTCCCACACACTGGGATATGTATAGGCCCCGCCGGAATATTAGAAAGCATAGGACATACATGAAATATGCCAGTTGCCTTTATAAAAGCATTTTTACTAACTATAACGAACAATTGTCTTTTGAAACCTGTAATCCTTATAATATCCCCCTGATTAAACTCACTCATAAAATCTCTCTCCCTACCGGTTCGCCCCAGTCAAAATCACAAACTGATATTTCACCGTTAAACTCTGCAAGTCTTTCTTCGAAAGTTTTATGAACAAACTGTTTTCTAAGCACGATACTATCGTTTTCTATTTCTATATCCAACACATCAGAAACCTTTAGGTTCAGTTTTTCTAATATATCCTTAGGAATTCGAATTCCCTGGCTATTACCCCAGGCCCTTATTGCAACCTGTTCCATGTGATTACCTCCTTCGAATGTATATACATTATACTGTATATCCATTATGTGCACAATCACCTGATGTAGCCCTCATCTGGCATATTAGTCCTCTCAAAATGTTACTGTTACTCCAGATGGTACATAGACATCCTTTTCTCCGTATGTAAACCAGATTCCCCTTGCTGTGGGATTCTTACACTTTGTCATTTATGTGTTGAATATAAATGGCGAAAGATTTGATAATTGATACACCATTACATCAATACATCATTACATCAATACATCAACTGATTCTATGATTTACGGTAGAATAAGATCTGCATTTATAAGATCTCTATAATATTCATTGTCCCTGCTTTTTATAATTCTGAAGAATTTTCCATCTGGACAATCCTCTATAATATTAACTCCTTCAGAGTCAATTGCCATATTGCATTTTTCAGTGGTTATTCCATGGTTTTCGGAAGCCTTAATATTTGCAAAAACAAATACAGTAAAAGCATCCCAGGACGGTGTTCCGCTTTCGACCCCTCTTTTCTTCAATGCCCACGCAAGATAGTCGGTTTCAGACATGTTTTGAAGGTTGCCTCCGCACATAAGCGGACCGCCAAGATCATATGTGTATATATAAAGCGGCACAGCGCATTCCCAGTTCTCAAATACATATCTGGCACTTAAAGGCGCAAATGGCACATAGGCATAATTGAAATCCATTCCGGAAGGATAAACACCACCCGTTACATGCATTTCTTTTACCTTTTCTCTTATCAGATCCATTCCATTAAGCGGACTGTATTCATCTCCCTGTGAAATCATTAGACCATATATATTAGTCAAATACCCCGTGGTAACAATAGATACAGGCTCTTTGGATTCAGCAAGTGTCCTTCTTAGTAACTTAATGGCATCTATCTTTTCATTGTTTGCCACTGTTTCAGAAAATTTATCCCAATATTCCGGATAAGCCGTATCGTTCGAGTACGGACTAACTCCAACAGGAACATTGCCATATCCTTCTTTTGTAAGCATCCCTGCTATTGCATCTTCATTGCCCATTACATTACTCGTTACGGCAAGAAGCTTTACTTTGTTTTCAAGGCCATATTTCTCGGCAAGGCGGATGGCCATTATATCATCCACATCCCCGCACATATCCACATCAAGTATCATCTGTTCAACATTATCAGCAGCTTTAATATCAATTCTGAAAATACCAAGCCCTATCACAAATGACAGCATCAATGCCAGACTGGTAACTAAATATTTGATATATTTCAAATGCTACACCTCCGTTATATTACAAAGTATAATGGTTCTTGGGGCAGACTATAATAAAGTAGGTATAACATTTTAATTATTATTTTATGCTATTTATATGAACTGATTAACAAAACACTCTGTCCCATTTTTCATTTCAACAAGGTCTATTGCCCTGGTCATATAAGCCATTTCTTTCATGCCCGTGGCAAATCCTCCGCCATGGATCCAGAGTACACATGCAGCTCCGCCTTTGTAATCTTTTGGCTTGATGACAAGAGCTTTTATATACCTTTTTCCAGTCTTAATTGTTATCTTCTCCTGAACAACGTCCTTATCAGGCCATAGCTTTATTCTTGGCATATGAATTCACAATATCTACACAAAGTGGTCACTTTCTTTTACGATTTGGGAGTTATTATAATACTCAATTAAGAGAGTTACCTCTCTTACTCCCTCATAAGAATAAAAAACTTTTCTTCTAACACATAGGCTGGCAACTCCCGTGACAAGGTGCCAGCCTTCCCTCATTAATTGGCAAAATATAAAAAACATACCTATCAAAATAGCTGCTATCACAATAAATATGGCAATTACAGCTAATCAGTGCTCGTACAGCGTTGCGACTTTCTTAAGATTATCGATGATAGGCAGGTGCTGAGGGCATACTCCCTCACACTGACCGCAGGCTATACAGTCGCTTGCTTTGCCAAAATTCTTTCCGAGAGTGTTGTAAGTGGAGAAATTAATAGTCCACCCCTTGCGCTCTAAGTCATCGCGCATGTCTGCATTGTAAAGGCTGAAATACTTCGGAATGCAGATGTTCATGGGACAACCGCCTGTGCAATACGAGCAGGCTGTGCAGGGGATTACAATCTGGCTATTGATAATCTCTCCTGCCCTGAGACAGAGGTCTTTTTCCTCCTGGGAAAGAGGCACAAAATCCTGCATGTAGCTTGTGTTGTCTTCCATCTGCTCAAGACTGCTCATGCCTGATAGAACCATCATCACGTTATCGAGGCTTGCCACAAATCTTATAGCCCAGCTTGGGATGCTCATTGATGCATCATGTTCGGTAAAAAGAGCCACTGCTTCATCCGGCATCTTATTTGCAAGTGTACCGCCTTTTACAGGTTCCATGACAATTACAGGTTTGCCATGTTTTACAGCAACGTCATAGCATGCTTTTGACTGGATCCACTCGCTGTTCCAGTCCATATAATTGATCTGAAGCTGAACAAACTCCATCTCCGGATGCTCTGTCAAAATCTTGTCGAGAAGCTCCGGGGTGTCGTGGAATGAGAAACCCACATGTTTTATAAGACCTTCCTGTTTCTTTTCAAGGATAAAATTAAAGCAGTCCAGCTTTTCATATTTGTCGAGCATTTCTCCCTCTATGCCGTGTATCAGATAGTAGTCAAAATACCCGGCTCCGGTCTTCTCAAGCTGCTGCTCGAAAACCTTGTCTCTCTCCTCGATTGAATTAAAAAATGCACTATGAAGTTTGGTTGCAAGCGTATAGGTCTCTCTGGGATGTCTGTCCACAAGAGCTTTCTTCACTATGCTTTCACTTTGGCAGGAGTGATACATAAGGGCTGTGTCAAAGTAGGTAAAGCCCCTCTCAAGGAACATATCCACCATCTTACATACCTGTTCGATATCAACATCCGCATCATTATGAGTGTCGTTGAGGGGCATTCGCATAAGTCCAAACCCCAGCTTTTTTGCAGGCTTAAAATTCATAACTTTTCCTTTCTAAACTTATCAGATAATTAGTCTGATACTGATGACCCGACCTCTCTTGCAAAAACAGTAGAAAGCCATGATACATTCATCTCAAGTTCATCTGCAATAAAAGGTCACATATTCATTTATTCTATTATTATCTCAGCCTCTCATTTTTTACAAAGATATCAAATCGTGGTAACTTGGTTTTAATAAGTCCACGGTCTGATACGTCTATAAGTCCTTTATCCCTTAATCTTTCTCTATATTGAGAGAACTCATTCTTTTTCTGCTTGGTCATTTCAAGAAGTTCAGCAACAGGCATGGCATCTTTTTGGACTATATAAGACATGAACCATTTGTCTTTTTCTGAAAGCTCGGACCACATTTTCTTATAGACATAGTGGCTCAAAGCTTCATCGAATTTTATCAGTACAGATTCTGTCATTTCATGATTTTCATCTTCCCATACATACTTTCCCATGGCCTGATATGCAAAGGGATAACCCTTAGTAACTATAGCCATGTTCATAGCTTTATCGTTATCTATATCAAACAGCTTAGAATATCTGTCAGCAATCAGGGTAAGATTAAGCGGTTCCATCTCATACTGCGGTGTACGATATAAGAATGTCAGATTTTTTTCGTTCTTCAAGTCACTGATATTTTCATAAAGTCCAGCCATAAGAAGAAAAATCGGAAGGTTTTCCCTAAGCAGAATCTGAAAGCTGCTGGCAAACTCTCGCATTGAAGGGGTATTAGATGCTTCATCGACTGAGATAAGTAGTTTTTTCTTCTTTCTCTGAAGTTCTTTTAGCATTGTTTCCAATGCAGACTCAATATCAGCTACCGGCGACTTGGCAGCGATGTTTAAGCCAATGCCAAACTTTGATAGATTAAGATTTGCATCAACAAATTTCGTCATAAATTCTCTACTGTCATAGAGTTTTCCTGTAAGACTCTCAAGCATGTTTCGTTCAGCATTCAGTCTGATAACTATCCAATCATCAGATTCCAATATTTTCTGCTCAACTTCTGTCATAGTAACAGTCTTGCCGCTTCCTCTTGTACCAGTAAGCATAAAACAATTATTCTGAGCGTCTTCATCAGTCATTTCCTGTACAATTTCATCAATTATAAGTTCCCTGCTTATATATTGAGTAGGAACTTTACCAAAGTTTAGAACAAAAGGATTCTTGCTCACAACACATTCCCTTCTTATATACTCTTATATACTTTTGAAATTTATATATACTTCTATATACTCCTATATACTTTTTCTTTGAGTATATACTCTTATATACTTTAGGGCAACCTTAATTAGGAAAAAACTACCTTGAATAATTTAGTCCAAACCCTCTATTGTATAGGTAATCTTTCTCGTAATATAGTTTACCGTTATTATCTTCTCCAACCTTTGGAATATTTACCGGAAGAGTACCTGTAGGACTATTTTTTCCAAAAACTGTTTCAATAGCAGCTTCTATATTGGCATTACTGGCTGTTGTACCTATATCACTAAATCTGTCAGTAGGATCAATACTAAGTCCTGAGCCCATAGGTGCACTGAACATTCTGTTTCGAAAAGTAGTGCGGCCTAATGTTATTGTTTTACAAAGATTAGGATATTTTCTTTCCATTGATGATATTCCTTCCTAAAAATAAGCTTTTTTTAACAATACAAAATATTTTCTCCGATGCCTATCATCTATGTACTAATATGATACAACTTTTTGTTGTAACAAAATATTATCAATATATTATAATCTGAATATGAAAAATATAGTGAGGATTGAGGTTTTAAATGAATGAGTTTGACGGAATTGTTTTAGCAGGGGGAAATAGTAAAAGAATGGGAACGGACAAGTCGGAGATTGTTTTTGACGGAAAGTCCTTCCTTCAGATACAGGCAGATAAACTCAGGGACCTTGGTGCAGGCAGAGTCTATGTTTCAGGTAAATCTTCTCCTATTCCATATGCTCACCACATAATGGATGTAATACCTGACATGGGGCCGCTTGGAGGTCTCTATTCCTGCTTTTTGGAATGTAAATGCAGTAATGCGCTTGTACTCAGCGTTGATGTGCCGCTTATATCACCAAAAACACTGGATAGCCTTCTGAAAAAACATTTTTCCGGAGACTATGATGTTACTATACTGTCTCATGACGGCTGGGATGAGCCTCTCATCGCTGTTTACAGAACTGATTCCACGTCAATTCTAAAAGAACTCTTGACCGCAAAAAAGCTGGCAGTCAGAGCCTTTCTTGATAGGCTATCCTGCCAGCGTTATGAGTTTAATGGCAATGCAAAAGAATTGATCAATTGTAATTCCCAATATGATCTGAAGCTACTCTACTCATGAGCTTTATTCAATATT
>JAEEGL011828271.1_pt1 | contig 10660 bp, 6 predicted proteins | sample 9134231 | NCBI WGS metagenome assembly JAEEGL01 (sample SAMN16246548, study PRJNA631951) | gut metagenome | biome: gut microbiome; feature: rumen; material: fiber-attached | host: Bos | place: Iran: Karaj | collected 2018-10 | reverse complement strand
TTATTCATACGATTAAGCAGCTTATCGGAATCAGAGTAGAAGCGACGGAGCTCCTCCATATCAGTAAGGCCAAGGATGATTTCCTCGCCAATATGTCCCATGAAATCAGAACGCCTCTAAATGGTATTCTCGGAATGGATGAGATGATTATCCGTGATACAAAAGAGAATAAGATAAAGGAATATGCCGTTGAGATAAAGAGCGCCGGCAATACACTGTTATCTATTATTAATGACATTCTCGATACGAGCAAAATCGAATCAGGGAATTTTGAGATAATACCTGTGGAATACGATCTTGCATCAGTGCTTAATGATGTATTTAACATGACAAGGCACAGAGCAAAGAAGAAAAATCTTGAATATAATTATAATGTTTCCGAAAATATCCCGTCTGAATTATATGGTGATGAAATTCGTATCAGGCAGGTTATGGTAAACATTATTAACAATGCAATCAAGTACACTGCTGAGGGCCATGTTGATGTTGACATACTCTCTGAACCGATCAGGCAGGGCCATTACATTAATCTGATTATCAAAGTCTCCGACACCGGTATGGGTATAAAAGATGAGGATAAAGAAAAACTCTTTAAGAGCTTCCAGCGGTTTGATCAGAAGAAAAACAGAAATATCGAGGGAACAGGTCTTGGGCTCCATATCACTCAGTGCCTCGTTGATATGATGGAAGGAAACATTGAGGTAGAGAGTGAGTACGGTAAGGGAAGCATCTTTACCATTACCATTCCCCAAAAGATAGTAGCTGCAAAGCCTATAGGAAACTTTAACAAGGCAGTTAAGAGCTATCTGAATAATGTGGAAACAGAAGAAGTAATGCTGTATGCACCTGACGCAAAAGTCCTTGTGGTAGATGATAATGAGATGAATCTCGATGTAATGGAAGGTCTCCTTCGCGATACTAAGGTACAGGCTCAGTTTGTTGATTCTGGAAAGGAATGTATATCAAGAGTAAAGAATGAGAAGTATGATATCATTCTCCTTGACCAGATGATGCCGGGTCTCAGCGGAGAAGATACCTTAAATGCCATGAAAGAGGAGAATATCCTAAACGGAACGCCTGTCATAGCACTAACGGCAGATGCGATTATAGGAGCCAAGGAAAGTTATATATCAAAGGGCTTTACTGATTATCTGAGTAAGCCTGTTAAATATGATGCACTTGAATTAATACTAAAAGAATATATTCCAAAAGAAAAACAGTTAACAAAGAGTCCTGATATGGAACTGCCGGTTATGCTGATATGGGGAGATGAACCTGATAAGCTTAAGGCAGAAAAAGAAAGGCTGGATGGAATATATAAATGTGTATGTGCCACAGGCGAGAAAGCGATGACAAAATATCTTGAAAAACACACGCCTGCAGGAGTGATGCATATAATTTAATATTACAGAGCATATTAAAAGGGAGTTGTATTTATAATACAGCTCCCTTTTGTGTTACTTTAGTTATCTGTTTGACTTAAGTTCCTCTGCGTCTGCATTAAGGCCTTCAACAAGAGTGTTAATATGATTTACGATTTCCTGATTCTTCTTTGTAATATCGAATGTCTCAGTAGCATGGGCAGTTACCTCCTCGGTAACGGCTGATGTCGTCTGGATGCTGTTTACTATCTCATCATTTGATGATGCGAGTCGGGCAATCACACTGTCGAGATCCGATGTATGCTGTTTGATTATATCAACAGTACCTGATATCTTTTCAAAACTGTCTGCTGTATCTGCAGCGCATTTGCTCTCTTCCTCACCAGCTTTTAACAGCTTCTCGATGGTTGCGACCATGTTTCCTACCTGGCCTACTACATCGGTGATGAGGGCGTTGATATTTTCTGTTGCATCAGTTGTCTGGCCTGCAAGATTTGAAATCTCGCTGGCAACTACGGCAAATCCACGGCCGGCATCACCTGCTCTTGCAGCCTCAATGGAAGCGTTAAGTGCAAGGAGTCTTGTCTGGGATGCAACATTGGTGATGATATCTGTGATGGAGTTCATCTCATCGGCAGTCTTTTTGAATTTATCAAGGGCTGTTGCAACTTCCTTACCGGCCTCATCTACCTCTTTGGTGAGGTTTGTCATGTGACGGATATTGGTCTGGCCTACCGATACTGCATCGGCTGCAACATTTACATTGTCCGTGATGACATTTGATGAATCCTTAACATTTGCGATATGATCTGATATTTCGTTTGTCTGTACGAGCTGGGTCTGGGCTGCATCAGCTGATTCATTGGCACCCTGGCTTACCTGTTCCATTGAGTCAATAGTCTGATCCAGAGATGAACGGAGGACTGACATCTCTCCGGCAAGTTCACCTGCAGTCTCTGTCACTCTGTCGGATACGACGAGGATCTCTTCAAGGAGCGCGGTAGTCTTTTGGTTGGCCTCTTCAAGATTAGCAGTACGCATTATCTGGAATGTGTGGTTGGTCTTGCTGACTAACATGAGATATATGATTATCATGACTGTGACGAGGCCCTGAATCTCGGCAACGGCTGTATCCACAATCTTGCCGTTTACAGCCTGGAGAACGATGGAAGCGATATTAACCACGATCACGCCGATACCGATCCTTGAGATAAATTTAACATCATCATACAGGGTGATGACTATGAGCATGGGTATTACATACGTAAATACGAGAATGTTTTCTGATGTAAGTAAAGCAAAAGTATACATCAGTGCATAGCCGATTGCAGATATATGCTTTATGGCAGGTGAGGCGTGATTACCTTTTCTGACCATCCAGCCCGCTATCTGCGGTACGAGAGCAAAGGCTATTACAGCGACTGTATAGCCGATGGTCCTGGTTCCTTTAAATACCTCAAGGAGGTAAGCGAGAGAAATGATTAAGCAGAGCGCTGTTGCTGTCTGCAACATTCTTTTATTGGCGAGTGCCAGTTCCCTTTCTTCGATTGAGAGTGATTTTTCTTCCATGAATTTTGTCCTTTCTGAAACTGATCCTTTGTAGGATTATTACTAATCTTACTATTCCCTTATATACCCCATCAAAAATTTTTTAATCCAATATAAATTATACTTGAAAATGCCATTAAAATAAACAACAAACGGCTTTTTTTGATATAATAAAATTTAGTGGGTATAAATATAAATGTTATGAGGTTACAAATATGAATAAACTATACGAAAATATCGACAGACTCGTTGATTACGGCTTAAAGACGGGGCTCATCACAGAAGATGAGGCTGTATATTCGAGAAATCTGCTCCTCGATATTTTTAAGGAAAACGAGTATGAGGAGACAGGGGCTTTATTTGATGATAGTAATGACGAATATCCCGGTCAGAGCCTTGAGGCAGTATTAAAAGGACTCCTTGATATTGCAGTTGAGAGAGGACTTACGGAGGACGATATCGTGAGCCGTGATCTCTTTGATACAAGGATGATGAATACTCTGGCGCCGAGACCGTCCCAGGTAAATCTTGATTTTATTACTCACTATAATAATTCGCCCAAAGAGGCGACAGATTATTTCTATAAACTTTCCCAGGATACCGATTACATCAGGCGGTACCGTCTCTGCAAGGATATGAAATGGACATATCCCGGCAGTTACGGCACTCTCGACATCACAATCAATCTCTCAAAACCGGAAAAAGACCCTAAAGCCATAGCTATGGCTAAAAATGCGGTGGCATCGTCGTATCCGAAATGCCAGCTTTGCTTTGAGAATGTAGGATATGCAGGCAGAATCAATCACCCGGCAAGAGAGACTCACAGGATTATCCCAATCACTATAAATGACAGCGACTGGGGATTCCAGTATTCTCCATATGGATATTACAACGAGCACTGCATCGTCCTTAATAAAAAGCATGTGCCCATGAAGATAGAGAGGGCGACTTTCGTAAAACTCTTTGATTTCGTGAAGCAGTTCCCCCATTATATATTGGGATCAAATGCAGACCTGCCTATAGTAGGAGGCTCAATACTCAGTCATGATCACTACCAGGGTGGATGCTATGAATTCCCGATGGCAAGAGCAGACATAGAGAGAGAATTTACTATAAAGGGTTATGAGGATGTTAAGGCCGGCATAGTAAAATGGCCTATGTCAGTAATAAGGATATCCCATAAGGATGACAAAAAGCTGATAGAACTGGCCACATATATTCTTGATAAGTGGAGAGCGTATACAGACGAAAAGGCATTTGTTTATGCTGAGACAGACGGGGAGCCTCATAATACAATCACTCCCATAGCCCGTATGAAAGACGGAATGTTTGAGCTTGACCTCGTCCTTCGAAACAATATTACGACGGAGGAATGCCCCCTTGGTGTATATCACCCTCACAACGATTTACATCATATAAAGAAAGAGAACATCGGCCTCATAGAAGTAATGGGGCTGGCTATTCTGCCGGCAAGATTAAAGAATGAGATAAATGAACTGGCAGATGCTTTAATAAATCATAAAGACCTAAGAAGTACAGAGACACTTTCATCTCATGCTGACTGGGCAGAAGAATTTGCATCTCGGTATGATGATATAAATGACAAAAATGTTTATGACATTATAAAGACAGAAATAGGAAAAGCTTTCGAGAGAGTCCTCGAGGATGCCGGTGTATATAAATGCACTGATGAGGGCAGGGAAGCATTTAAGAGATTCACTGATACATTATAAAGACGGAGGTTACAGATGAAGCAGAAACTCCTTGATACATTTAAGGAAAAATACGGATACGATAACGGAGTGAATATATATTTCGCACCGGGCCGTGTAAACTTAATCGGAGAGCATACCGATTATAACGGAGGCCATGTATTTCCCTGTGCACTTACCATAGGTACATATGCTGCCGTGGCACTGCGTGAAGACAGAAAAATCAGATTCTATTCAATGAATTTTGAAGATAACGGTATCACAGAGACAAGCCTTGATGAGCTGACACCTGACAAGAAGCTTGGCTGGACAGATTACCCGAGAGGTATTATGTGGGCATTTGAAGGCAGAGGCATGAAGCTGACAAAGGGAATGGATATCGTGATATACGGTAATATCCCTAACGGTTCCGGACTGTCATCATCTGCATCACTTGAAGTCCTTACAGGATACATGCTCTCAGATCTCTTTGGATTGAATGTGAGCAATAAAGACCTGGCCCTTATCGGTCAGTATTCCGAAAATAATTTCAACGGATGCAAGTGCGGTATCATGGACCAGTTTGCATCAGCCATGGGTAAGAAGGACAACGCAATATTCCTTGACTGCAATACTCTTGAATACGAGTATGCTCCCGTTAAGCTTGAGGATGCCAAGATAGTAGTGACAAACTCTATGGTAAAGCACAGCCTTGTCACCAGTGCTTACAACGACAGAAGAAACGAGAGCGCAGAGGCCCTTAAGTGTCTTCAGACAGTTCTCGACATTAAATCACTTGGTGATTTAACAGAAGAGGAATTCGAAGCAAACAAAAATGTGATAGAAAACGAGACAGCAAGAAAACGCGGCAAGCATGCTGTATATGAAAATCAGAGAACGATTAAGGCAGTTAAAGCACTTAAGAATAATGACATCGCTACATTCGGAAAGCTGATGAATGAATCCCACGATTCCCTTAAGAATGATTATGAGACAAGCTGTGAGGAATGTGATATTCTGGCAGAGACTGCAAGGACGATCGACGGTGTGATCGGATCCCGTATCACAGGCGGTGGCTTTGGAGGATGCACAGTTTCCATTGTAAAAAATGATGCAGTTGAAATATTTAAGGAAAAGATTGCATTGGTATATAAAGAAAAGACGGGGATCACCCCTGAATTTTATGTAGTAGATATAGGGGACGGCCCTCATAAATTATAATCGGAGGAGATAAGCAACATGAAGATTTTAGTCTCAGGCGGAACAGGTTACATCGGTTCACATACATGCGTGGAGCTGATTAATAGCGGACATGAAGTAGTGATATTTGATAATCTCTATAACTCAAGCATCGATGTCCTTGACAAGATAAAAGAAATTACCGGCACAAAGCCTGTATTTTACAATGCTGACATGACAGACCCGGATAGCCTTAAAAAGATATTTGAGGATAACAAGGACAAGCAGTTTGATGCGGTAATTCATTTTGCTGGACTTAAGGCAGTAGGCGAGTCGGTTAAAAAGCCTGTTGAATATTATCACAATAATGTATACGGAACACTTAATCTCATATCAGCAATGAGAGAGTATGGCGTAAAGCGTATCATATTCTCATCATCTGCTACAGTATACGGCAACCCGGCATTTGTACCTATTACAGAGGAGTGCCCGTTAGGACACACCACAAATCCTTACGGTGAGACTAAAGCCATGCTTGAGCGTATCCTGACTGATGTGCAGAAAGCAGATCCCGAGTGGAGCGTAGTACTCCTCAGATACTTTAATCCTATCGGAGCCCATGAGAGCGGTCTCATCGGTGAGTTGCCTAACGGTATACCCAATAACCTGATGCCTTATATCATGCAGGTTGCGGTAGGCAAGTTAAAGGAGCTCGGAGTATTCGGAAACGATTATGATACAAAAGACGGAACAGGTGTCAGAGATTACATTCATGTAGTTGATTTGGCAAAAGGCCATGTATGTGCAGTGAATAAAGTAATGTCAGGTACGGGAGTAAATATCTACAACCTGGGTACCGGCAACGGATATTCCGTACTTGAGATAATACAGGCATTTGAGAAAGCAAATGATGTGAAGATTCCTTATGTGATTAAGGACAGACGAGAGGGAGATATAGCAACATGCTACGCTGATCCCAAGAAAGCACTTGATGAGCTTGGCTGGAAAGCAGAGTTTGACCTCGAGCGCATGTGCAAGGACTCATGGAGATTTATAAAGAACTGTAAATAACAGTTTGTGAACGATTCGGTTTCAGTTGCTTTAACTTTCACAGGGTTATCGCTGCTGAAACCGTTTTTTTTTAAAAATTTTGAAAATATCTTTTACTGTATCTGTAAAAACTATATAATCATTCCGATTAACACATTTTTTCTCATCCAAATTAAAGAGTAACATTATAAAAATAGAGAGTCAATAAAGAGGAGAGTCCATGAAAGAACTCACAAAGGGGTATCCGGCAAAAGTAATCGTACTGTTTGCACTCCCCATAATGTTTGGAAATATATTCCAGCAGTTATACAACATTACAGACAGCAAGATAGTCAGCTATTTTGTAGGCCCGGACTCTCTCGGTGCAGTAGGTGCAACCACTGTACTTACAAATACCCTTATCGGATTTGTGATTGGTCTGACCCAGGGCTTTGCTATAGCTGTTGCCCGTTTCTTTGGAGCAGGAGACGGTAAGGGCGTCAGGAAGAGCGTTGCCAACATGGTATCCCTCACATTCCTGTTTGCAGTGCCTATAGCAATTCTTGGCAAAGCATTTATCAGGGAACTCCTTGTGCTGCTTAATACACCGTCAGATGTACTTTCCGATTCATCTGACTATGCGGGAATTATCCTAATGGGAATGCTGTTTGTTTCTTTATATAATATGTGCTCAAACATATTGAGAGCGGTGGGAGACAGCAAGACACCTCTCGTGTGCCTGATTGCAGGTGTTCTCTCAAATGTGGGACTTGATTTATTTTATATCTGCGTACTTGGAAAAGGCATAAAGGGAGCAGCGTATGCAACTGTAATATCCCAGGCTATATCGGGATTTTCGAGCCTTTTCTTTCTGCTTAAAAAATATCCGGAGATTATTCCTAAAAAAGACGACTGGCATATCGGTTCAACACTCTGCAAGGATATGCTTCTGGCAGGACTGTCCATGGGACTCATGGGCTGCATAGTAAATATTGGCTCGATTATTCTTCAGCAGGCCATTAACGGATTTGGTACAGATATACTGACTGCCCAGACTGGTGCGAGAAGACTCTTTGACATCATGATGGTCATGGTCTACACAATCGGATTCTCCATGACGACATATGCGAGTCAGAACATGGGAGCCGGAAGAGGCGACAGAGTGAGACAGGGTGTAAAGCATGCCATCATAATTGATACAGCCATCACAACAGTGCTGATCATATTCTGTTTTATATTCGGAGAGAGGCTGATGGGCTGGATAGCCAGCACGGACAACCCTGAGATCATCAGCAACGGAACCATGTATTTAAAGATAGGCGTAGTCCTTTTCTATGTGCTCGGACCCCTGTTTATACTGCGCTGTACACTTCAGGGTCTTGGCCACAGAATCATGCCTCTTGTATCAAGCGGACTCGAGCTTGCCACCAAGATCGGATTTGCCGGAATATTCGTACCGATGCTTGGATATTTCGGCGTGGCGATCACTGAGCCGGTGAGCTGGGTGATCATGATCATACCCCTTATTATCTCTTATGCCCTGGCCCGAAAGAAAATATAAAAATCATCTATTAATTATGATTTGTTTCATATATAATCAGTAATGTTTGTTTTGGACACAAAACCTTTACAAATAAGAAATATTTAGGAGAGACATGATTATGAGTACTGATGTAAAAGATGACGTAATCATCGAGCTGAAAAATTTGACAAAAACTTATGCTGACAACGGGTTTACTGCAGTCAGCGATTTTTCTTTATCTGTGAAGAGCGGTGAATTTGTGACATTTCTCGGTCCCTCCGGATGCGGCAAGACGACAACGCTCCGTATGATAGCAGGATTTGATATTCCTACATCAGGAGAAATTCTCTTAAACGGCGTTGATATTTCAAAGCTTCCGCCTAATAAGAGACCTATCAATACTGTATTCCAGAGATACGCCCTGTTCCCTCATATGAATATATATGAAAACATTGCATACGGTCTTAAGATTAAAAAGCTTCCCAAAGAAGAGATAGATAAAAAAGTAAAGCATGTACTTGAGATGGTAGACCTTGAAGGATTTGAGACAAGAAAAGTCTCTACACTTTCAGGTGGTCAGCAGCAGAGAATCGCTATCGCTAGGGCTCTTGTTAATGAGCCTCAGATACTTCTCCTTGACGAGCCCCTTGGAGCCCTCGACCTCAAGATGAGAAAGGAAATGCAGCTCGAGCTTAAGGCAATGCATGATGAGCTCGGCATTACATTTATATATGTAACACATGATCAGGAGGAAGCCCTCACAATGTCTGACAAGATTGTTGTCATGAACGAGGGTAAGACTCAGCAGATCGGCACTCCCGAAGATATTTACAATGAGCCTGCAAACGCATTTGTAGCCGACTTTATCGGAGAGAGTAATATTTTCCAGGGCATGATGACAGGCAAGCTCAAAGTCCGCTTCTGTGGAGGAGAGTTTGAGTGTGTCGATGATGTACCTGAAGGAACAGTTATCGATGCTGTAATCAGACCTGAGGATGTAATCATCACAGAGCCTGACAAGGGCATAATAAAAGGAAAAGTAATATCAGTAATATTCAAGGGAATCCACTACGAGATAACGGTTGAGTGTGGCAAGAACGAGATGGTAATTCAGTCTACGAAGGCTGCAACTGTAGGCGATGAAGTAGGCATGTATATCGAGCCTGATGGAATTCATATCATGATAGCAGAGGACCACACAACAAGATTTGATGCTGATATCACAAAGGATTACGAGCTTGATTACAACGGACGCAGCATTAAATGCGACCTGATGAAAGTTATCCCCGGAGCAGAGATGAAGGGCGATACGATTTATACTTCATCAGGAGAGGAGCTTGATATAGAGAAGACTAAGATTACGATATCAATCAAGCCTTCTGACATAGATATGACTGATAACGCCGATGAAGGTATTACAAGCGGTAACATCATCAGCCTTATCTACAAGGGTGATCACTACAGCTATGTTGTCAGAACAGTTCACGGTCATGAGTTGTTTGTTGACGATGAGTATCTGTGGAACCTCGGCGATACAGTAGGACTTATCATGCCTGAGGACAAGATGACATTTACGGTTAAGAAATAGGAGGCACACGGTAATGAGGTTTTCCAGAAAAATGCTGGCAGTACCGTACATAATATTTCTTGTGTGCTTTGTGGTATTGCCGCTCCTTGTATTATTTTATTATGCATTTACAGGCAGTGACGGATATTTCACAATAAACAACCTGCTTGATTTCTTCACAGACCCTAATACTACGGGTACGTTGGTATACAGTATGATGATAGCTCTGCTCGTAACCATTGTATGCCTTGCAATCGCATATCCTCTGGCGCTTGTGCTCTCTTTCGCGGATATACCGAGAAAGGGTGTTCTCGTAATGGTATTTGTAATGCCTATGTGGATTAACTTTACACTGCGAGTAACAGCGCTTAAAGAGATACTTACATTCTTTGAGGGCAATCTGGCATATCACCCGCTGTTTAATACAGTAATCGGTATGACATATGATTTCCTGCCGTTTATGATTCTGCCTTTATACAACTCAATCAGCCGTATGGACAGGAGTCTGCTGGAGGCAGCATCTGACCTTGGCTCGTCAGAGCTTCACGCTTTCCTTAAGGTAACTCTGCCCCTCTCTGTACCGGGCATTATCGCAGGTATATCAATGGTATTTCTGCCGGCCATGACCAACTATGTAGTTCTTGATATGCTTTACAACAGTACATATATCATGGGCAGCCTTATCGGAAGCTACTTCTCTGCATATGACTGGCACAACGGTTCAATGATAGCCCTCGTGCTT
>JAEEGL017327689.1_pt1 | contig 10661 bp, 9 predicted proteins | sample 9134231 | NCBI WGS metagenome assembly JAEEGL01 (sample SAMN16246548, study PRJNA631951) | gut metagenome | biome: gut microbiome; feature: rumen; material: fiber-attached | host: Bos | place: Iran: Karaj | collected 2018-10 | reverse complement strand
TCAAAGAAATCATGATTGATATAATTTCTCATATTACCTATATGTGCATAGTGATATACAGTAGGTCCACAAGTATATATTTTAACTTTTCCTTCTTCTCTTGGTTTAAACTCTTCTACAGTTCTTGATAAAGTATTATATATTTTCATAAAAAATCCCTTTCTATAAATAAAACCTATTACGATTGTAATAGGTTTATTAATCTTATATTATTTATTAATACACTCTAAAACAATCAGTTACATAAAACTAATTTACAACAGCATAAACATGTTTTAAGTTGATTGTTTCTCATATTAATCTCCTTGCATAAATAATAACATTATATATTTAATTTTTCAAGTATTAGGATAAATCAAAATCTCTAGGGTTTGCTACAGTTTTCTTAGTTAACACTAATCTCTTATATCCTTTATCTGGATTTCTAAGTATTTCTTTCTCAGCAGGATTAAGTAATCTAGTTACTATACCATTAGCAACTCTCATTCCCTTACTTTTCTTATCTATAGAATCAATTACACCATCGATAAATTCTTCATCTGCTATTATATCGATTCCATAATCTCTCATATATCTATTTCTCTTCTTAGCAAGTGCATTAGATTTACAAGTAAGAAGTATTTGTTTCTTAGTTTCTCTATCAAGATCATTATAAGCAATTATTATAGGTATTCTCGTAATCTCTTCCTCCGAAAAATATTGCTTTTCAACAATCTTATTTTTTATTTCTAGTGGATCTAATTTAATTAATTTAGGTGGCTCAGCACCAAACCCCATAACTTTAGGATTCTCTCTTATTTTTTCAAAAACTCCTGCATATGCTTTATTAAGCATCTTAGTATCGAATGCCAAACTTACATGATCATTTTCTATAGGTATTGTTCCACCTTGAGAATATGTAAGTAATATTTCTTTAACATTTCCTTTTAATTCGAAATCTCCTGTATTCATTTTATCGAATTCATCTAAGAATACTAATCCTCTTTGAGCTCTAACTAAATCTTTACCAGCTTTCATATAAACCATTGTTAATACATCTTCAAGCGAAGTACCTTTAATTCCTTGTGGTACTAAGTTAGCAGCATTAACTGCCATATATGGAATACCTAGGTATTCTGCAGCAGCTTCTATTGTCTCAGTCTTACCAACACCAGTAGGTCCAGTAATTAAGAAGGAATCTACACCATCTTCTTCTTTGGCTGTCATATTGTTATAAAGAACAAGTGCTATGTCATCTATTTCTTCATCGTGACCATATACTCTTTCTTTTATATGTCTACACAATCCATCATAAGAAATATCTTTGTTTAATGTAGGGGCTGATTGATTACCTTTAGTATCTTTTTCATGTACATAACTAGGTTTTGCTCCCTCTACTTTTTTGTTAACATCAATACTTTTTACTTTTCCATTTTGAACTTCTATTCTTGTAATTCCTTGAGCATCATAAGCTTTTTGATAATCTAACATTTGAGTTTTAAGGTTTTCTAGATGTGCTTTTAATTCTCTACTTTCAGTAACTTCCATAAGCATATCTAAATACTCTTGGTTCATAGCTGCTACTGGAAGTCCTCTATCTCTAAAGAAAGTTAAATCAAGCTGTCTTTCTTTAAAATCATCTAAGTTTACTTCACTTCTTCTAAGAGAACCATCCCCAGAAGTATCATAATCTAATACTATTAAAGTATTTCTCATATTTTCAAAATAAAACTGTGGTAAAAAATCAGGATCATTAGGATTGTACTCGTAGTCATATACTTGTTCTAAATCATCCATATCATAATATCTATCTACTACATATTTACTCTTTAAATCCTTTTTATAAAAAGCTACAGGAAGTTCTTCTCCTTCGTCACTCTTAAAAGAATATGCATCTGATTCACCAGCCATTAGATACATAGGGAAAAGAATAAACTTATCATTAGTAATTTTAACTACCTTATATTTAATTGCAAAATCTTTATCTTCCATAATAAAACCCACCTAATAGCTAAATATTATAAACTTTAGATGGGTGATATGCAATAAAAAACTCGTTATAATAACGAGTTTTTATACTATTTAATTATTGGTAAAATGTTAGGATCCTTCATTTCCATTTGGAATGCGTCGCTAATCTTAACCTTTCCACCAGCTGGTATTGACTTTTGATTTTTATTTCTTGGTCTAATTGTATATTCTCTTCCATTTTGAATTTTATCAAATTGATATAGATCAAGTCTTACATATGACTCTGGAAGTTCTAGAATAAATTGCCAATCAGTCATATCTTTATTTGTTGTATTGTACACTATAACATCATATTGTGCAGCAATATTACTTCCTGGTCCTCCAACGTTCCAATAATGCTTTCTAACTAACTCAATCTTTAGTTTAGCAAGTTGCATGAACATATCATCTGGAGATCCTGTCATTCCTGAGTCACCAGTTTGAACGTCTGCAGATAAGTATTTGAACTCTATATATCCATTACGTAATTTGAAGTCTGTTCCCTTTGGATATTGTAATTGGAATCCTACTTTGAAACTCTTACCTGGTCTTAGGAAGTTCCATTCAGTTTGTGTATTAATTCCGTGAATTTTTAATTTAGTACCATCTATTTCTACTGTTGCTTGATCTGGTGTGTAACTTGCACTAACCATTTGTGTTCCTTGTGGTACGTCAAATTCTGCATAATACCATTTAATTGTTTCAGTTGAACTTGTATTAGTAACAATAAACTGAGCATTGTAACATATCATGTTACGTCCTTGATCTGAACAGCTAGTACTTGTTACTTTATCAAATTTAATTTGGAATGGTTCTTTAACCCATGTTAATCCGTCTGTACTATGAGTATCATTTACTACTGTTGGTGTAGTTGGCTCTGTTGGTTCTGGTTTAACTGGTGGAACATATTTTCCTTTTTCAGGAATATGTTCAAGTGCTGGTTTAGCAGGTGGGTTAAAATCGCATGGTTCTTCGAATACAACGATTTTTTCTCTTTCTCCTATTCCAACATCAGTAGTTATTTCTTTAACACCTGTTTTTACGTCATCTACATCAAGTTTATCTCTATATGTTAAATAAACTCCCATTTCTACTTCGTCTGTACTTGCCCAGTAATAATCGTGAGCTTGTTTTTCAGAATCGTATGTTACTACGATATATCTATCCTTCCAATCAGCATATGGGCTTACTGCATCACCTGATTCAGTAGCTATACATGCACCTGGAATATAGTAAGTTGTGTCATCTTCGTTTAAAACAACTTGCTTAGAAGCAATTAGCATAGATACACCTTCTACTATTTTCTTAGCAGAAGCTATATATGCATTTTTTCTAGAGCTGTTAACATAAGTAGTAACACTTGGGACTGCTATTAACATTAATATACCTAATATGATAATTACTGCTAAAAGCTCAATTAAAGTAAATCCTTTATTCTTTTTCTTCATAGCTTTTCCTCCATATTATTCTCGCTATTTTTTCTATAATAACATTATAATATAATTAATATAATTTTGTATATGTTTATTTTATATTATATTCTATTTTACACATTTACATGATATAATTGTCTTAGAATTATACTATGTGGGGATATATCTATGGATAACTATGTTACTGAACTAATTGATTATATTGATACATATAGATTACTTCTAGAAAGGGATCTATATGATAAGAGTAGACAGACAGACATCAACGAACTCTATTCTTTAATGGATAAACTTAACGAATCATACAATATAAAAAGCGGTCTAGATTCATATGATTTCCAACAATTAAGGAAAAAAATTAGTTATATATTTCACCCAGATGTATATAAAGTAAATATTCCACAGGAATTGGGGATAAATTTAGCACAATTAAATGCAAGATTTAATGGAGCAATATCAAGTATATTAAAAGATAAAAAAGAAGGAGCAACATTTAAATACGATTATCAAAGTGAAAAGCAAGCTCCTGTTAATGATAATGGACAATATAAATATAACGATGATTGGGGCTACAATTCATTTAGAGAAAATACTCGTCATCGTAGAGGATACTACGACGAAAGAGGAACATATCATTCTTTTGAACAAGAAAGAGAAAAAGAAGAAAGACGTGCTCAAAGACAACAAATGGTTGATAATGCTAAAGAAGCAATTAAAAATGCTGCTAAAAGTGCATATCAATACTCTAAAGAAAGAGTTGGAGCATGGCTATTTGATATACCTACTACTCAAAAAGACTATTACAGTATTAAAAATAGTCTTACTTACGATGTAGAAAATTTAAGATATAGAAAAACTCTAGCAATGGCTAATTCTAGAGTAACTGAACAAAAGAAAAATGAAATATTGAAAAGATGGCAACAAGAAGTATCAGAACAAGCACTAACTAATAGATATAATGATGAAGTAATTAATTCGTTTAGTAGAGTTGATTACTATAGAAGAGAACTTGAAAATGCAAATAGACTTCTTATGAGTAGACTTGATATGCATGCACCAGAATATAGATCTCTTATGATGCAATGGGAAAAAACTGCTGGTGAAATATTTGCTGACTTCATGAATTCAAGAGTTGAATTAAAGAATAAACAAGATGGATATGCTCAAAACGATGGGAGAAGCGAAAAAGAAATAATGAAAAGTATTAAAAAGTTTGAAAAAGAACTAGATAGATACCCAAAAAGAAAAGAAGCAGAAAATATTGCTCTTACACAAGTTACTAAAGATGACGAGGTATATAAAAGACTAAAAGAGAACTACAATAGAGTTCAAAAAGCTTATAATGAAGCTATGAAAAGCCATGTTATATTAACTTCCAACAAAGCACATATTATGCGCACTTATATTAAAGAAATTAATAAAAAATATAACTCTAGCGTATTGGGTTTAGATATTAGAATTAAACATTTCAATATGAGAGATAAAATGTTAGATAGAGATATAGAACATTCAGAACAAAAACTAAAGGTATTTATAGAAACTTATGGTTCTGCTTTTACTCAAGATAGAGGACAAGAAAGAGAACCTGTAGGTCATAGATCTAGATAGGAGGAAATATGCCATATATAATAGTATCCGTACTTTTAATAATAGCTATTCTAGTTATAATATTCAAAGTAAGTTATGATAAGTTAACTGATTGTAATATTAAAATTGTTGAAGGTAAAGAAACAATAAATGTAATGTTAAAGAAAAAACTAGAACTAATTTTAAATATAGCAAATGAAATAGAAGACGTATCAGATAACAAATACCAAGATGAATTAGTAATGGCTACTGAAGATGAATTAGATTCAATTGAATTAAATAAAAAATTAAATAATGATTATAACAAGATATTAGAAATTGTAGTCTATAATGCTGAAGTAGTATTAAGTGATAAAGGTACTAAAAATTTAGATGAAGCTAAAAAGTTAACACTAGAGTTAATTGGTGTAGAAAACTATTTCAATGAAAATGCTACTTCATATAATAAAATGCTTAAGAGATTTCCTTACAATATAATAGGAAAACTTAAAAAGTATAGAAAACAAGGTTTATACGAAAACGAAAAAAAAGAGATATTTGAAATACTTAAAAAGTAAATCAAATATCTTTTATTTGCCAATCAATTTCTTTAAGACCATTCTTTCTTAAGAAATCATTAGTCTTAGAGAAAGGTTTACTACCAAAGAATCCTCTATATGCAGATAAAGGAGATGGATGTGGGGATTCTATAATATAGTGTATTTTATTAGTTATTAAACTTTTTTTATTGCGAGCATCACTACCCCAAAGTATGAATACTACTGGAGTAGTTTTTTTATTTATAAGTTTAATTATCTCATCAGTAAAGATTTCCCATCCTTTTCCACTGTGACTCTTAGGTGTATCTTTTACTACAGTTAAACTAGTATTTAGAAGGAGTACTCCTTGTTTAGCCCAAGGAAGTAAACTACCATTTTTGGGAATATCATAACCTAAATCACTTTTTAACTCAGTAAATATATTAACTAGTGATGGTGGTTTAGTGATACCTTTCTTTACTGAGAAAGCAAGACCTTCTGCTTCACCTTCCCCATGATATGGATCTTGTCCTAATATAACTACTTTGACATCATCGTATGAAGTATTAAGAAAAGCATTAAATATTTCACTCATCTTAGGATAACAAGTCTTCTCTTTATATTCTTTTATAATAAATTCATCTAATTTTTTAAAATATTCTTTACTATACTCTTCTTTTAATAGAGTATCCCAATCATTTCCAATCATATGTACCTCTCGCTTTTATTATATATTATTAAAATAAAAAAGAATATCTATTTATGATATTCTTCATTATTATTAATTTTAAATTCTCGATATATTTGCTCTAATAAAATAATTCTAAACAGTTGATGTGGAAAAGTAAATTTTGAAAAAGATAATAACATATTTGATTTATCTTTAATTTCTTTAGATAACCCCGCACTACCTCCGATAATAAAGGTAATATTGCTAAAACTTATAAATGTATTTTCTAGTTTGTTAGCAAACTCTACACTATCAAGTTCTTTTCCTTCTATAGCTAAAGATATTACATAATCTTTTGGATTAATATACTTTTCTATTCTCTCTTTTTCTCTTTTTATAGCTATCTCGTAATCATCTGTTTTCTCATCTTCTACTTCTATTATCTCTAAAGAAGTATATTTAGATAATCTTTTCTTATATTCTTCGATAGCATCTCTATAAAAAGATTCTTTTATTTTTCCAACACAAATTATTTTAATCATAGTTCTATTATATTTGCTCCTTTATTTTGATATGCAACGATGATTTTTTCTTTATCTATAATGCCATCTAATTCTGATACAGCATTATTATAAGCAAGTTCATATGTATTATTATTTTCACTTATGTGAGCTAGTATTACATATTTAGTATTAGGACCTATTACTTTTTTTAAGTAACTAGTAGCACTCTTGTTAGATAAGTGTCCTGTATCGCTTAATACTCTTTGCTTAAGCATATATGGATACGATCCATTCATTAACATTTCTTCATCATGATTGGATTCGATTAGATATATACTCTTATTCTTTGTTATATCTATATTTTTTCTATTTATGTATCCAGTATCTGTTATATAGACTAATGTTTCTTTACCATCATCGATTATATATCCAGAATTAGGAACATCGTGTGAATTATTGAATAAAGTAATTTTTAAATCACCTATCTCTAATTCATTATCTACTACGTTAACTAAATCGTCTTTAACTAGTTTCTTAACTTCTTTTTCTAATTCTTTTTTTACAAATATTGGGGAATCAATCTTCTTATATAGTGATTGAACTCCTCCGATATGGTCGTGATGTTGATGACTTATAAATACTCCATCTAATTCGTATACACTTTTATTGATTGCATCTAGTTCTGCTTTTACTCTTTGATATGTTATACCTACATCTATTAAGATTTTAGTTTTTCCACTCTCTATATATGTAGAGTTTCCTTTGGATCCACTAGATAATACTTTTACTATCATTTATATAAGCTCCATGGACTTATATCGTATGGACCATGTGATCCAGCGTATGCTCTTGTTATAAATCTTTCTCTATAAACACCAAAGTGTAAGTGAACTCCTGTTGCAAATCCTGTCATACCCATTACACCTATCTGTTGTCCACCTTCTACTATTTGACCTTGAGTTACTAATATTTTCTTAAGATGTAGGTAAACTGTAACGATTCCATTACCATGGTCAATAACTACGTAGTTACCATTGTAACTTGAATATTTAGCTGTTATTACAGTACCATTGTTTACTGCAAATATTGGTGAACTAGATTTATTGTTTGTTTGAATGTCAATTCCTTCATGGAACTTGTATGAACGCCATGCATATGGACTTGATATAGTATATGGTTTAGTAGTTGGCCATACCCACTCACCAGGTATTGCGATAACACTTGAAACTTTCTTGCCTTTAACAATTATCTTATTTTGAACAGGTTTAATAACCTCTCTCTTCGTGATAACTGCTTGCATGATTTCACCATTGTTCTTTTGAACTTTTCTTGTTACTCTAGATAAACCATTGATACCTTGTTGTGTAACGTTGCTGTATCCAACTGCCATATTATTATCATATTTAACTATAGTATCGTAATCTGTAGTTTCTACAGTAACTGTATGATCTTCTTCTACTATATTAAATTGTGGTTTAATTAATCCTATATTAACAAGTTGTCCTTCATATAATAAGTTGTTTTCACTTGTAAATGAAGGATTTGCTACTAAGAACTCTGAAGTATTAAGTTTATTCTTATTAGCTACATCCGCAATTGTTTCTCCAGCTTTTACTTTGTACTTCTTTTGCTCTTCAGTAGTTCCAAATAATAGATACATATCTAATTCATCAGAATTAGTAAATATCTTTTCTTCTGTAGAAATTCTTTCTTCTTTAATAAGAATTGTATTGTTCAAGTAAACGTTTTCTATTGTAGTTCCAGTATCTTTTATTTTAGATTGTGTACCATTTAAGAAGTTGTTATAAACATCTTCTGGTATGAATGCTAGAACTGAATCTTTCATTGATCTTTCGAATATTTTTTTATCTAGAACGTATAATTTTACGTCTTTTTTAGTTCCTTTTATTTCATTACCAATTTCTTCTACATCTTTAATTAATACTGAGTATCCATTAATAGTAAATGGACTTATCCCCTTTATCTTCTCATATATTTCAAGTTCAGTACTTACTTTCTCATTATAAGTAACTTCTTTAACTATATCTAAATCGTTAGGTGGATATACTCTATCTACTTTATATTTTTCTTTTAATTCTACTTGTTTATCATCTATGAATTTCTCAAGTAATTCTTTATCTTTAACATATCCTAGAGTGTTTCCTGCTAGGTATACTCTATAGAGTTCCTCTGGATTATCATATATTTTGTATTCAAAGAAAAATACAAAAGAACTTAGTATTAAGCAAACTATAGTAATAAATATAGTTTTCTTATCCATTTTCTCCTCCATTTCCTTGTTCGTTATCATAAATAGTAAAGAATTTAGATATATTCTTCTTGAATCTTAATGGAACAGTACCTACTTGTCCATTACGATGTTTTGCTATGATGAATTCTACATCACTAGTTTGATCTTTTCTCTCTAATTCTTTCTTGTAATAATCTTCTCTATAAAGGAATGCTACTATATCGGCATCTTGCTCTATAGATCCTGATTCTCTTAAGTCACTAAGCATTGGTCTAGGATTTTCTTTTCTTTGCTCAGCTGCACGTGATAACTGTGCTAATGCTACTACTGGAACATTTAATTCTAGTGCCAATAGTTTTAATGATCTAGAAATATCAGATACCTCTTGTTGTCTATTTGCTCCATAGTTAATATTTGATCCAATTAACTGTAAGTAGTCGATTATAACTAAGTCTAATCCTCTTTCACTATTTGCTAATCTTCTACATTTACTTCTGATATCACCGATTGTTATTGTCGATGCACTATCGTCGATTAATATATTTGTATTGGCAAGTTTACTAGAGGCTTCGTTATATTTATCCCACTCGTCAGTCATATTACCAGTAGTTAATTTATATGAATCGATATGTCCTACACTAGCAATCATTCTCGATACCAAACTTTCACCATTCATTTCTAAGTTGAATAGTGCTACTGTTTTACCTTCGTTAATTGCTGCATTGCATGCTAAGTTTAAAGCCCATGCTGATTTACCAACTGCTGGACGTGCTGCAAGAATAATTAATTCTCCACCATGTAATCCAGTAGTCATCTTATCTATTCTTTCCCATCCAGTTGCAAGACCTGTTATATCACTCTTTTGTGTAGATAATGCTTCTAGATTTGCTCTAGAACTGTTAAGAACTTCTCTAATCTCTCTGAATTCTGAAGATTTTCTATTCTTAACAACTCCAAGAATTTTCTTTTCAGCTTCATCTAGAGTCTTGTTTATATCATTATCTCCATCATATGCACTAGTAGTTATATCTGTAGATACTTCAATTAAACGTCTAAGTACTGCTGCATCTTCTACTAATTTAATATAACTATCTATATTTGCTGCTGTTGGTACTATAGTAAATAACTCAGTTAGATATTCTACTCCACCAATTTCACTAAGTAATTTTTTATTCTTTAACTCAGTTGTTAATGTAGTAACATCTAGAGGCATATTCTTACTATTTAATTCTTTTATTACTTCGAATACTTTAGAATTGCTTTGATAATAAAATGATTCTGGTGTTAATGCATCACAAGCTTTTTGTAGCGCAAATTTTGAAAGTAGCATAGCTCCTATTACGGATTGCTCTGCTATCATATTGTTAGGTATTTCTTTAATTGCTGGCATAAGTCACCTCTTATTTTTCTAGTTTTACTTTTACTACTCCCTCTATACCTTTGTATAGTTCGATCTTAACAAGATGATATCCAAGAGTATCTATTCCATCTTTTAACTCAACTTGTTTTTTATCTATTATAATATCATGTTTTTCTAATTCATCTTTAATTTGTTTTGCTGAAACACTTCCAAATACTTTATCTAAGCTTCCAGTCTTAACTTTAAATGATAATTGAATTTTTTCTAATTGTTTCTTTAATTCTTCTGCTTTCTTTCTGTTTTCACTATCTTGTTCTTTTAATTCTGCTTGTTCTTTTTGAAATCTAGAG